>Ga0154020_10002316_pt1 | contig 23179 bp, 14 predicted proteins | sample Klosneuvirus_201_FD_109709 | JGI IMG/M metagenome (GOLD analysis project Ga0154020, IMG submission 109709) | Active sludge microbial communities from wastewater, Klosterneuburg, Austria - Klosneuvirus_20160825_MG | ecosystem: Engineered > WWTP > Aerobic digester > Activated sludge | place...
TGGAGTAATTGATGAAACATTGCGGCATGTAAGCTTAAGATCTTCCACTAGACCGCTCTGAGGAGAGCGTTGAGGTTCAATAGTCAAAAGATAGCAGATGTTTTGATTTCTAGTTGTGCGCGTTAAAACCTGTACGACTTCAGCTTTTTGATACATCTTAAAGGAGCCATTACCCATTTCACCAACCGATCCGCTCGAAGAAGATTTATCACTCAAATCAGGCAGAACAAAGTGAGTGAGTAGCGTTTTAAGGCTTGGAAAGCCGGCTTGATCATGAATAGTAAATTGGAGTGATTGATGAGTATTTGTTCTTTGTAAGCGATTAATTTCCATATCAATTGTTGCCAGCATGCGAGCTCCATGCTTATCAATAAAGATTGGGCTATTTTGATAGAATTCACGTGTTGCATCGGTTGAGTTTTGTAGGCATTCAAGAATACTTTCTTCAATCGGATTTTTCTCACTTCCCGCAATGCATTGTTCAATTTTATTTAATTTCCCAGGATGAAATGTTTCTATTAATCCGATAATCTCGTCTAGATTTTCTTGTTCAAGGATTGCTATAAAATCTGCTTTTTGACAATGAGTTTTGAAGAGCTGCGAGAGGAAAAATGATTGCTCGGAAGATGGGTTTGGAGCGTTAGAAAGTTCTTTGGGGAGTGTTGAGTGTGTTGCTATAGTACGATCATTCCCTTGTATCGACTTTTCCAGCATTGTTTTAATGCTGGTGCAGAGCAATTCATTATTGCTCAATTGCTGCAATGCAGACTGGTCATTGCAGTTTATAAGATGAAGAGAACAATAAATTTTTTTCACCGTGAGAGCGTCAACTTTTTTTTGAATGTAGTGCTGAATGATTGAAGTTAATGATGTTAGTCCTTCTGATGAGCAAACGGCATAGAGAAAGTGACTGTCAAGAGATATAAGTGTCATCAGGATGAGTGCAAGTTGTTCAGGTGTTTGTGCGTGGGTAAGAATATTTTTAATAAGGTTTATAACTTGAGGTGAGTATTCTTGCTTACGTGCGAGTATTCCTAAAAGATGAAGTGGTGTACCATGTATGCCGCTTGGAACATAGAGTTGCAGTTGGGCTAAAGATTGGTCTCGATAAGAGTTAGCAGTTTTTTGTGCAAAATCTTGCATCTGAAGAGACATAATTTTTTCAAGATAGTGTTTATTATCTTGATTCCAATTGTGTGTAAGCGTGTGAATCAGTGAGGCGATTGTACCGGCTGTGCTTACTAGGTCGTGGTTATTCATGTAAGGATCAATCTGTGTGTTTATACTTCCATAGCAAAATGGAAGATTACTTGAGGAAAATGAGAAAAGTTGTTGATATCCTCCATAGGATGCTCCTTGCAATGTTTTAAATGCTTCTTTCAAATAAGGAAGTGCTTCAAACTGATGTGTAATGAGTGTAAGCATGTTTAAGCTTAAGGAGTCTTGTAGCATGTTCGTTGTGAGTTGTTGTCTATTTGGGATGAGAGGGTCGAGTGGGCGAGTAAAATTTTCGATCCAGGAGTATGAAAAAATTGCAGGATTTATAAGCGCTTGAGGATTAATGTTGAATCGTCTCAATAATGGTTCATATTGCCCAGAAAAGCAGGTATAAAGATGCTGCTGTTCAGGGGTAAGATGAATGTTATTAAGCGCTTGTTCTAAGTTTGTTTGTCGATGCTGTTTTTCTGGGAGTGCAAGTATAAGCTGATTAATTAATTCTTGCTCTGTAGGAATTCTATTATTTTTGAAAAATGCCTCTTCTGGTGCAAAAATACATGATCTTAGTCCATAATGAGAGATCTCTGGAATGTTAGGAAGAAAGAAAACATTCATTCCAAATATCAACCCGCCCCCAGCTGCTTTATTTTGCAAAGCCTTTTTTTGATTTTTAGTTGGAGTTGCAAGTCTGTTGTTACCAATCTTTTTTAGATGTTGTTCAAGAGGCTCATAATTATTAAAAACTAATGCTGGGTGAACAGGGATAACATATGCTGCATTTGTATTAAAGTGGCGATTATAGAGGTTGAAGAATTCAAGCGGGCAAGCAAAGGCCTTGTTCTTCAGAAGCTTTTTATTCAATTCATCTTGTAAAAAACTTGAAAAAAGTCCTTGTATATGTGTTTGAGCAGATTGTTGTTCCCATTGCTCCAGTCCTTGATAGAGCGCATAAATAATTTGTTGATTTCCAATACTCCCATCAATTGCTCGATCAATAGTGAGAGAAATCATATTTTTTAAATACGCCTCTTCGCTGCTTGTTCCATCAGGACCAATGACAATTTCATTGCGAGCAAGTGTTGTTTGCATCTGTTGGGGAAGCGGTATGTGTAGATCGACACTATTCCCTGATGAATCAAGAATAGGGGTGGGTAATTTTTTGGAGATAATGGTAATGCCATTAACCGTCATGAAAAAGTGTGAAATTCGTTTGTCTGGGTCAAGCGGTTGCGTGGTGACAGGAGTTGTTATAACACCTGGTTGCCGAATATTTTGAGTATTCTTGGTTGAGCTGCTTGGGACTAAAAGGTGCTGCAAAGCATTCCAGAGCGATATACCTGTTCCAGCATCTTGAATGATGATGCTTTCAGGAGAGATGAGTATTGAGACTTTTTTATTTATTTCTGTGCTTGTGTTGATAAGCACTGTCTTTTTTGACGAGGCGTTTTGTTGCACTATGGATACAATTGGAAGATGTTCGTAAAATCGAAGAGAACTACTGAGTTGTTTGTATATAGATTCGCAAGCTTTGTGGGAGAAGTTTTTTTGTTCAGATTTTATACGAATAGTGGTACCCGTTTCTGAATTTTTTCCTTGGGAAGAGAAATTAAATGTTGCGGTGATTTCAGGATCGCTGTCTAAAGTCGGTAGAGCTTGAAAAGTTATTGAATAGCGTTTTACTTCGTTATGAGAATCTCGATATGTTGTTTCTATGACGATGGTTGGGCTGTCACCTTGAGAAGCATCTAAAAGTTTGAAGATTGAGAAGAACCCAATGCCATTTTTACCTGCTGCATAAATTGGATCAAGCGAAGCATCACATGCATTGATGACAAGCTCCGTAAAAAGCTGATTGGTTTGTGGAAAAATACGAGAGGTTGAATTTTTTAACCATTTACATGCCAATGCATGCCGTGTTGGGTTTTTTGCAGAATAAGCTAGGGGATCACTGAGGTATTCAAGAAGGTTTGCTGCAAATTCCTCACGTGTATTACTTGCAAGATGTGCTTCAATAATAGTGGTGAGTGGGAGTGTAATTTTTTCGCTCTGAGCTCTGTGTTCGAATTGAGCAATAGCAGTTGCCTGCACTTTTGCCTGAGGAGAATTTTCAGAGAACGATCCTCTTTTTGTGAGTGCACTGTCTTGCATAGCTGACAATGAAAATACCGTTTGCAGTAAAAAAATAACCGAAAAAAAACATTTTTGCTTCATATTCATAATCGAAGCCCCCATTTTTTGAAATTAGAATAACCAGGATCAATATTTATAATAGTAATTAATGTTCTAATTTTTTCAAATAGGGCATAAAATACTCTATTTTAGAGCAAAAAAGAGGGTAGCTTCAGGGTAAATGCGAACTATAATTATGGAGCTTTTGTTAGATAATACTTGTTATTTAACGATTTTCTTGGGAGAAAACCTGTACATTGACATTGTCTATCCCATTAAATTCGTCTTCGAATCCTTGCTTTATTTTGACCATAATTCGTAAATCATCTAAGGTTTGAGGAAATGCGACTATTTGTCCTTGTCCTGACATATCTTGAGCAAAAATCTTTTTCCCTTCAAACAAAGTAATTTCAAGGTGCTCAGCAAGTGGATGATCTACTTTGAGGTATAACTTATCTTGAGCGTGTTTAAGTAAGTCGATTTCAAAGCTTTCGCTTTGACGTTCATGGGTATGGCTAAGAGGTACATCAATTGTTTTTCTTAGTGAACGAGAATATTCACTATTGCGCCAACTGTCTTTAGCTGCTGGTCCATCTGGCCCTTTTAATCCCCAATCACCAAAAAAGTGAAGCCATTGAGCCTGCTCAAATGGAACACCGTTTGATGCAACAAAGGCAAGGTTTTCCCATGTTTGCCAATGAGCACCTTTATCACTTACACGATCAAACCCTTTATTAGTAAGGATCTGAAGTTTTTCTTCAACATTGTCAGGAATGAGTTTTATAGGAGACCTTGGAATTTTTGGATAACTTGCATGACCAAACAATGCTGAAAGAACTATTGGATGTGTTCCATTATAAAAATCTAACTCATCTGCAGAGTAATACGCTTGGTCAGTTCCGATTACAGGCAAGTCTTTTATATGCTTTTTTGCTCGTATTTTTGAAAGTCTCGATTGGGGGTTTGGTATTCTAGAAACATGTCGCGCGTAATATGCCCATTTAATGGTCCTTTCCTGTTCTAGCCCATTTGGTGGATTAAGACAAACGTCTATATGCTCCCAATCACCTTCGTGGTCACCCAGACTCTTTATTTTTTTCAGCGATGAATCGCCTTTAAGTGTTTGAGCAAGAACTATTTCTGGAATTGATCCGTTAAATGGATAAAAGAACCAATACTGAAAAATGACCTCTCCATTATTTCGTTGAAAAATATTTGTATAGCATGGTGATTCTATGAATAATTTATTTAAATTTTCATCAAATCGTGGTTTGGTACCGCCGTAAATTGTCAAAGTATCACCCGTCGGAGAAAGAAAATACTTTCTTTCTTTGTAGCGCTTAAGATGATCGTATGTTAATGTTCCCTGCTCAATGACTGTTGTATCGTTTGAAGAATCTTTTAAAGCACAATTTTGTAAGTAAAAATCTATGCTTGATGGGAAATAGCGTTCTGATTCATGTAAAATAACAAGTGGTGCATATTTTTTTGCTAGCTGCTTGAGCGAAATGAGTGGATCTTGTATTTGAGGTTGAACTTTTTTTAACTGATCCTTTAAAGGCCGAGCTCGTTTTTTCGATTTTTTTATTTTTTTAGTACGCCGATCTTTCTTGTGAAAAGATTTCCTTTTTACTTTCTTGGATTTCGTTCTTTTTTTACGCTTAAGCTCTTTTTTATTTTTTTTCTTGGTTTTGATTAATTTTTGTTCAGTTTCTATGTCTTGATTGGGGGTGCTTATGCATGTTAAAAAACTTAAGCATAATCCTATTAAAACGATATTCATCAAAGATTTTTTCATAATACATTCCCATCATTTCAAGATACTCAGTCTTATAATTTGAATATAAACTTAGCTTGAGCTGCGAAGAATGTTCAATAAATATATGATTTAATGAGAATTTATTGTCTTTGAGCTAAAAGAAATCAATTTTTGCCTGATCAGTTAACCAGCAATATTTTACTGTTTTAAAGTCGATCATTGGGCGAACATAAATGGTGTGGTATAACGCCTGCTCTTGCAGTGCATGTCGAGAAACTTGTCCTAGGCAAAAGCCTTCAGGAAAAACAAGACCTTGTCCACTTGAAAGGACCAGATCTTCATCTGAAACCGAAAGTAGATGATTTACATAAATAAGTTCGCATTCATCAGGGTTATTAATCCCTTTAACTATGCCATTGGCGTTAGTGATATTGGTGTATGCTGCAACTTTACAATGCTTGTCGGTAATAAGCACCACTTTGCTATACCAAGGGTACACATCGGTTACTCGACCGAGAATTTGAAATTTGTACAGAGCAACCATATCCTTAAAGACACCATGGTTGGAGCCTTGGTTGATGTAGTAATAGTGTTCATCAGTATCAAAGTGTTGAACAAGGACTTTCGCAAAGAGTTTAGTTTCAAGGTCATATCGCTGTAAAAAATCGGTCAATTCTTTACTCTGTTCATAATAATGAGCAGCGGCTGCTTGGGTGACGAGTGCTTTTTGTAATTCATCGCATTGTGCCTGTAGTGTCTGGCATCGTTCACGTAGTGTGCCATGTGACTGAAAAAAATTGGCACATGAATTGGTTGTTGCTTGTACAACGCTACCAACCCAGAAAGCCGGGTATGCGACGTATGAAATTGCATCTTCAAGTATGCCGTGCCTAAAAAATAAGACTCGGTGTGAAACGAAAAAAAGACCTGTTGCAAGGCAGCAGAAAAAGAGTATTTTTTTGACCATTCTCATAATTCTTTAGCTCCGTTGACCATGAGAGCCCGTTAGAGCTTCTCGGAGAATTAACCGTGGTTGCACTGCGTACTGTGCGCTATTGTTTGCATTGTTGGTAAGATATTCTCTGCGCTGTTCTCCTGAACAATAATATTTAACATAGCTCGCATTTCAGCTTCATTTTGTGTTCGCAAAAGCTTAGCACGCCATTCGGATGCTCCCTGTATAGTTCGAATATATTGAGGTATTTGCTTTTTAAAATGAGAAAATCCTCGTGACCCGTAATGTTCCATATTCAGATCAAGATGTCGTATGCAGTAATCAAGCGAAGTTTTTGTATCAACGGCGAAAACTTTGCCTGCAGCGGCATCCGTCATTTCTCGCATTTTCCATGGAGCGCCCCATAATGCACGGCCGATCATAAAGCCATCGACTCCGGTCATACCATAGACTTTTTCAGCTTGTTCGAACCGATTAATATTTCCTGAGAAAATAAGAGGAATTTTAATTGCGGCTTTAACCTTAGCCGTTAAGTCGTAGTCTAATCGAGATGCAAAACCCTCAGGTTGCGTGCGAGGGTGGATAATCAGCCCGTCAACGCCCAAATCTTCTGCGAGCTTGGCGATGTCAACAGCATTGCGTTCTTTGAAGCCAGCGCGAATTTTGATAGTAAATGGTATGCGTCCAGCAATCGCTTTGGTGAATTGTTTAATGAGCAAGGCAAGGCGATCTTTATCTGCCATCAGCGCAGAGCCTGACCCTGATTTGATAACTGCAGGAGCAGGGCATCCACAGTTAAGGTTGATCATTACAAAGCCTTTGGCAATAACTTTTTCTACCGCTTCGTCGATTAAATCGAGTCGATTAGCGGAAAATTGAAAGGCCAATGGTTGTTCAATCGGCTGATAGCGTAGTGAAGGTTCTCCTCGCTCGTAGCACACGCATGACACATGACGCATTTCGGTGAACATCAGCTCTGTAGCTGAAAAATCACGGATAAGTCGGCGCAGTGGCGAGTCGGTAATGCCATCAAGCGGAGCTACCATAAAACGAGGAATTTCTAGTGAACCAAAACGAATTTTTTCAAACCAAAATGTATTACTCATACCATCCACTTACAAATCCTAAATTCATTAACAATGCTATACATTTCACTATTTTATTTATTATTCAAAACCACCAGGAAAGCGTAAGTGATAATCGGTACTCTGTTCAAACGCGTAAGCAACTTTGTAAAGAAGCTGCTCAGAAAGCCTAGGTCCAAGCAGTTGGAATCCGATAGGTAAGTTTTCTTGAGAAAAACCGCATGGAATCGATATTGCTGGTGTTCCGATAATGCAATTTGCAGTACTGTAATAATCGTTCATGTACATTGCAATTGGATCATTAACCAGCTCTCCAATTTTAAAAGGAAGGTTAGCCGTTGTTGGGCTTGCCAAAAGATCAACATCTTTAAATGCTGCTTCAAATTCTGCCCGAACCATTGCTCGAACAAGCTGTGCTTTGTTGTAGTACTGATCTTGATGTCCTGCAGAAAGGACGTAATTTCCAACCAGAATGCGACGTTTGATCTCAATTCCAAATCCTTCTTGGCGGGTATTGAGGTACATATCGAATAAATTTTCCATATGTTCAGAACGGACACCATACAGCGTTCCATCAAAACGAGAAAGATTTGAAGCTGCTTCAGCTCGGCTAATAATAAAATAAAGCGCGATGCCATATTTAAAATGAGGCAAATTGATTTGCTTAATGGTAGCGCCAAGCTTTTTAAGTTGTTCAATTGAATTGTTAAAAGAGCTTCTGATTTGTGGATCAAGGCCGTCAGTTTCAAGCCCATCGTTGATAACACCAATAGTAAGCCCTGCAGGAATCTTGCCATCAAGCGCTTTGGTGTAATCCTGCGCTTCTTGCTGAATGGAGGTGGAATCAAGGGGGTCGAAGCCAGAAAGGGCACTCATAACCAAGGCATTATCGTATACTGTTTTTGTCAGAGATCCAACCTGGTCGGTTGATGAGGTAAAAGCTATAACGCCATAACGTGAATTATGCCCGTGTGTTGGGTACATGCCTACTAGGCTGCAATAAGCGGCAGGGTGGCGGACCGACCCTCCGGTCTCTGTTCCAAGTGCAAAGGGTACAAGTCCAGCGGCAACTGCAGCTGCAGAGCCAGAGCTTGAGCCACCAGGGACTCGCCCATGTTCCCAGGGGTTATGCGTTGGGCCAAAGGCTGAAAAGTCTCCTGAACTGCCCATTGCAAACTCATCCATGTTGGCAGAGCCAAGAGAAACTGCGCCGGCTTGTTTAAGCCGTGCAGTAACTGTTGCATCATACGGAGCTGTATAATTTTGTAAAATTTTTGAACCAGCAGTGGTTATACGACCTTTTTGGCAGATATTATTTTTGATAATACAGGGAATACCACCAAGAACTTTGTCGGCTGCTTGATCGGTTGGACGTTCTGGATTGTCAAAAACTTCAAGTGCAGCATTAAGTTTTGGGTTGTATTGCTTGAGGCGTTCTTGATAAAACGCAGAGACTTCAGCAATCGAAACTTCTTTGCTTGCAATTGTTTCTTTAATTTCTTTGATTGTTAAAAATGGCTTCATAATTTTTTCTTTAAGGTGTTCACCCATTCAAGATACTCGAAGGGCAAGATAGGATGTTATTTTTCTTCTAAAATTTGTGGCACACCAAAATAGTTTTCAATGCGTTCTGGAGCAAGCGCAAGTAATGGCTCCGGATCGGTTGAGCGTGCAATGTCATCGCGGAGTACATTAACATTTCTTATTGGTTGAGCTTGAGCACAAACTTGAGCTGTTTGCAGCTGGTCAACATATTGCAAGATTGCGTTAATTTGATCAACAAAAACAGGGATTTCTTGTTCATCAAGTTTGAGTGATGAAAGGTGTGCAATTTTGAGTAATTCTTCTTTGGTAAACGTAGCCACTAAATCTCCATATAAAATCGAATTAAATTTCAGCTCTTTGCCAGCCACGATTTTTAATTCTTATCAAGAAAACAATGCCCATAATTCCAGTTGTTACATAGTATGAGCCGTAAATGAGCAAGAATTTAAGTGACTGATGTGTGTCGGGAATGAATGACAAACCATACGAAATTGGTATGAAAAAAACGATTACAGCAAAAAATCGTCCCCACATGACCGTTTTGACATCCCCTGCACCACGTAAAGCCCCTGCCAGTATCAATTGAGTAAAATCAAAGATAACCAAAATACTGACAATTTGCAACGCAAGTGAGGCAAAGTCGGTAAATTTGTCTTTAGGGTCGAATAGCCCAATAAAATAGGGCGCTTTATAGCACATGAACAGGAGTGAACCCGTTGTGAGGACCGAGGTGAGTAATAGGGTCTTTTTGATATTGGACATAGCCCCTTCGTTATCACGGGCTCCCAAGCGGTTACTTACCAAAAATGTGATGATTTGAGCAAATGCTATAGCAGGCAAGAAAGCGAAGCGCTCAAGGTCTTTGACTACGTTATAGGTAGCAATGCAGGTCTTTCCCATGGGAGCTATGAGTTTTGAAAGCCAAACGTAAGAAAGTGAAAGTGTTGTCTTATCAATCATAATTGGCCAACTTAAGCTGAGCAAATGGACAGCTTTGCCTGGTCTAAAAATTGAAAAGAACGTTTGTGAGAAATATTTTTTATATTCAGGGTTCATTACAATATACGCAATTGATAAGGCGTTAACAACGCTATACTGGATAATGGTTGCCAGTGCGGAGCCTTGGAGTCCCAGGCGAGGAAGGCCTAAATTACCCAAAATAAGTCCATAGTCAAAAAGAATAAAGAGCCCAATCCCTACAAGATGAATAATCATTGGCATGTGAGTATTTTTCACCGCTTTCATAAAAGCGATAAGCGCGAGTGATGAAAAAATGAGTAAAACACCTAGAGATCTGAGCCGTAAAAAGGGAGTGCCGAGTACAATCATTTTTGGAGGAACGCCAAGCCACCAAAAGATGTAGGGAGCTGAAAAAAATATCAAAGCAAATTGTGAAAAACCGATTAAAAAGGTTGTCCAAAAAGTATCACCCAAATCTTTTCCGCATTCATCAAATTCTTGAGCTCCATTATGTCGCCCCATAATGGCTATTGCTGCAACCGGAATTGCTTCGGCAAGCTTAATAAGCGTATGCAAGAAATTATTTGCCATTCCCAATGCACCAAATGTCGAGAGTGACCCAAGCTGAGCAATGAGGTATGAATCAATCATCGGTGTCAGTGAAAAAAGAATAGTCGATGAAATAATTTCAGGCAGCCAGTAGAGGATTATTTCTTTAAATGAGTCGCCACGGCGCATCATGGTTCGAAAGCTTTCCCGAATTTTCATGGGCATGCCTTTACGAGTATGCGCAGCTCTTGCTGCATAGATTGACCAGTTTGAAAACAACGTATCAAGAATGTAATTGAATTTGGTTTGATTTGCAAATTACCAGGTGACTGATTTCACAAGAGAAAGGCTCTGTTGGGTCATTAAACAAAGCCTTTCTCTTTTCGTAGATCGATATTTGATAAACGTTTAATTGATACTTTTAATCGAAAAAATCTTATTTTTGTATATGAATTATTGTGCGAACTTATTAATAGAGTGCTATTTTGAGCCTTCTTTATCAATTAAGCTCATATTGCTTTTATATATTTCATCAAGTCGTTTTTGTTTTTCACTAGGAGTAAGATCTCCATACTGACTTTTCATTTTTGAATCTCCAACGCGCTGTACCCACGCATCTGACGTAGCACTTGAAGAAGCGCTTTGTGATGAGATTTGTTTTGGAGCATCATCTGTTTTAGTTGTTGCTTTTGATTGCTCAAATTTCTTTTCCTCATCACGCAATATTTTTCTCATTGCTGGAGAAATACCTTCCAAATTAGGAGTTTTATCTGCTTCAGGAGGAAGGGGAGGTAATTTACTTGGTGGTGGCCCAGCTTTTTTTTCAAATTCTTCAAGAGATTTTTGATCGATACTAAAACCAACGCCTTTCTTTGAAGCTGATGGTTCAGTTGATTCAGTATCGCTGCTCAATCCAACACTCTTAGATTGCTTTAAAATCCCACGAGATGGTTGTGCATCAGCTGGGAGTGGTTCTTTTTTTAGTAATGTATCGCTTGTCTCCACAGCGCCAAAACCAACGCCTCTTCTTCGTGGAGCAACGGATTCAATAGATTCCGTTTCCCCAGATTTTTTCAAGATGCCTTTAGCAGGCACTGCGGTTGGGCCAAGGGGTTCTTTCTTGGTAGCTGGTTCTTCATTAATTTCACTCAAACTGACGCTCTTTTTTGTTCTAGCAGTTTTAATAGGCTCGCTTTCTTGTGGAGTTGTGCGTTCTTCTAATGCAGACTTTGCTATAGTAAGAGGTGCTTGGGTAAGTTGGACGTTTTTCTTTGCGGTTACAAAGCTCGCTTCATGGTCTGCGAGTTCATAATGTCGAGTAGCAAGTTCAGGACTAATGTTTTGAATATCATTTCTTATTGCTTTTCGCTGGGCTAAAAGTTCTTTTACTTCATTTGATGGTGTAGATTTATCTGCTAATTTTTCTTCGACTATCTTATGGCTTGCTGCTAGATCTGCGTATTTTTGTTTGTCTTCAGGTGAAAGATTTTTTCTTGCATCTCTTAAGCGATTTGTTTTAAGGTCCTGTTCTGCTTGTGCGAATGTGAGATCTTTTTTAGCTTGGTCTGCTTGTTTTTGCAGGCGTGCAACCTCAGTAGAAAGTTCTTGCGCATTCATGCCTTCAAAGCGCGCTCTCGTTTCAATATTTTTTACTGTTTTTTCCATTGAAGAGGCTTTGTCGCCAAGTTTTTTCTTTTCTAGATTAAGTTGCGTTAGTAGTTTTTGATTCCGGTCTTCTGGATTTTTTTTCATTTCATCACGAATCTTTGCTCTTGTTTCATTGAGCTGATTTGTTATGCCTGAAAGATCTTTTGTCATTTGTTCTGATTTGGCTAATTGTTCTTCTTGTCTTTTTGCCCTCATTGCGATTTCTTCTGGGGATTCTTTTTTCTGCAACAAGGCTTTGTTTGCATCAGCATCACGAGCTGTGTTATCCAGTGGGCTCGTGATATTCATTTTAGTGTTTTCTCTTGCTTGAGCCCTACGTATTCTATCAGCGTCTTCAGGTTTCATTCGAGCAAGCGATTCTTCAGTGGTTATTCTAAAACCGGTCGGCCCACTAATTTCAATTTCTTTTTTGGGTTCACTACTTCCTCTGCCCATTATTCGTTGTAAAAAAGATCGACTATCTTTTGCAGATTCAGTTGATCCTGTGGTGTTGCGTGCACTGCGACTTTCTGAACCGCTTCGCGCTGAACGATCTGACCTGCCTACAATACCCAATTCATCAAGCGTTGATCGAGTATTTTCGTAGCTTCTTTCACTACGAGCTGGCCTAGCTTTTGGTTCGGTTGGTATGTCTTCTTTTTTTGTTCCGGAGCCACTTAATCGCTCTTTGAGGCTGCTTATTTGTTTCATGCTCCATAATTCTTGCATGCTTATAAGCGCAAAAAGTGTTATGAGCAAGGGAATAACTTTTTTTATTTTCATACTGTGATCCTCTCGCATAAAGACCTTTTATTTTATTATGCTGATTTCTGGTATGTTTATGGTGTTGGTGAAGCCCAAAAAGCTTCCTCTTCTTGTCGCTGTCTCTTTTTATCTTCTTTGGATGGTGCGACCGCTTCGCGACGGCCTGTCACTCCTTTATTTACATCATCACGCGGATCAGAGAGCTGCGTACTGGTTGTTTTTTTTGTAGGTTCGTCTTTTCGCTCATCAGATGATTTTAGTTGCTCTTTTTTAGCTGCAAGTGCGGCTTCAAAAGGACTCAGTGTTGATGGTGTTACAGATTCTGGTTTTGTTCCTGTTGGTGTAGATGTGACCAGTGGTTCTGATTTTGGCGTAATGGTATCTTTTTTTGGGTCTGCAGGCGTTGTAACTTGTTTTGCAGATGCGGTTTCTTCTGTTGATGTTTGAGCAGAAGGTTTTTTTGTTTCTTGTCCTGTAGGCTTTTTCCCAGTAAATTCGGATAATGCTTGAGAAAGGGCTTTGTCTTCTTCTGATTGAGGAGGGAGGCTAACACCAGCCCTTTTTAAAACATCTTTAGGTGTAGAACTTGAAGGTTTTTCTTCAGAAGTCTGCGGGGTTGTTGTTTGAGCCTTCTCACGTGTTTCTTTCAGTAAGTTTTGTATGCTTTGAACTTCAAGTCCAAGATCAGTCTTCTTGGCTTCAGCTGCCTTACGTAAAGTTCCAAGTTCATCAATTTTTTTAAACTCGTTCATTACTTTAGAATCAATGTTTTGTATCTGTTTTTCATAGCTATCAAGTTTAGTTCGACGATCATTGATCTCTTTTTTTTGTTCATCAATTTGCTTTGCAACTAAATCTAGTCTTGTCGAAATAGCAGAAACCTCTTGCGAATTTCCGGATTCGATTGCTTTGCTCAGTTTACTTTTTAAATCTGCCTGCGTTTTTGCCGTATCAGTACTAAGATTTTTTTCAATTTCAGAAATTCGTGCTTTTTCAAAATCCCTCTTATTAATTAGCTCGGTTTCTTCAGGGTATTTTTTTTCTGTTTTCTTTATGTAGGCAAGGTGAGCGTTTCGTGTGATTTCAGCATCTTTTTCTGCAACACGTAAATCTTTTTGCGCATCTTTTAGCCCTTGTTCAAAGAGCGGAATTTGGCTTTTTGCTACGACTGCTTGAGGCTCGCTAATTGATAATTTTTTCTCAGTTTCAGCAGCAAATCTGCTGCTGGTTTCTTTCTTGAACAGACTGCTACGTGATGGCAATGCTGGAGGAGCATCAGGACTTTTTTGACCTATTTTTATACCAGAAGGTACTTTGTCAGTATCCGTCTGAATTATTTTTGTCCATGCTCGTGGAGCTTCAACAGATTTTTCTGCAGCTGTTTTGAGTGATTTTTCTGCGGCTTCTACTTCGATGAGCAGCATGTTTTGTTTTTGTGCCATAGATTTATTAAGTCGCTGTTGTTGATCGCGTAAATTTTCATATTCTAGCCGGTCTTGAGGATCTTGGCTTTTTTGAACTTTTTGACGAGCAGCTTCAACCTGCGTGGCGAAATCAAGAGATTTTTGTTTTGCTATATCAAAATCTTTTTGAGCTCCTTGAACGCCTTTATAGTCTTGTACAGCATCAAGTCTTTTTTGCAACGATGTTGGTGCTCCAGGCCGAGGAGCAGAGATTGGATCTTTTTTATCACTGAGGCCTACAAAAGCCTCTTTCCCGGTAACTTTTGCAAGAGCTTCAAGAGTTTTTCGCTCTTCGCTTGTAAGCGGCTTACTCCTTCCCTCTTCAGTTCGGCGAGCTTCTTTGCTTTCTATTTTAGATCGGATGCTCGCGAGGTCTTCAATATGCCTTTCAGAAAGTTCACCGCGCCTTTCTGCTCTTGTGACTGCAGATCTTAAATCACGTGAAGTTTTGTCAAGGTTTGCCAATGCTTTGCCGATGGTGCGGGAACTTGTCTTGCCTCCAGCTTCGGCGCGCTCACGGGCATTTTTAAGATCTTGCTGTGCGGTTGCAAACTTATCCATCTTTTGAGTTAAAGCATCGCGTTTTTCTTCTTTTTGTGACGAGCTTTTTCCAAAGAATGGAATCGCTTGAGCATTACTCCACATCAACGCAAAAAGAGCCAGAAGCGTGAGTGCACTCAGAGGCATTATTTTTTTCATCATTTACTCCCTAACTTCACATAATTATTTAATTTATAATAAATCAATATAGTAATATACAAACTAATTTTAACTAAAAATATATTCAAATTGCAACTATTATAATAAGTGTCTCTGTATTTTAAAATTGGAAGGTAAATTGAGATACACATTTCATCAATAATGAAAAAGGCCGAATGTATCGGCCTTGCATAACTAAAGGCATTAGCAGGGAACAGTTTTGTGTTTAATGCTATTCCATTGGAGTGGCAATAAAACTATCAAGTTCGGTTGTTTCTTTAGAATTATCAGATTCAGTTTTTACTGATGAGTCTTTTTCGTCTTGGATGCCTGTTGGTCGATTGAGATGTTCTACCGCTATGAGACCACCAAGCGCTGCAGCACCGCCTGCAGCCGCAATGCTACCAACAATAACAGCTTTTTTTGTTTTACTCATCCCTTTTTTCTTTACATTTTCTTTAGGAGAATCTTTAACAACCTCTTTAATTTCAGAATCTTTTTTTGAGCTTCTTTGCTTTGGAGTATCGTCTTGAGTACTTGCCGATTGGGTTGATTTTATACTGGATTCAGCTTCTTTATCAGCTTTATCACGGGTGCTCGTTTTCTTCTCTTGCGAAGGCGCTACAAACGCGTCATCGGTTATACGGGGACGAGATTTGTCTATTCTGGTTGTTTGAACGAGCGTTTCAACGTCTCTTTTTGCATTAAAATCTCTGCCTACCTGCTGCGTCTGGGTTCTCTCAGTTGGCAATTTTATTTGATCTTCTTTGGATGTTGTATCCCTTGCATTATGATATTCAGGATTATTTCCTCTTACAGCACGGCTAACAGCTCCTCTTAACCGCCCAGGTGTTTCTTCAAGCGTTTCACGCATTCGGTCTTTGGTTGATGGTGGAACTGCGCTTGGTGGTTTGATGCTGGCTTCTTTAAGCAATCCTGGTGAAAGACTAGTAGCTCTTTCCGGTCCAGCATGGCTTTGCATAAAAAAAGAGCTTATACAAAGAAACAAGGCGGCAGTAATAACTTTTTTATTCATAAAATCTTTATTATTTTAAGTATATTTTGTAGGTCCCATATTATTAAAAAGGGCTTGCTTCAAATGATTCGGTTACACCGCTTCCTGTATCAAGAGCTGCAATGTCTTCAACCTTCTCAGGAGCAACTGCGGCGGCTGCAGTTTTATCATCTGATCCAAGAAATGCAGCTCCAACAAGACCGGCTCCAATGAGGCCAACTGCACCAGCGCCAGCAGCAGCAGCTGCTGCACCGACACCGACTCCGGCCGCTTTTTGTTTATTGCTTAATCCTGATTTTTTTTCTTTTTCGGACGAGCTTGCCGCAAGCATAGGAGCTTGATAGGGGACAATTGCCCCAGTTTTCGAATCAAGAGGTTTTGCTGTTGACACAATAGCGCCAGCTCCTTTGTAGGGGACAATAGCGCCGGTCTCAGAGTCAAGGGGTTTGCTTGTTGAAACAATGGCTCCAGGGCCTTTGTAGGGGACAATTGCGCCGGTTACAGAGTCTAGCGGTTTTGAAGTTGAAGTAACCGATTCTAGTTCAGCCACACGCATTTTGCGTTCACGTTCTGGGCTCTCACTTTTAGAGGTTGATGATTTAGGTTCTTTTTCAATTTTTTCTCGGGTTCCAGCAATTTTTTCTTCCGCTACGCGTATGTAAGCTGCTGTTTCGCGTGAACTACTTTGAGGGAGTGTTTCTCGTTCAGCTTTTCCCCGTTCTCCAATTACAGGTTTTTCACGAGCACTTTTGTCGCTAGCACTTACAGATTTTTCACTCTCACGAGCTGAAGGAGGTGTAAAAAATTTTTTTGCTTCATCTTCATTTCTTATGCTTGGACGAGAACTAGGTCTATCGATTCTTTGCAATGTTTTTAGCCCGTCAGTCCAAGAGGATTTAATGCTTTTTGATGTGTCATAATCTTTAGGAACCGCATTAAGAAATTTTCCACTAAAGGTGATGAGCACTAAAGCGAGCATCCCAAATAAAATTTTTTTATTCATAACAAATTCCCCTGCATTTTTAAAACATATAAAATTTCTATTTCTACTTCAAGAATATCAGTAATTATTTCTATTTTGCAATACTATTAAAATGATGTGCACAGAAAAATGAACAGGCGCTTAGAAAAAAGCAACAAACTTATTCGGAAGGTGGAGCAAATGATGACGGTAGGAAGACCGCTTCATCAGGTTGTGATTCGTTTTTGGCAGCATCAGGAGTTTGTGCTGAAGGACTTAAAGCCTCTCTCTTTGCCGCAGCCATACCGCCTAGCCCAGCAGCAAGCGCGCCACCAACAGCTAAAGCACCGCCCGCGATAAGTATACCGCCCCCAACTTGAATGGCCGTGGAATGTTGTGCAATTTTTTGACTCATCGAAGCATTGGCGCTGGCTGCCTTTTGAAATGCTGTAGACTGTTGAATGCTCTCATTGAGGGTACGTTTTTTGATGAGTGCCTCTTGTTCAGTTTCTAATTCAAACTTTTTTTGACGTGAGATTGGACCTTTAAGCTCTTCTTGGATTTTGCTTATTCTCTCTTCTCGTTCGTTTGCAGTTGCTGATTTTGCTTTTTGTTTTTCTCCTGAGCGGAAGAGCGCTGAGGCTTCAAGTTTTTCACTCACTGTCCGTTTTTTCAGTAACGTATCAAGTTCTGATTGAGCAGCTTTTCGATCAACGTTGGCATCTTTTGATGAGAGTTGATCTTTGAGCTGAGTAATACGAGCAGTTCGATCTTCACGAATTACAGCTTTTTCTTCTCCGCGTTTCATTGCTTGGTTGTAGCCTGATTTTTCTTTGAGCGTTGATGCTGTTTGAGCTTTTACAGTGGTGACTCCCTGTTTTGCTCGACTTAAGAGTGATTGATCTTTGTTTGATGAAGGGTTGTTTTCTGTGAGTTGCGATTGACTATTTTTACTTGATGTTAATGATTGAGCTGTTTTATCTCCAAGCAAAATAGGCACTTTAATTGCTAGTGTTGATAGTGATAATGAAAATGCGATTACCCATCTTTTCATCATGCGAAACAACCTTCTTTCAGTGTTGTAAAAATAATTAGTCGATTGGTCCAACCGCTGTAAAATTACCGCCAGAAGAGGAATCTCCAGAGGTACTTGTGTCTCCTGTTGGTTGAAATGTGTCCCCTTCAACACCCGAAGTTGTTGGTTGAGCTCCACCTTCAAAAATTTGAACTTGAGCTTGGTCTCCACTTGATTTTTGTTCACCATCACCACTCAGTGCTTTCGCTGTAGCGGCTGTAGCGGTAACAAGCGCTCCAGCTCCTATAGTTGCAACAGTTCCTAGAGAACCCAGACCAACTTTTTGGGCTATAGCTGCCTTTTTATCTGCGCTATGTTGCTCATGTTCTTGACGTTCCTTTGTTGTGAGGCTAGCCATATAGGCTTCTTTGCCAGCTTTTCTTTCTTCGCTTCCTTTTTCAAGATCACGATACGTTGCCGCTTTTCGTTCTCGTGCTGTCATTGCATTCCATTGTTCTCGTGTAAATTCTTTTATTGTCGGTTCAGCATCAGGGGTTTTTCCTGATAGCGTAATTCGTATTGGTTCATTAGATTTATCAAGACTTGCGCTCATTGCAGCAACTCTTTTTTCAATTTTCTTTTGCTCATCATTGAGGCTATTTATTTTTTCGGTTCTAGCTTTAAGATCAGATAGAAGTTTTTCTCGTTCTTCTCTTTTTAGCCCTTCTTGCGTTAAACTTTTTTCAATGTCAGAAATTTTAGCTGCTGCCTTATCTCTGCTTAATTGTATTGATGCGATTCTTTCATTATCAGCAGTTACTGTTTTTTCTAGAGTTTTTTTAGTTTGCGGTGTAAGGAGGTCTCTATCTTCTGCTGGAGCTGTCCATCCAGGTCTTCCCGTTGGAGCATTACTATCAGATGTCGAATCGCTTTTTTCAGGTTTTTTACGTGAAAAGACATCTTTCACCCGGCTCAACAGAGGCTTTTTTGCTCTATCGCTTTGCGATTCGCTTGAAGACGTTGGCTGTTCACTGGTAGAGGTTCGAGTGCGTAAATTGATTACACCTTCTTGACGTTGTAGTGATGGCCTCTGGGATGAAATATCAGAGCTACTCGAGGAGCTGGAACCCTTTTTCATGGCATAAAGATTGCTTGTAGCCAAGCATGCAATAAGCATGAATGTTGATGTAAGATATACATACGATATGCGATTCATAACATCTCCTCAAAACAATCTTTTAGAATCTAAATTAATTTATTATTTGTGCATATTTAAGTTTATCATCGCATGTAGCCAGTAAAACAATCAACAATTTTATCATTCATGTTACTTTGCCTGCGGCAAGATTCCTGGAAGTTCTTGAAAATGTGAAGCAGAAGGTGGTTGAATACCTAAAATTTTTGCAATTGTTACCGGAACTTGGGGAATCCATACTTGAGAGTTGATTGTTTTTTTTTGCAGTTTTCCCGCCTGATACATGATGAGTGGGACATGTGTGTCATATTCGTATGGGGAACAGTGAGTGGTTCCTGTTGCTCGCTTGTTGAGTGAGCAATAGGGCTTGGTCATACAAATGATATCTCCCGATCGACCAGGGTAGTATTGATTTTTGTAGTAACTTTCAATTTGAGACGGTGAGAACGTTGCATTTTTAAGTTCATCAGCTGTCCAAACCTCGTGAATTCCAGGTTCTTGTTTGATCAGTGTTTTGATCGATTGCAGAATCTTATTTTTTTCGGTTTCTGAAAGTGTTGTAACAATTTTTTTATCAAGATAAAGCTGACCAGTCTTAAAGTCTGAAATGATATTCTGAATTCCAAATTGTTGTAGTATTGCTTTATTGATGTTCTTGAGAAGTTTCTTCTTCTGAATGCGCAGCGCAATTCCTAGCCCTTTTTTTTGAGAATGTTCAGGAATTGGTGTGACGCCATGATCAGAGGTAAGAACAAAAAGAATTTTTCGATTACCAGCAATTTTTTTTACTTGTTTGATAAAGGTCATAAGTTGCTTATCGAGATGATAAATCATATCGATAACCTCCAAGCTTTCAGGTCCATATGCATGTCCAATCATATCAAGTGTTGAAAGTGAGACCCAAAGCATAAATTTTCCAGGCTCTTTTCGGTGGGGCTTGAACTTTGATTTTAAGCATGAGCTTGCAAGGTCTAAAAGTAATTGGTTTGCCTGTGGAAGCTTTGTAAAAGTAGCCTTACCATCTGGAACTAAATTGCAAGTACAATCTTTACGTTTACTGATGGTATTTATCGTGCTGTTAGCTCGGGGCGCTTTTTTTGATGCAAATTCATATGCATTAATATTTTCAAAATCATAAGCGTTGTCTGATGCTGGATAACAGGTTTTCCATTCAACTTTTTTAATTTTTGTAATATCGTTTTTTTTATTAAATTGGATGAGCCAATTAGGCAGTTTTTTAAAGAAAGACTTACTCGAAGTAAAGGCGACTGTGTTATGGTCAAACCAAATCGACTTGCCCAAGTGTCCACCCATGCCAATGGCGGCACGAGGTTTATAAGAAATTGAGTAAACACGATTTTTTACTTCTGGTGTTGAGCTTAAAATGAGCTGATCAGAAAGTCCATCAACCATTACATTTTTTGCTGATATTCCGTACCCGCACGTTTTAGTAGGGTGAAGTCCGTTGAATGAACGAGCGTGTGGTTCGTCGTCTTTAAATCCTTGGGCATTACCTTGTTCGTCAAGCCACCCATTGAGAACAATTCCATGGTCTTTGGCAAGCGTTCCTGTTCCAAGAGCTGCATGGCCTGTTGCTGTGCAGGTTAAACCATGCGGGTGGTGAGCATTGGTGAAATTAATGCCGTTTTTTAAAAGGTATTTGAATCCAAACTTAAAGTGAGGACTGAGCTTTCTAATGTGGTGATACGCAAACTGGTCAATGACAATGATAACCGAAAGCTGTGGAGTTTCTGAGCGAGGATACAGCGGGGTTATTAATCCTGGCACTCCGATAAGTAGGAGACCCAGGATTTTGCGTAATAATTTCATAGAACTTCCTTTAATTTTTTAAATTCAAAGTAAGATTATTCAAAATAAAGAGCGTCTTATTTGTCCAATAAAACAGCTGTATATTTTTATAATAGTAAATAATTGCGTGTAAAATCTAGAAAAAGAGGAAATTTTGTTGGCAGAGGCATATATTTCATCTATTGGTTTAAGTAATTACGTGCAAGATATGCATACGTTATCAGGGGGAAAGGGATAATAAGGCAGATCCAGGCAAGGGCTACCTTAAGTTTGCCCCATATTGATTGCTCATGTCCTGTAAGGAGGCAAAATAACCCTATGATTTCCACGAGAAGTGCGCAAGTAACTAGATATGAGACAAAGTGAGCAACAAAAAAGGGTGCTGCATAATGTAAGGCTCTTAGGCCACAAAGAAGTGTTAAAAGCTCAAATCCCTGAGTGAACCATTGTTTATCAATGGGTTTAGATAAAAATGCACATGCCAAGCGAATAGTAAGCAATATGAGAAGTAAAAAGATAATAAAAAAGTCCAGAAATATAAAAAATTTTTTGGCCATGGATGAGGTAAACAGTTTGAAGAGCTCATTCCAAATGCCTCGAAATTTTTCGAGCAGTTGAAACTCTTGAGTGAGTGTGTCGTGCGGTATGATTGGCGTTGCTGCGTGTGTGTTAAGTCTGAGCGTTGAGCTGAATTCTGTGCTGGTGCACAATATTAAATCGATTGAGCTTGATGTAGCCGTTTCTGTTTTGAGAGGTATTACCAGTGAATAGGGGTAATTTTTTCCATTGCTCCGACCTAAAATTCCAGCAACGTGGAGGTGTGTTTGTTCAATTGCTTTCTTCGGGTCATTGATTATAACGGCTATCTGAGCAGTGAAACTTTGCGTGAAGATCCGTTTATTTTTTCGAAAAGCTGAGAAGTATTTTGTTGTTGCTTGAGCAAGTATGTTCCATTTTATTACTTGAAGAGCGGTGTTATCACTAGAGATTTTAATCGTGTCTTTAAAAAGCGCACAATCTTGAGGAGAAAAGTCGAAGTGTACAAAGACTTTGCTTGTTGCAAGTATATCGGTTGGGCTGCTGAGAATCCTTACGTCTAAGGCCTGGATGAGTAACGAAAAAGTAAGTTGCAGGAATAAGCAGATGAGAGAAAGGGTCGTTTTTTTTCGGTATGACATAACCTTGTACCGTTTCTTTAGGTAAAAATACACTTGCTTGCAAATACAAAAGTACGTTTTTTATAATTATTCTTCAAGTTGCGTACGCACAGTATAAAAAGGAGAATCATGTCTATCAAGAAATGTTATTATAAATTTTTATTTTTCATTGCAGCAGTGCTTGTACTCAGTTCAGCTGCTGTTGCAAGAAAGCCAGAAGATCCATGCAAAGCGCCTCAATTAACCGTTGTTATTGTTGTTGATCAGTTTGCGCATCATGTCTTTGAGAAGCTGAAGCCTCATTTCAAATACGGGTTTAAAAGACTTTTAAAAGAAGGCATAATCTATCATCAGGCACGTCATCCACACGCTGTTCCAGAGACAACGCCTGGGCACCACGCACTCAGTACCGGTGTTGTACCACGTGATCATGGTGCAGTGCTCAATCAATGGCTAAATCGCGAAGGCGTTAGAACTCATTATGAGCTGGATGTGTCAGGTACAGCTTCAGTATTTTCTCCAACGGGTACCTATGCTCAAGGCAAGTCTCCACAGCATACAGATGTTGATGGTTTATCCGATCAATTCATCCTTCACTCAAGCGCTGACTGTCCGCATCAAGTTTTTGCTCTTTCGCTGAAATCGTATCCAGCAATATCGATGGCAAACAGAAAAGGCAAAGCTTTTTGGATTGATCAAAAGACGGGATTTTTTACCTCAAGCAAAGCTTATTGTGATCAACTACCCGATTGGGTACAAGAGTTTAACCGTGAAAAGAAACTTGATAAGCTTGTTTGTTGTCGATGGAAGACAATGTACAACCAGAAAAGCAAGGCATATAAATTTCCTGAAATAAGTAACTATGAGCATGCAGGGTTCAATTTTAGCATCATCAAAAAAGGAAAAATTCCACTTAATCGAGCATGCGAAAACCCTTATGAATTATTTTGTAAAACACCACAATCAAGCAAGCTTTTAATCAGTTTTGCCAAACGGTGTATTAATAAAAATTTTGATAAGTGCAATGGAAAGATGCTTTTGTGGGTGTCGCTGAGCAACTTTGATCTTCTTGGCCACATATATGGGCCAGATAGCATGGAAGCGATTGATCTTGCCTATCATATTGATAAGCAAATTGGAGATTTTTTAAAGTATCTTGATGAGCATATTGGTAAAAATAAAACGCTTGTCGTGCTCACTGCTGATCATGGAA
>Ga0154020_10002317_pt1 | contig 23176 bp, 16 predicted proteins | sample Klosneuvirus_201_FD_109709 | JGI IMG/M metagenome (GOLD analysis project Ga0154020, IMG submission 109709) | Active sludge microbial communities from wastewater, Klosterneuburg, Austria - Klosneuvirus_20160825_MG | ecosystem: Engineered > WWTP > Aerobic digester > Activated sludge | place...
AGGGCGTCGAGCAGGTTCATCGTCCGGAAGACGTCCGGGCAAGTCCGCAGCGCAAGATCTCCCGGCCCGCCAGGCTATGGCAGATCACCCACGATAGCAGCCCCGCGACCCCCCGGACAGCACCTGTAACGCCCTGTCCCCGGACGGACGCTGGAAGTCAACCGTGGATTGGGGTTTATCATTTTTTGTGAATCACGTTACGCCGCGGCCCGTCTGCGGCGTCGAACGGATCGTCATCCACAGGCAGGAAGGCACCCCGATGCACACCGCACCCAACCGAAAACACACCCGTTCCCGACCGCTGGGACCTGCACTGGCGCTGGCGCTGCTCTTGGTGGCCTGCGGTGGCGGCGGGGGAGGAGGAGACGATGAAAATGACAATGGTGGCGGTGACAACGGCGGCGGTACGCCGAGCTACGCGCTGTCCGGCACGATCGCGGTGATCGAGTCCTCGGCGGTCGACTCCGACCTGAACGACCCGGGGCAAACCAATTACCGGCGCAACGACAACCCCGCTGACCCCGACCTGCCCGATGCGGCCTGGGCGCAGTCGATTTCCACCCCGGTGCTGCTGGCGGGCACCGTGAACGAACCGGGTACCGGTGCAGCCGGCCAGAACTTTGATGCGGGGGATCGCAACGATTACTTTGTCGCCGACCTGCAGGCCGGCCAGGTGGTCGAACTGGAGTTTGCTGCCGACCCCGGTGACAGCGATGTGGACCTGTACGTGTACGACGTGGACGGCAACCAGGCAGCCGCGTCCGACGGCACGGACAGCCGCTATGAATGCGTAGCGATCACCCGCGCCGGCCGCTACTACATCAACCCCTACGCCTACAGCAATGCCTCGATCTACAGCCTGCGCATCGGCGCACCCGGCACCGGCAGCAGCTGCGGCAATGCCACAGCCGCCTTTGGCACCATGGCGCTGCTGGCAAGGGAGCATGCCTTGGGCAGCCCGAAGGCCATGGCCGCGCGGTCCCTGGCCGATCACCGCAGCCTGCGCAGCCAGGCGGGCCTGACGCTGGAGGCCGCCACCGGCCTGGGGCCGCAGATGCTGCGGCTGCCGGCTGCGGCCACGGCACGCCGCACCGGGCTGGCGCGACTGAAGGGCGACGAGCGGTCGACCGCACTCGACGAGCGCGGGCAGAAATCGGCACTGGCCGCAGACGGCGCCGCGAACCCTGCGAACGCAGCGCCGTCGCGCATCGAGGCCCTGGCCACCACACTGCGCTACGCCAAGGCGCTGCGCGCCACCGGCGCCTATGCCTATGTGGAGCCGGACTGGATCCTGCGGCGCACGGCCACGATCGGCAGCTTCCCGCCCGACGACCGCTACTACGGCTACCAGCGCTGGCACTATGAGCAGATCCGTCTGCCGGAGGCGATCAACCGCATCAACGCGCTGGCCACCCAGCCCAGCCAGCGCCCGCTGGTGGCGGTGATCGATTCCGGCGTGGTGCTCACCCATCCGGACCTCGCACCGCAGCTGGACTCCAACGGACGCAGCTTCGTGGGTGGCGTCAGCATCGCCTCCGGCGACGACCAGAGCTCGACAGCCGACAACTCGGTGTTCCATGGCACCCATGTGGCCGGCACGATCGCCGCCTCGACCTTCGATGGCGCAGGAGCAGCGGGCGTGGCGCCGATGGCACAGATCCTGCCGCTCAACGTCTTCGGCAGTGGTGAAGGGGCCAGTACCTCCGACATCGCCCATGCGATCCTCTATGCCGCGCGGCTGGGCAACAGCTCCGGCGCGCTGCCGGGCCGGAGGGCCGATGTGATCAACATGAGCCTGGGCGGCGGCGGCAGCTGTTCCAGCGCCTTCCAGCAGGCCATCACCGCAGCCCGCGGCGCCGGCGTCATCGTGGTGGCAGCCACCGGCAACGAAAGTGCCGCCACCGTCGGCCAGCCGGCCAACTGCAACGGCGTGATCGCCGTCAGCGCCACGCAGCCGAACAAGGGCATCGCGCCGTACTCCAACACCGGCAGCGCGGTGCGCGTGGCCGCCCCGGGCGGCAACACCGGGCAGTCGACCACCGGCAACGGCCAGCCCGATGGCGTGTTCAGCACCATGGCCTCCTTCGACACCAGCGGCTCGCGCATCCACACCCTGGGCTTTCTGCAGGGCACGTCGATGGCCTCACCCCATGTGGCCGGCGTGATGGCGCTGATGCGCTACATCCACCCGGGACTGGCGGTCGAAGAGGTGGACAGCCTGTTCGCCGACGGCAGCCTCACCGACGACCTGGGCAGCACCGGGCGCGACACCCGCTACGGCTGGGGCCTGATCAACGCCGACAAGGCGGTGGTCGCCGCGCTGAACCGCATCGGAACGGTACCGCCAACCCCTGCAGGCGAGGTGGTGGCCGAGCCGTCATCGCTGGACTTCGGCAGCTTCCAGTCCACCGGCACGCTGACCCTGTCACTCAACGGCAGCAGCAGCGAACGGGTCACGGCCGTGACCAGCAGCGACGCCGCGCTGACGGTCAGCGCCGGCAGCTCCGTCGGCAGCAACGGCCTGGGCAGCTACAACCTGAGCGCCAACCGCACCGCATTGACCGAAGGCAGCCACTACCTGACGCTCACGGTGTTGGTCAGCGGAGGCAGCCGCAGCTCGTTCACGGTGCCGGTGGCGATCACCCAAAACGCTGCAGGGGTCAGCCGGGCGGGCGGCTTCGGGCCGGTCTATGTGCTGCTGCAGGATCCGGACGATGACAGCTACCAACTGACGGTCCAGGCCACCTATTCCGATCTGATCGGTGCCTACCACTGGAGCGCCACCGGCTACGCGCGCAGCAGGCTGCAGGTGATCGCCGGGACCGACCTGGACAACGACGGCTACATTTGCCAGCGCGGCGAAGCCTGCGGCGGTTACCCGGTGCTGGACGCGGTACTGGATGGCCAAAAGCTGCAGCTCACCGGCAACCGCAGCGACCTGGACTTCCAGGTGGCCCCTCTATCGGACATCTCGGCACTTTCACTGCGCAAACCGTCCACTCGCGGCTGGGCTCGTCGTCAGGCAAGATCGGCAGCCCCATGAGGAGAATCCTGTTTTGATGCGCACCCCGGAAACCCATCGCCGACAGCGCCCCTGGACCGGGCCGTTGTTGCCGCTGCTGTGGGCCGCCTGCTCATCCGCCGCGCTCGCCCAGCCCCTGGTTCCGAAGCCGGTCGCGCCTGTCGCCTCGGCTGCGTCGTCTCGCCCTTCGCAAGCGGCGAAACCGGATCAGCCCTCAGCACTTGGGGCGGCCCAGCGCGTGCGCATCCTCACCGCCAAATCACACATCCAGTGCCCTCTGGCGGGCAACAGGATCGCGGTGCTGTCGATCGACTCCCCGCAGGAGTGGGCTGAGACGCTGCAACAGAATGAACAGGCGATGACGGGTCGGGCCATCCGCTGGTCACGCGAGCAGGTGCTGGTCTACGCCATGAACCAGCAGCCCACCCTCGGAGTCAGCGTCGAACCCGCCGGGCAGGTGCTGGCACTCAAGAGCGGGGTGCTGTTCTGGCCGGTGCATGAAAAACGCCCGGGGCCGGGCAGCATGGCGGCCACTGCATTGAGCCGCCCCTGCCTGGTGGCGGTGATCAAACGCAGCTACTTTCAGCGCATCCGCATCGTGCGGAAGTGAGGCCCCCACACACAGACCGCCAGGCCAGCGCTGCGGGGCTGGCCCAGGTTCAGGTGTTCTTCGAGATGGTGATCGTCGGGAACTTGGCCGAGTAGTCCTTGGCCTTCTCGGCGATGCGAACGGCCACCTGGCGGGCCACGGTCTTGTAGATTGCGGCGAGCTCACCGTCCGGATCCGCCACCACGGTGGGGCGGCCGGTGTCGGCCTGTTCGCGGATCGAGCGGTTCAGCGGCAGGGCCCCCAGGTAGGCCAGCCCCAGCTCCTCGGACAGACGGCGTCCGCCGTCGGCGCCAAAGATGTGTTCGGTGTGGCCGCAGTTGGGGCAGCAGTACACCGCCATGTTCTCGACCAGGCCGAGGATGGGCACGCTGACCTTGTCGAACATCTGCAGGCCCTTGCGAGCGTCCAGCAGCGCGATGTCCTGCGGTGTGGTCACGATCACCGCGCCGGTCACCGGCACCTTTTGCGCCAGCGTCAGCTGGATGTCGCCCGTGCCCGGGGGCATGTCGACGATCAGGTAATCCAGGTCCTTCCAGTTCGTCTGGCGCAGCAGCTGCTCCAGAGCCTGGGTGGCCATCGGGCCGCGCCAGATCATGGCCTGATCGGCGTCCACCAGGAAGCCAATGGACATCACCTGCAGGCCGTGCCCTTCCAGCGGTTCCATGGTCTGGCCGTCCAGGCTCTCCGGCCGGCCGTCGATGCCCAGCATCATCGGCTGGCTGGGGCCGTAGATGTCCGCATCCAGCACCCCCACCCGGGCGCCTTCGGCGGCCAGCGCCAGGGCCAGGTTGACGGCGGTGGTGCTCTTGCCCACACCGCCCTTGCCGGAGGCCACGGCGACGATGTTCTTGACATCGGGCAGCAGTTGCACACCGCGCTGCACCGCGTGGGAGATGATCCTGCTGCTGACGTTGACGCTCACGTTGCCCACCCCGGGCAGGGCCCTGACGACCTCGATCAGCTGACGGCGCAGGGCCGGGATCTGGCTCTTGGCCGGGTAACCCAGCTCGATGTCGAAGGCCACATCCGTGCCGTCGATCGACAGGTTGCGCAACTGCTTGCCGCTCACGAAGTCTCGACCGGTGTTCGGATCGACAACGGTCTGAAGGGCGGCACGGACGGCGGATTCGGTGATCGACATGGGCTAGCGTGGTGCAGGCGGTCGTGGAATGGAGCGAATCGGGCCGCAACAACAGGAAGTGCGACCCGCAGCCGTGCAGTGTATCCGCGAGGGGTATTCAGTCCGCTGGGGAGGGGACAAGCCCGGCACACGGCGCCCAGAGGGTCAGTTGCTCCGACTGCGGCAGGGCCACACAGGGCAGCACGTCTCCCTCGGCCCGTTCCTCGGCGCTGAGACCCGGCCAGTCCACCCGATAACTCACTTGGCCGTCGCTGAGCCGGCAGCGGCAGGTGCGGCAGGTGCCGACGCGACATGAACTGGGCAACAGCACGCCGGCGGCCAGGGCGGCTTCCAGCAGGGACTGCCCGGGCAGCACCGGCAGCAGGTATCCGGCCGGCTCGACCCGCAGGAAGCTGTCAGGGAGGGCGGGCGGCTTCTCAAGGAGCGACATCCCCGAATGCTAGCCGGCCGCAACGTCCGATCCGTCCCGAACGCCAGTGATGCGCCATCGCGACACCATGGGGGGCTTTTTGGGGCGGCCAGGGCGTTCGGTTCGTGACAGATGTCCTACCGCAAGCACTCCACCCCCTCGAACAGGTGGCCCCATCCTCATATCAGTGGATGGTGAAGCAATGTTTCTTCGTACAAGATTCGTGCAAACAACGTTCACAAAAGTTGATTGATGCACGTCAATTTTGAGAAGCGCACCTCCAGGACGGAACAAAAGGCCCCCATGAAACACCACTCTTCCCGCAGCACACCACACTGGGTGCTCGCCCCCCTGTTGCTGGCCAGTCTGGCAGCGCAGGCACAGTCGCAGCCAAGCGGTCGGCATGACGGACGCTGGTTCCGTGAGATCCCCGACATCATGGACGCCACCCCCGGGCACGAATGCGCCAGCGGCATCGCGCCACTGCGCCAGGGCAACGGCATGAGTGTGCGGCTGAACGTCGGCTACTCCGAGCAAAAGATCTACAACCCGAACACGGACCGCTTCGACCGCGTCAAGCTGCGCACCTACAACGGCTGCAGCCAGGGCCCGGTGGTGAACGTGCGTCCCGGCAACAAACTCAAGGTCGACCTGCGCAACACGCTGCCGGCCACCGAGCCGACCTTCGACTGCCCGGACGATGACGGGCTGACCGAGCATCACCGGCCGCACTGCTTCAACACGGTCAACCTGCACACCCACGGTCTGCACGTTTCGCCCAGCGGCAAGTCCGACAATGTGCTGATCAGCATCCACCCGGGCCAGCGCTTCCAGTACGAGTACGACATTCCGCGCAACCACCCGGCCGGCACCCATTGGTACCACGCCCACCGGCACGGTGCCACCGCCATCCAGGTGGCCAGCGGCGGTGCCGGCGTGCTGATCGTGCGCGGCGACCGCAAGGTCCAGGACAAACACCGCAACGGAGGTGTGGCCGACATCGACACCGTGCTCAAGGATTTCCGCGGCCGTCCCCTGCGCGAGCAGGTGATGCTGTTCCAGCAGATCGAGTACGCCTGCTTCGACGGCCCCACCTCCATCAACCCGCTGCAGGATCCGGTGACCTTCGAGTCGACCTGCGGTGCCAGCCAGGTGGGCGAGATCCGTTCCTACGACACCCAGATGCGCTTCACACGGGATCCGCGCGCAGGTCGGGCGGGATTCACTTCCACCTGGGACATTTCCGGACGGTACACCTCCATCAACGGTGTGGTGCAGCCGGTGCTGCCCAAGCGGGGCGACCAGATCGTGGCCGGGGAGATCCAGCGCTGGCGCCTGGTGCACGGCGGTGTGCGTGATTCGATCAACCTGAAGATCGTCAAGATCGACCCGACCGCCCTGGCCGCCGCCAACGTCCGCGATCCGGAAGCATTGGTTGATCGTGCGATGCAGCGCATGCGCGGTGCCCGCAGCAAGGGTGCGCAGCAGATCGAGCTGACCAACCTCTGCCGTGGCGAGGTGGTGAAGCAAGTCGAATTTGCGCTGGACGGCCACACCCGCAGCGCGATGTCCGAAAAAGCGGTGAGCTCCATGCACCCAGGACAGCGCTCCGACCTGCTGGTCGCCTTCCCGAGCGCAGGTCTGTACTGCGTGTTGGACGAAGCGGCCGACGCGGCATCCACCATCAATTTCCGTCCCGATCAACCCGGCAAGGCCAAGGACCGCCGCCTGCTGGCCTTTGCCCGCGTGTCCGACGGCCCCGGCGTGCCGGATCTGAAGCCGGACGGCCTGGGCCACACCAAGTACTGGCATCACGTGCGCCACAGCCTGCTGCGCGCCAACCCGGACCTGCCACCCGCCGTGCGCCGTGACCTGGCCGAGCTGAGGACGCCGGAGTATGCGCCGATCAAGGACATCCCCTGCCCACGCAGTGGCTGCGGCAGCCGCCTCGACGAGTACACCATCAGCTTCAATCCAGTCACCGCGCAGCTGGGTTTTGGCATCAATGGCAAGCCCTACCTCGGTACCCGCATGGACTACCAGCCGGTGCTCGGCCGCACCGACGAGTGGACCATTGCCGGCGGCGCGGCCCACATCTTCCACGTGCATGTCAACCCGGTGCAGATCGTCGATGTGATCAAGGAGGTCCGCGGCCCCAGCCCGGGTCCGGGCCAGGCCGGCCCGCTGCTCGGCCTGGTGTCGATCTACGACCGCAACACCGGCACCTGCAAACCGGAGTTCCAGGTGCCCGATGCAGGCGCCATCGTTGGCGAGGATGTCACCCAGTACTGCGACCAGCTCGGCACCATCCGAGACACGGTGTTCCAGAAGGGTGGCTACCGGCTGGTGCTGCGCACCAAGTTCGAAGACTACACCGGCCTGTTCGTCATGCACTGCCACATCCTCGACCATGAGGACGAGGGCATGATGATGAACGTGAACATCGTGTCGCCGACCATGGCCATGGTGAACCAGGTGTCGGACCGCCTGCAGGCCAGCCTGATCCGCGTCGAATCGACGCTGGAGAAGGCAGGCATCCTGGCACCGAAGCGCCAGAGCCCGAACCTGCCGCCGGAGCTGTGTGTGACGCCCCCCACTGCGTCCAACCCGCCCGCCCGTTCGGTCAGCGTTTCCCGGCTCCCCAGCCTGACCAGCGGGTTCTGATCCCTGACCCGGTTCCGCGGCCTCCAAGCCGCGGAATCCACCTCAACGGCCCCGCGGCGCCCCGCCCCGGGGCCGTCGCTCATGGGTGCGAAGCAGATCCGCCGTCGCGGGGACCCGCCAGTGTTGTCGGCGGCTCCTAAAATCCGCCCTCCCGCGGCCGACGGCCGAGTCCGATCGACCTGCGCCACCCGAACGACGCCACCATGCCCCGCCAGCTCTTTGTCACCACCGCCCTGCCCTACGCCAACGGCAAGTTCCACATCGGCCACATCATGGAGTACATCCAGGCCGACATCTGGGTGCGGGTGCAGCGCATGCTGGGCCACCAGGTGCATTTCGTCTGCGCCGACGACGCTCACGGCGCGCCGATCATGATCGCCGCCGAGAAGGCAGGCCTCACGCCGCAGCAGTTCGTGGCCAACATCGCCGCGGGCCGCAAGGAGTACCTGGACGGCTTCCACATCGGCTTCGACAACTGGCACTCCACCGACGGCGTCGAGAACCACGAACTGGCCCAGGACATCTACCGCGGCCTGCGCGACAACGGCCTGATCGAGGTGCGCTCGATCGAGCAGTTCTTCGACCCGGACAAGGGCATGTTCCTGCCCGACCGCTTCATCAAGGGCGAATGCCCCAAGTGCGGCGCCAAAGACCAGTACGGCGACTCCTGCGAAAACTGCGGTGCCGTCTACAGCCCCACCGAGCTGAAGAGCCCCTACTCCGCCCTGTCCGGCGCCACGCCGGTGCTGCGCAGCAGCGACCACTACTTCTTCAAGCTCAGCGACCCGCGCTGCGTGGAATTCCTGCAGAACTGGACCCACGAGACCGGCAAGCTGCAGCCGGAGGTGCTCAACAAGATCAAGGAATGGTTCACCAAAGATGAGAACGGCCAGGGCGGCCTGGGTGACTGGGACATCAGCCGCGATGCGCCCTACTTCGGCATCGAGATCCCGGATGCGCCGGGCAAGTACTTCTACGTCTGGCTGGATGCGCCGATCGGCTACCTGGCCTCGCTGAAGAACTGGTTTGACAAAGGTGGACCGAAGGCGAAGTACGGCGAAACACGCAGCTACGCGGAGTTCATCGCCGACCCGAAGGTGGAGCAGTACCACTTCATCGGCAAGGACATCACCTACTTCCACACCCTGTTCTGGCCCGCGACGCTGCATTTCAGCGGCCGCAAGACGCCGGACAACGTGTTCGTGCACGGCTTCATCACCGTCAACGGCGGCGAGAAGATGAGCAAGAGCCGCGGCACCGGCATCGACCCGCTCAAGTACCTGGGTCTGGGCATGAACCCGGAGTGGCTGCGCTACTACATCGCCGCCAAGCTCAACGCCCGGGTGGAGGACGTGGACTTCAACCCGGATGACTTTGTCCTGCGGGTCAACTCCGACCTGGTGGGCAAGTACATCAACATCGCCTCGCGGGCCGCCGGCTTCATCGCCAAGCGTTTTGAAGGCCGGCTCTCCGGCGACCTGGGCGTGGAAGGCCGCGCGCTGCTGGACACGTTGCGTGCCCACCGCGACACCGTGATCGGGCTGTACGAGGCGCGCGAATTCGGCAAGGCGCTGCGCGAGATCATGGCGCTGGCCGACCGGGTCAACGAGTACGTGGACGCCCACAAGCCCTGGGAGATCGCCAAGCAGCCCGGCCAGGACGCCGTGCTGCAGGACGTCTGCTCGGTGTGCATCGAGGCCTTCCGCCTGCTGACCATCTACCTCAAGCCGGTGCTGCCCGCACTGGCCACGCAGGTGGAAGCCTTCCTGCAGGTGGAACCGCTGGACTTCCACAGTGCCGCCCGCGCGCTGGGTGCCCACCGCATCGGCGCCTACCAGCACCTGATGCAGCGGGTGGACCCCAAGCTGCTGGAGGCCCTGTTCGAGCCGCCCGCCGCCCCGGAACCCGAGAAAGTCATACCCGGCGGCGAAGAGCTGGCGCCCGAGATCAAGATCGACGACTTCACCCAAGTCGATCTGCGCATCGCCAGGATCGTCAAGGCCGAGGCGGTGGAAGGCTCCACCAAACTGCTGCGCCTGACGCTGGATGTGGGCGAGGGGCCCGACCCGCAGGGCCGTCCTGTCTACCGCAACGTCTTCTCCGGCATCGCCAGCGCCTACCAGCCGGCCGACCTGGAAGGCAAGCTCACGGTGATGGTGGCCAACCTGGCGCCGCGCAAGATGAAGTTCGGCATCAGCGAAGGCATGGTGCTGGCCGCCAGCCATGCCGACGAAAAAGCCCAACCCGGCGTTTTTGTGCTGGAGCCCTTCCCGGGAGCGCAGCCCGGCATGCGGGTGCGCTGAGCCACAGTCCTGCCTGGGCAGGCAGCGTCATTGGCGCTGCTTCATCTCCCGGTCGCGTGCGCCGTGCACCGCAGCGGTCAGCGCGACGAAGCCACCGGTCAGGCCCGCCAGCAGGTCTCCAGCGCCAGGATGCCGGCCAGCCGGCCGGCTTCATCCACCACCACCAGGCGGCGCAGTCCGCGCTGGCCCAGCCGGCTGACCGCATCGGCCAGCGGGGCCTGCGGGCCGATGGTTTCCAGATCGGTGGACATCAGGTCACCCACGGTGAAGACCGCCGGGTCCAGACCCTCGGCCATCACCCCCAGCACCAGGTCCCGGTCGGTGACGATGCCCACCGGCCTGCTCTCACCGGAGGTGGTATCCACCACCACCAGAGCGCCCACATGGTGCTCGCGCATCAGCTGAGCGGCCTTCAGCACCAGGGTGTCGGGTTCGGCCACCACCACCGCCGGGGTGGCCAGGTCCTGAACGGTCGATCCGATTGTTGCTGCCATGGTTCGCTCCTCTCATCTCATCGACACGCCGGTCCCGCGACCGGTCTGTGGCGATTGTGCGCAACGATCGATGCGCTCTCGATGACCCCCATCAACCCCAACACGCGGTGCAGCCGACCGCTGACAAGCCACTGACGATTCAAGGGGGATGATGAAGATGCACCTGCGGACATGTACGGGGCCGATCGACGGTTACGACGGCGCACAATAGTCAGGTGCACTGCATCGGATCCTTTTGCGCCTCCATCGTCTGGCAGCCCTCCAGACGAAGGCGTTTCCATGTGAGAGTGCATCACTGCGGACCTCCGGACGAGCCGCCACATCCCGTGCCATGTGTCCCCCGGAGTTTTCATGCTGCCCACCTCACTGCATCCTTTCCGCCCGCGGCTGCTTGACGCGCTGCAGAACTACGACCGCCGCCACCTGCCGGCCGACATCGGCGCCGGCATCACCGTCGGCATCGTTGCGCTCCCATTGGCCATGGCCTTCGCCATCGCCTCGGGCGTCAATCCCGAACAAGGCATCTTCACCGCCATCATCGCCGGCCTGCTGATTTCTGCGCTGGGCGGCTCGCATGTGCAGATCGGCGGCCCGGCCGGTGCCTTCATCGTCATCGTCTACGGCATCGTCGAACGCTACGGGCTGGCCAACCTGCTGATTGCCACCTCGCTGGCGGGGGTACTGCTGTTTCTGCTGGGCCTGTTCAAGCTGGGCGCGCTGGTGCGCTACATCCCGGTGTCCATCGTCATCGGATTCACCAACGGCATCGCAGTGCTGATCGGGCTGTCTCAGGTGAAAGACTTCCTCGGACTGCAGATCGACAAGCTGCCGGCCGACTTCTTCACCCAGATCGGCGTGCTGGCGCGGCACCTGCATACCACCAACCCTGCAGCGGTGGCGATTGCCGCCGCTTCGCTGGCCACCGTGGTGCTGTGGCCCAAGTCTTACCAGATGGACGTTGAACCGATGGGCCTGCGCGGCCGACTGCGCCGCTGGTCGGCGCACGTACCGGGCACCATCGTCGCCCTGGTGGCGGCCACGCTGGTGACGGCGCTGTTCGGGCTGGAAGTGGAAACCATCGGTTCCCGTTTCGGCGGCATCCCGCAGACGCTGCCGGCCTTCGAGCTGCCGGAGTTCAGCTGGGCGACCGCCAAGCAGCTGCTGTTCCCGACGGTGACGATCGCCTTGCTCGGTGCGATCGAGTCCCTGCTGTGTGCCCGGGTGGCCGACAACATGACCGACCTGCCGCGCCACGACCCCAACCAGGAGTTGATGGCCCAGGGTGTGGCCAATTTCGTGACCCCCTTTTTCGGCGGCATTCCCGCCACCGGGACGATTGCGCGCACCGTGACCAACGTGCGTGCCGGCGCCGCCAGCCCGGTGGCCGGTGTCGTGCACGCCCTGACCCTGCTGGTGGTGGTGCTGGCTGCCGCCCCCCTGGCGCTGCACGTGCCGCTGGCCTCACTGGCCGGCATCCTGATGTTCGTGGCCTGGAACATGGGGGAATGGCGCGAGTTCGCCCGCCTCAAGCAGTTCCTGCTGCCCTACCGCACGGTGATGCTGGGCACCTTTTTCCTGACGGTGGTGTTTGACCTGACCGTTGCCGTGGAGGCCGGATTGATGGCCGCCTGCGCCTTCTTCATCTACCGCATGAGCGCGCTGTTCTCGGTGCGCCCGGTGGAGGGTGCACCGCTGCCCGACGGGGTGCAGGTGTTCGAGCTGTTCGGGTCGCTGTTCTTCGGCGCGGTCGGCAAGATCGAGGAACTGCCTGGCCGCCTGGCCACCGACACCCGGGTGCTGGTGCTGGAGATGCACCGGGTGATCTCGATGGACACCTCCGGGCTGGATGCGCTGGAGCAGTTGCACCGGGTGCTGCACCGTCAGGGCATCGTCCTGATGCTGGCGGAGGTGAACCCTCAACCGCTGGGCCTGATCCGGCGCTCCGGTTTCGAGGCCAAGCTGGGGCCGGACTGCATCGTGCCCAAGGTATCAGATGCCTTGGGCGACAACCCCAAAGGCGGAAACGGCGCCGCGGACTGGCCGCAGATCTGACGGAACGCGGCGGCGTTTCAGTCGTCCAGCGCCAGGCCCAGGAGATCGAGCAGCAGCGACTGCGTCCTTGCCGAACCCAGCAGAGCGGGAACTTCTGTTGCCGCTGCTCCCATGAGCTTGTGGTGCAGATCGCTCAGCTCATCAACCTTCCCGGGAGGGATCTCCGCCAGCCCCGTCAGGGCCTGCAGCCCGCGCAGCAGCGCCTGGTGATGTCGGGCGTCACCCAGCCCCTCGATGCACTCGGCGGAATGGCGCAGCACCCCTTCCAGCAGCAAGCGCAACGCCGCCTGCGGCCGCACCTCCAGCACCGGAGGCGGCAGACCCCGGGCCAGCCGATCACCCCGTTCGGCCTTGCTGCGCAGGTCCAGCCAGAGTCCGTAGGGCTGAACCCAGGAGCGCAGCCACTGCAGCCACCGAGGCAACGCCCCCTCCAGCAGCTCGAACTCCAGCTCCCGCAGGGGCAGGCAGCGCAGCGCCCCGCCCGGCCAGGCCCGCACCTCTCCGAGGTCCAGGGCCACCTCCACCCGCAAACCCTGCGGCTCCACAGCGTGGAAGGCCAGGCGGTCGAAGGCGGTCTCGTACTGCACCGTCAGGTCGCCCGCCACCAGCCCACGCTGAACCAGCAGGCGCTGCAGCGCCCGGCCTGCCGGATGCTCCTCGTGCGCCGCCAGCTCCAGCACCGGCGTGCGCTCACCCGCATCTGTGCGGGCGACGTTGTGCTCCAGCCGCTGCACCAACCCCTCCCCGCGGGCCTTCAGGGTCTGCACCCACTGTCCATCCTCGCGGCGCAGACGCAAGGCCACACCCGCGCGACCCAGATCCCGGTCTTCGCTGTCAAAGTAGGCCGCCTGCATGCGGCAGATGCGAGCCCCCAGTGATTTAAGCTTCTGAACGAGGCGTTCGTGCGACGGCTCGGGCACCTGGAATTTGAGTTCGATCTCCTGCATCCGCCCATTGTCGCCGTCAGCCCGAGGCCATCCGCCCCTCTTACAATCCCCAGCTGCCTGGAACACAGGTGCCCCCACCGCGACCCCCCGGTCGCCAGCCAACGAGTCTCTGCCATGCCGCTGTTCTGGAAGCCCTACCAGTCTGAAACCACCCAGTTCATCGAAAGTCTGAAGCAACAGGATCCGACCCTGGCGCAGCGCCAGCGCGAAGGCCGCGCCCTGCTCTGGGACCGTGAGCAGGACCGCGACGCCGAATCCGAATTCCAGAGTGCACGTGTGCCGCAGCAGGCCTACGTCTATCAGACCAAGGCTTGAGGCCTGAAAGCGCCGCCACTGCCGTGCCGGTGGCAGAGGATGGTCTGCCCGAAGTGGTGGACCATGTGGCGGTGGCACGCCTGTACGGTGAGCCGCTGTTTGCGCTGCCTCAGGACCTGTACATCCCGCCGGACGCGCTGGAGGTGTTCCTGGAGGCCTTCCAGGGCCCGCTGGACCTGCTGCTGTACCTGATCCGCAAGCAGAACTTCAACATCCTGGACATCCCGATGGCGGACGTCACGGGACAGTACCTGGAGTACGTCGAGCAGATCCGCCGCACCAATCTCGAACTGGCCGCCGAGTACCTGCTGATGGCGGCGATGCTCATCGAGATCAAGTCGCGCATGCTGCTGCCACCCAAACGCAGCGAGGAAGGCAAGGAGGCCGAAGACCCCCGCGCCGAACTGGTGCGCCGCCTGCTCGAGTACGAACGCATCAAGCTGGCCGCTGCAAGGCTGGACGAGCTTCCGCTGCTGGGCCGCGATTTCCTGCGCGTGCAGGTGACGATCGAGCAGTCCCTGCAACCGCGTTTTCCGGACGTCAGTCTGAGTGAGCTGCAGGAAGCCTGGGCCGACGTGCTCAAACGCGCCCGGCTCACCCAGCACCACCGCATCAGCCGGGAAGAACTTTCGGTGCGCGAGCACATGAGCCAGATCCTGCGTCGCCTGCAGGGCCAGCGCTTCCTGGAGTTCCACGACATGTTCGAACCCCAGCGTGGACCGCAGGTGCTGGTGGTGACCTTCATCGCCATGCTGGAGCTGGCCCGGGAACGGTTGCTGGAGCTGACTCAGGCCGAGGCTTACGCACCGATCTACGTGCGGCTGGCCTACCAGCCGGCCTGAAGCGGTGCAGGGGGCCTGGCCCGATCCCGGCCCCGGCCCATCGGCTCTTGCCTAAACTGACGGCTTCCGCCCTGCGGGGCGCCCATGAGAGTCCCACAATGCTCTGCTGCCAACCGGGCATCCTCGCCCCCCTGCCCCCTCACGCCCGCTACCTGAGCTTCACGCTGCGCCCGCACGCCGACATCCGCGCCGCATTGCAGCAGCTGGCCCAGGAGGTGGACGGTCGGGCGACGGTGGCCGGCCTGGGTGAACCCCTGATCAACCGGCTGGGCATGCAGGTGCCGGGGCTGCGCAGCTTTGCCCCCCCGGCTGGCGCCCAAGTGGAGCTGCCTTCCACGCCGCGCGCCCTTTGGCTGTGGCTGCGCGGCCAGGAGCCCGGTGAACTGCTGCTGCGCGCTCGGCACTGGAAGGAGCGGTTGGCCGGTGCGTTCGACCTGGCCAGCGACGTCCCGGCCTTTGTGCACGCAGGCGGACGCGACCTCACCGGCTACGAGGACGGCACAGAGAACCCGCAGGGCGATGACGCTGCCGGCACCGCTGTGGTGCAGGGCCAGGGCCCGGGCCTGGAGGGCAGCAGCTTCGTTGCGGTGCAGGCCTGGCGGCATGTGCTGGAACGCTTCGATGCGATGAGCCCGAGCGAACAGGACCACGCCATCGGCCGGCGCCGCAGCGACAACGAGGAGCTCGATGACGCGCCCCCGAGCGCCCATGTGCGGCGCACCGCGCAGGAGAGTTTTGCGCCCGAGGCCATTGTTCTGCGGCGGTCCATGCCCTGGGCCGACGGCGGCGCCTGTGGCCTGCAGTTCGTCGCCTTCGGGCGCAGCTTCGATGCCTTCGAGGCCCAGCTCGCCCGCATGAGCGGCGCGGAGGATGGGCTGTGCGATGCCCTGTTCGGTTTCACCCAGCCCATCGATGGCGCCTACTACTGGTGCCCGCCGCTGAGGGCGTGCGCAGCGCTGGACCTGTCCGCGCTCGGGCTCAATACCTGAACCCGCAGGGGCTCATCTGCCGGGCCTGCCGCAGCCCATGCGTCGCCTGTGCACCACAGACGGGCAGAACGCGCACCCGTGACGGCACCGCATTGCTACCAAGTGCAAGGAACTGTCACACCACTGGAGGCCTGCCATAGGAAACCTTCCACCCAGGGCCATTCCCAAAACGGCAAAATCGTGCGCGGTCGCGTGGCATCGTTCACGGGCACAGACCGGGATTGAGGGGCAGTGAGGAAGGGCGACGCAGGCAACATCGACCGACCTTCAGACCGAGAACGCTCCATCTTGACGTTCCGGCTCTTGCGCAAGGCAACATGGCGACATCCGACAGGTGTGCGGGCACCTGAGGATCCGGCATCGATTCGGACCCAACCACAACGATGAAATCAAACTTGGCTTGCCCGACCGATGCATCGGTCGGGTGGCGTGCGGGGAATGGCAGGCTGCGAGTTGCGAAAGCGACTCGGGCGATGCTGTTGTGCGCGCATCTGAGCCCCCTGCTGCTGCTGCATGCCGGCCCGGCGCTGGCCGACGAGGACTTCGCCTACACCCTGCAGCCCGGCGACAACCCATGGAACCTGAGCGAACGCTACCTGATCGACATGAGCTACTGGCCGCTGCTGGTGGCTCACAACCGCATCGCCAACGACCGGCAATTGCCCCCGGGCACGACGCTGCGCATCCCGCAGGCCTGGTTGAAGCTGCGCAGCAGCCAGGTTCGCCTGGAAGCGGTGGCCGACGGTGTGGAATGGCACGGCGGGCAGGGTTGGCAACCCGCCCGCAGCGGCTCACAGCTGCAGCCGGGCCAGCGCCTGCGCAGCAGCCCCGAGGCCAGCGCCACGCTGCAGCTCGCAGACGGATCCCGCCTGCTGCTGCTGGGTGACAGCGAACTGCGCCTGGTGACCGCCGAACAGCACGCCGCCGGCGCATTCCACCTGCGCATCGAACTGCTGCGTGGCCGACTGGAAAACGCCGTTCATCCGATGCGCCGCAGCGGCGGGCGTTTCGAGATCCAGACGCCTTCGGCCGTCACTTCCGTGCGCGGCACCGAATTCCGCATCAGCACGGATGCACTGGGCATCACTCGCACCGAGGTGCTGGATGGCGCGGTGGAGCTGGGCAACACCGCCGGCCAGATCGACCTGCATGCCGGCACCGGCAGCCTGGCCAGGACGGACCACGCCCCCCAACCGCCCCGCAGTCTGCTGCCCCCTCCCGACCTGACCCATTGGGCCACACGCTGGGAGCAGTCCAGCATCGGCTTGCGCTGGGCAGAGCAGCCGGGCGCCGTGGCCTGGCGCCTGCAGGTGCTGGCGCTGGGAGAAGACGGTCGTCCACAGGGCACCACCCGGGTCGATCAAAGCCTGCTGCAACCGGTGGCGACGCTGCCCGCCCTGCCCGACGGCCACTACCTGCTGCGCGCCCGCGGCATCGACGAGCTGGGACTGGAAGGCCAGAACGCCGAACGCACCCTGCAGATCGACACCCAACCGGCGCCGCCATCGGGCCTGGTACCGGCCGACGGACAGCACATCGTGGGTGCGCCGCCCACGCTGCAATGGCAGCCGCCGGTCACGGCGACCGGGCCCACCACCCCACCACCCGGCCCGGGTGGACGGCACTGGCGCGTGCAGCTGGCCCGCTCCCCCAGCGGCTTCGAGTCACCCTGGCTGGACCGCAAGACCGACCAGCCTCGACTGGAGCCGGGGGACCTGCCTCCGGGTGACTGGTTCTGGCGCGTGGCCAGCGTCGATTTCCAGGACCAGGGTCCCTGGGGTGAACACCGGCACTTCCATCTGCAACTGGGAGCGCCGGTGTTGCAGGCCGCCGAGACGGGCTCCCATCTGCTGCTGCGCTGGCGACTGTCCGAACATGCCACACCCTGGGCGCGGGTCCAGATTGCTCGGGATCCGCAGTTCCACGAAGTGCTGTTGCAGGAGTTGCATCGCGGCCCGGTGGCCACGCTGCCGCTGCCCCAGGCCGGGCGCTACCACCTGCGCCTGGGGTCGGTTCCAGAGTCTGGAGGTGAGGGGGTCTGGGGACCGGCCTACGAACTGCAGATCCGCTGGCTCGGCCCGCGGCTGAACCCTCAGCCTCCCGCTGCATCCGACGCAGCACCTGCCCCCCGATGAGACGGCCTCCCTCCCGGCTGCAGGAGCTGCTGTCGCATGCGCTGCTGCGGCCCCTCCTGCTGCAGCCCGGCTGGGTGGCCGTGGCGGTGGTGGCTCTGTTGCTTTCGGTTGGCCAGCCGGTGCTGCAGCGGCTGGAGCTCGACCTGCTCGACAGCCTGGGGCGCATCGTCGCCAGCCTGGAGCGCGGCCCGGAGCACAGCAGTGAACAGGTGATCGTGGCCATCGACGAACCCAGCCTCAGCGCCCTCGGCCGATGGCCCTGGCCGCGCGATCTGCATGCCCAGCTGCTCGATCGACTGGCGGCCGCCGGCGTACGCGGGGTCGGATATGCGGTCATGTTCAGCGAAGCCAGCATCGAGCCGGGTGGTGCCTCGCACGATCTGGCTCTGGCCGAAGCCCTGCGCAGACAGGCCAGGGTGGTGCTGCCGGTGGCGCCCAGCGAACAGGGCCCCGGTCGCGGACTGGGCGCGCAACTGCCCTGGCAGGGCTTCGCCGCCGCCGCTGCAGCCATCGGCCATGTCGATGCGGAGATCGATTCCGATGGCCTGGTGCGCCGCCTGTACCTCGACGGTCAGGCCGGGGACCGCCAGTGGGAGGCCCTGCCGGCCGCCCTGTGGCGCCTCACGGACCCCCAGGTCGCCCAGGTCGCGCTGGGACCCAGTCCAGCGGCGTTGAAGCATCCGGTCAACACCGGCAGCTGGCAGCGCGACCGTGAGCGCCTGATGCCCATGCGCCAGGTGGAGATTCCCCGAGTGTCCGCACTCCAGGTGTTGCACGACCCGGCGGTGGCGGCCACGCTGGCCGGACGCATCGTCTGGGTCGGTGTGACCGCCCATGGACTGTCCAACCCCATCCTGACCCCGGCGGCACCGCGCGGCACCGCCTGGAGCAGCGTCGAGTGGCAGGCCCAGTTGATGCACGCGCTGATGCAGCGGCAATTGGTCAGCGCGGCCGGTTCGATGGGGGTGACTTTGGTCAACTTGCTGCCAACGCTGCTGCTGGCGTCGGTGATGCACCTGCACCGCGGGCGACTGCGGCGCTGGCGACTGCTGTTGCCCCTGGTGCCGCTGCCGCTGCTGGCCAGCCTGGGCTGGCTGCTGGCGGCGCGGGAGTGGGTACCCACCCTGGCATTGACCACCGGACTGCTGGTCACCTACCTGATCGGGCGCACGGCGGAGCTGCAGGAGGCACGCAGCGAGCTGGACCGGGCACAGGGACTGGCCGACGCCACCCTGAGGGCCATCACCGACGCCGTGCTGACGCTGGACGCCCGGCTGCGCCTGTGTTACCTCAACACCAGCGCGGAGAAACTCGTGGGCCACGGCGCAGAGGCCGTGCGGGGCCGGCCGGTGACGCAGTTGCTGCAGTTGAGCCAGCGCGATGCGCAGGTCCTGGAAACGGCGCTGGACGAGTGCCTGTCCCAACGCCGCGTCGTGCTGGTGCAGCAACCGCTGCGCGTGCACGACGACGAGGCCGGGCATCTGGTGCGATTGATCGCCAACCCGGTGCGCGGCGGTCCGGGTGAACCGAATGCACCCTCAAGGGGCCGCCTGCCTGGCAGCCCGGCGGTGGTGCTGGCGCTCAGCGACATCACGGCCGAGGTGCTGGCCAACGAGCAGCTGCACCACGAAACCACCCACGACAGCCTCACCGGTCTGCCCAACCGCCTGCTGCTCACCGATCGCCTGCAGCATGCCCTGACCGGCCTGACACACAGCCCGCGGGGTCTGGCGGTGCTGTTCGTGGATCTCGACCGCTTCAAGCGCATCAACGACAGCCTGGGCCACCGCAAGGCCGACGTGGTACTGCAGGAGGTGGCGCGCCGCCTGGTGGCCTGCTGCCGTGCCCATGACACGGTGGCCCGCTGGGGCGGTGACGAGTTCGTGGTGCTGCTGGAAGATGTGCTCTCCCGCGAAGCCGTGGCCGCCCAGGCCGCCCGGCTGATCGAGCAGGTGGTGGCGCCCTACTCGCTCGACGGCATGGAGGTGGAGTGCGCCTGCTGCGTCGGCATCGCCCTGGCGCCCCTGGACGGACACGACGCCGAGGGCCTGATCGCCCTGGCGGACACCGCGATGTACCGCGGCAAGGAGCAGGGCGGCCGGCGCTTCGAGTTCTACGCCTCCGAAATGCCGGCCTGGACACGCGAATGGCTGGCTCTCGAGGCCCGCCTGCGCCACGGGCTGGAAGAGAACAGCTTCGTGCTGCACTACCAGCCCCAGGTGGACCTGGTCAGCGGCCGCCCGGTGGGCCTGGAAGCCCTGCTGCGCTGGCGTCAACCGGATGGTGAGCTCTGGTCACCGGCGCGTTTCCTCAACGTCACCGAGGAGACCGGACTGATCCTGTCCATCGGCGCCTGGGTGATCCGCGAATCGGTGCAGCAGCAGGCGCGTTGGCGCGAGGCCGGTGTGCCACTGGTGCCGGTGTCGGTCAACGTGTCGGCGCGCCAGTGCCTGGACGCCCACCTGCTGCAGGTGGTGCGCGACGCGCTGGCCGCATCGGACATCCCGGCGCAGCTGCTCAAGATCGAGGTGACCGAAAGCACCGCCATGGCCGACCTGGGCCAGCTCAACTCGCTGCTGACCGAATTGCGCGCCATGGGCGTGGCGGTCTCGATGGACGACTTCGGCACCGGCTACTCCTCGCTGGCGCACCTCAAGCGCTTTCCCTTCGACCAGATCAAGATCGATCCCAGCTTCGTCAACGACATCACCCTGGACCGCAACGGCGCAGCCATCGTGCGCGCCACCATCGCGCTGGCCCACGGCCTGGGGGTGCCGGTGGTGGCAGAAGGTGTGGAGAACGAGGAGCAGCGCCGCTTCCTGGCCGATCACCACTGCGACATCGCCCAGGGCTACCTCTATGCCCACCCTCTGGCCAGTGAGGACGCCGCCCAGTTCCTGCGCGAACGCAGCGGGCTCGGTCTGCCGGCACCCGCATCCGCAGCAGCCGCCACGTTCGACCCCATGCACGCGACCTGATCGGCCCGCCGACTGCGGCCGCATCGCGGGGGCGATGCGCGGCCCATGCACCTCACATCAGCAGGTGCTCGCCGGCGTTCTCGCCACCCAGGATCACGTAGTTCACCCGCCTCAGATCGGCCAGCTGGCGTCCACCGGCATAGCTGATCGAGCTCTGCAGGTCCTCCTGCATCTCGCGCAGCGTCTCGGCCAGCCGGCCCTTGATCGGCTCCAGGATGCGTTTGCCTTCCACGTGCTTGTACTCACCCTTGTTGAAGTCGCTGGCCGAGCCGTAGTACTCCTTGTAAAGCTGCCCGTCCACCTCCACCGTCTTGCCGGGCGACTCCTCATGCCCGGCAAAGAGCGAACCGATCATCACCATCGCCGCGCCGAAGCGCACGCTCTTGGCAATGTCACCGTGGTGGCGGATGCCGCCGTCGGCGATGATGGGTTTGGTCGCGACCCGGGCGCACCACTTCAGCGCACTGAGCTGCCAGCCGCCGGTGCCAAAACCCGTCTTCAGTCGGGTGATGCAGACCTTGCCGGGGCCGATGCCCACCTTGGTGGCATCCGCACCCCAGTTCTCCAGGTCGATCACCGCTTCGGGCGTGCCCACGTTGCCGGCGATCACGAAGGTCTGCGGCAGCTTCGTCTTGATGTGCTCGATCATGCGGTGCACGCTGTCCGCATGGCCGTGAGCGATGTCGATGGTGATGTAGTCGGCCCCCACCCCTTCGGCAGCCAGCCGATCGACCACGGCCATGTCGGCGGCCTTGACGCCCGAGCTGATCGAGACATACAGCCCCTGCTCGCGCATGCTTCTGGCAAAAGCCAGGTTGTCCAGGTCGAAGCGGTGCATCACGTAGAAGTAGCCGTGGGTCGCCAGCCAGGCCGCCAGGTTCTCGTTGAGCACCGTCTTCATGTTGGCCGGCACCACCGGCAGCTTGAAGCGCCGGCCCCCAAACTCGGTAGAGGCGTCGCATTCCGAGCGGCTGTCCACCCTGCAGCGCCGCGGCAGCAGCAGCACGTTGTCGTAGTCGAAGATGTCCATAACATCAGCCTCATCCAGCCCACCGCGACGCCGCCGATTGCAGCGCCTTTCGGCAGACAAACCGGTCGAGTCTAGGCCTGGCGGGCCCGCCGGCTCATGTCACCTGGCGCATGGATGTCATGGCCATGGCCATATGACGGATCCTGGTCAGGTCGTCAGGCAGCCGGCAGTTCGTCCTCGTCCAGATCCTCGAAGACCTCGGCCTCCAACAGGTCCAGCTGGATGCTGTCCAGTCGCAGCTGCACCGGTGCACCGCCCGATCCCGCCTCGGCCTCGTGCAGCACCCAACCCGGCGCCTCACGCCGGAACAGCTCCAGTCGACGCGCCTCGATGTCCACCAGCAGGTACTCCTGCAGCGAAGGCAGTTTCCGGTAGGCGGCGAACTTGCCCCCCCGGTCGTAGGCCGCGCTGCTGTCCGACAGCACTTCCACCACCAGGCAAGGCGAATTCAGGGCGATCGTCGCGCGGCGGTCGGCTTCGTCGCAACTGACCATCACATCCGGATGGAACACCGCATCGGCGGCCTTCACTTCCAGCTTCATGTCCGAGGTGTAGGCCCGGCAGCGGCTGCCGCGCAGGTGCTCCCGGAATCGGGCAAACAGTGCACCCGCCACCAAAACATGCGACTGCCTCGCTCCCACCATCGCAAACACCTCGCCCTGGACAAACTCGTGTTTGATCGGCTGTTCTGCCTCCCAGGCGAAATAGGCGTCGCGGTCAAAACGGTCCGCAGGCAAAGGCAATCCCATGATGATCTTCTCCTCGACGACCCCGGGCCGCGACCTGGTGCGCAGGCCGGACAGGCTCGACCGGATCCGGAAGCGATGTTCTCACGAAGCCACCACCCAGGGGAGGTCGAGATCGGTCAGATCCCGGTAGCCCCGATCGTCTCCACCTCGAAACCCACCAGGTTGCGCTGCGCACGGCCGAACTCCACCCCGATCAGGTGGATCGGCTCGCCACGGCCGCGGTACTTGTCCGCGTAGCCCCTGGCGTGGATCTGCCGCAGTGCCTCTCCGGTGGCCTGCTGCTCCACCACCTTGAACTCGAACAGGTACACCTGCCGTGCATGCCGCAGCGTCAGGTCGATGCGTCCGTGGCTGGTCGCGTCCTCCACCCGGATGTCCAGCCCCAGGGCCGCAAAGTGGCTGTAGAACACGCTCGCGTAGTGCCCCTCGAAACCCGCCAGCGGGCTGCTGCGGTACCAGTCGTGCGGGATGCCCGCGTACAGCGCCCGCAGCAGCG
>Ga0154020_10002319_pt1 | contig 23165 bp, 43 predicted proteins | sample Klosneuvirus_201_FD_109709 | JGI IMG/M metagenome (GOLD analysis project Ga0154020, IMG submission 109709) | Active sludge microbial communities from wastewater, Klosterneuburg, Austria - Klosneuvirus_20160825_MG | ecosystem: Engineered > WWTP > Aerobic digester > Activated sludge | place...
CGGTGGATACTGCAGGAGTTCTTGCTGAACCGCGTAATTGATGTTGAGCTGCAAAGCTTTTAGTACCCAGAGCATATTACCACCCCCAACAGACTGGTCGCGGAACAAGCAGCGTAAACGTTTCGGAAGTAATATAGCTTCCGTGCTTATCGAGGGTGATGCCGGGGAAGTGGATATTCTGCCCTTCAGGAATTAATAGTGAGTTTGGCGCTAGCCCGTCTGAAATTTTTTCTGGATCTTCGAAGTGGTTGAGCGCGTATGCTGTAACAAAATTGGCTTCAGAGGCTAAAAAGATAGCAGTGTTACCCACAATCTCATCATCTCCGCCATATTCAACCAGCATGCGCCGAGGATCCTCTGCTTGAAATTTTGCGATACCTTGCAAGGTATTGCACCCTCGATTAACCTGTACCCGCTGCATGAAATAGAACTGTAACAGCTCTCCTCCTCGGTTATCAGAAGGAGCTTGGAACCCCCAATCTGTTAACCAAACTAATTCAGTCATACCAATGTCACGGGCATGGTAGCTTGAATCACCACCCGGTACAGTTGTATCGATTCCATTTTCGAGAGTGATTTCGTGCGAATCATTAAACACGTAGCCGTCTGTAAACGGCATATTCGGTAGCTCCTTTACAAGTTGAACGAATTTCTTGAAAGGAACGGAACGCTGCAGGCGATCAAGATTGAGAGTGTAGGGGTGCATTATGGTAATTTCGGTATTGGCATCCAATGGGTTGGGTGAATTGTAATGCCCCATCGCCAAGGACCGTAATCAGGTCCGATGCGTGGTGCAGAATTATAGTATCCCGTGTTTACCAATCCGGTGCCTTTCGCACAGAGCAATACAACCGTACCATTCTTCGGTGCAGTTTTTATAGGTATCCATTTCTTACCACGCATTTTATTCTCCGTGTTCTGTTATGTGTGCTGTAACTATTCGGGTCTCGTGATCTACCGCGGCAATTCTAAGGTATTCGAAACTACCACCAGTGATCGGATTCATATCAACGAAAATGCGAGCATCATCGGGAAGAGTGCTGAGGAATTTTGTCCACTCGGCAACAGTGCGGAGTACGCGCGGCTCTGGTAGAGGCATTAACTGCCGGTTCCAAAAGTATTTCACACCGGAGAGGGTGTCTTCACCTTTACAATGCTCACAGTACCAATCGCCAGCCTTTGTTGCTTGAAACTTTTCTGGTGACATCGCGTTCCAGGGTGCTTGAACAACCGGGAGAAGCTGGTTTTTACATTGCGGACACTGCGTCATTACAAGGTATGATAAGAAATTTTCAGAAGAACTTCAACAAGGTTCTGCCGCAATCATTCAGGTTTAATGTGTATCCAAAGAATGTTTACGATGCGTTGAAAGTCACACACGCGCCAGACTTGATCATCACCATGTACTTCAACAGCATAAATGCTGTTGCCATAGTAGCCGAGAAGGCTACTTAGATGCGCACGCATTGCATCAATTGTGATCCCTGTATATCCAAACCATTTATCTTTTAAGAGCAGGCTATCACCCGGTTGTACTGGTAACGATGCAATCTGAAATGTGTTGGATAAGCGGGTATGGTCCACACAAAATACGGTGCACCTATCGTACATTGACTTGTGAAGCTCTGTGCAGATTTCGCGTAGTGTTAGGTTGCCCCCGCTTGCCGACGCATACACTTCAGGCTTGATTGGCGCATCGCCATTCGCTACACGCTCGGTGTTGCTTTCTACTTCAAATGGATCAGAGTATAACATGGACATAGTCGAGCCAGATGATACCAGATTCTTTATCAACAGTCTCGAATTTTAGCAGGTCTCCAGCCGTATCTTGAAAGCGAATTTCATACATACCTTGGCTGAGCTCTCTTTCCAAGTGAACGATAAAAGCAGAGCAGTCGTATTCAAAATCTCTGTTAACTTTAGATTCCCCGTGCAACTGACATTTACCACCGTTTGTGGATGTAGGCTCTATCACCCACTCAAACATTCGAAATGTAGAGGGGCGTGCGCGATCCTGCCAGGTGCGAAATGATATGGATTCACCACCTTCTACTACATTCAACCATTTAATAAGATCAGCGGTTGCTACTGTGTATGGTTCTTTAACAGGTTCTTTCTCTGGTTCCGGTACACCTGTTCCACCACCTTCCAAATCAAAAGGATCCGTGTACCCCTCCAACACTTTCAGCAACTTGGAAAACTTATTCATATTAGTACTTACGCCAAGTCAATATACCGCTTAATGGTGATTTTACCATTGAGGATAAGCAAGTACTCAGAGAGATTGCAATCGATACACAAATCGTGAGCTAATTCACGATTTAGCGTGCCATCATTTGTTGCAGGTACGCAGACAGGGTGGTGAGTATGTCCCAGTAATTGTGGTACCTCTTCGATGCTTTCGAACTCCACATCAAAGTCTTGCCAAGTGAGTCCTCCGATATTTTGACGACCACCACGAGCTGCTCCGCACCCATAGAGCCAATGCCGGCCACCATTGCAGAGGTGCATCTCTGCTTGCTCGATTTGGGTATTTAACCATGCTGATAGGTTTATCTTATCCAACTTTGCTTGGGGTGGTAGGTGCCGGGGATTTAATCCCGCATGGGTACAGAGCCAATCATCAATCCAAACATACCATTTGAACCGGTCACGAATTGCTGGCAAAAAGCTCCCCAGCCCGGCTGAAATTGTGTCATCGTTCTCGCGGGAGTACCCGCTGCAGATTGTTGTAGCGTTGTCGTAGAGATAATGGATGTCGTGGTTCCCAATACAGGATACGAACGCTGAATTAAACATCTGCGCTCTGAGCACTTGGCACGTTTTGGTAATATGCCCCGGTGTGTTGTAGAAGAAGCTATCAAACCAGTCGCCTAAGCATACAGCGACATCGTAATTCTCTCGGGCGAGAATATTCTCTACCTTTACCATGTCCTGGTGCGGATCAGAGAGCACTAAGATTGTATTGTCTTTACTGCTGAGTTGCATATCACATTGTAGAGGTAGTCTGCGGCTCGTTCAACTCATCATCTTCACAAAGTTTAAGTGCCAGCTCAAATAAGGCCTGTTCAATTGTCTCGGCATGCTGGGCATACATATTACTGCTGCTTGGAAGCTTGAATGATGCGCAGAACCAATTCTCAGAGACTTGTTCGATTGTAATAGGGCCGTACCGAACTGTGCAAGCCAGTAAGAGAGTGTGGGAGGAACTGATATCGGTGTCCGGTGCCCAGTCGTCGCAGAGGATTATACCAGCACCAGCGGGATCTTCGTAGGTATCACCTGGCCGCCATCCCCCGCTATGTCGAGACCACCCGAGCACCCTCTCTGCTAAGCGCTCATATTTGTCTGCCAGATTGCTTTGCACCGGGGGATTAGATGCAGGTTGGCCTTCTTCTAAGCGCGGAGTAGCGACTGTAAACCGACCAAATATGCTCCCACAGTTGTGACACTGGACCTCATTGTTATACTCGTTCCAATGAATAGGGCCGGGACCCTTTACCCATGTGAATTTGCAACAAGGTGTTTGACGCATAAGGGTTACGCCTTACCTGGATTAGCGGGTGCAGCCTTTTTCGAATCTTTTTCAGCTGTCTTACGCAACCATTCAAATGCCGGTGGCTCGAGCCATTTATCCTTGCAGTTGGCCCAGCTAGCATCGCTGATAGGGCCGTAAATCGATACACGCCATTGGCGCGCCAACTGCTCATCGGTAGGTAATTCAGGAGCCTCTGTGAGTGGTGCTTTAAGCTTTTTTGTCGCCATGTTGTTCACGTAGTTGATTATTCTCTTGCCGCAGCTGGTTGATTGTAGTGCTTGAAGCGGAGTTTATGCGGCGTAGCTCCTCAATTATACTCTGTAAAGCTGTTATTTCTTTCTCCAGGGTGCGAGCGAAATCAGACGGAACGACGTAGCACGCACCACCGTCAATATACTGCTTTCCCCAAGGATTAGTCTTCACCTTAACAAGATCAGCTGCCTTAATCTCCTCGGTATTAGTGCGTGGTGTCTGAAAGTCCATTTAGTTTCGCTTTACATTGTTTGAGCTCTCGATTTAGTTCGCGGAACATTTCTCCTTGAGCAATATGCTTACCATACGCTTCCCGCTCTTCAGGTGTGTACTTGAGAGCTTCGAGCTTTCCAGCAGTTACACCTTTACTGTAAGCTTCCTCAGCTTCTCGACGCGCATTGGTGGCCTCCTGCATAATCTTACATATCGGATGGAACATTCCACGCTCATCCGATATGTGTTCAGTGAAACGCCAGATTGCAGAACCGCATATGTAGCAGGTACCAACTTGCGGGTTTGATCCGAGAGCAGGGTTCATTTGCGGAAAATGAGGTAGGCTACCGCGAGGATTACTACTACGAGTAGCAGGGGTAACATCTTCACGATGATAACCGTCACCCCAACCAGTATACCAAACAAAGCTAGAAATAAGAGCAGGTAGTTCATAGTTTTTCCGGGTAAAGCTCCATTGTCCTGAACCAGGCAATACACCGCTGCTGCCAAGTTGCCCGAAACGGTTGGCGAAGCTCCGGTACACCTGCGTAAACGTAGGCGCTATATTTGTACCGGGGGTGATCACCTGACATGAGATCGCCAATACTGTCGAGTGTTTCTTCCAATAGGAACATCGCATATTCCCATTCCCGGTCGGTTACAGCTTTGCCTGTATCTCGCCACGAGATTAATAGCGGCTGCCCCGTATCCCGCCAATCAACGACAACCATCTCGTGCGACAGCTGGGTAGCTATCGCCTTCTTCATCTCATCTTCCGATGAGAGGTTGACTTGTTCGTGGCGCATATTAGCGGAACTGGGCGGTGATTTTGGGCGCAGAGCGGGCTACTTTCGGCTGCGAGGACTTACGCGGCGCGTTGTAGTTTGCTTTGAGGATGGCTTCTTTCTTCGCTTTCTGGTTGTTATTCATGTGTAAATTGTAGAGGGTTATTTTGTTTTTGCAATAACTTTCAAGTGGTATCCTGACATGGCGCAGAACTCATTACCATCGGGAAAGCTGATGTCGTGGTAGTTGTTTGCGAAGTCGCCAGGCTTATCTACAATGCAAGCATCCTCACATGTGATCTCAACCACGGTGCGGTTCTTCTGGCATTCGAGGAGTGCAGCGTAATCTTCTTCAGTCAAATCGAACTCTTTCGCACTCAGCTGTTCGATATTTTTGAGGGTGGCTTTCATAGGTTACCAGCAGATGTCGATGATGTATTCACCAGCGTCAATGTGACCCTCAGCGCACATCCAGTCGAGTATGGCCCCGATACGCCACGATAGGTGACAACTACGAATTCGCTCTTCATCATCCTTGCTCGGGAGCTCTGGAGCGATGTTAAACGAGTGAGAGGAGTCGTTCGACCACTCGTTATCCGGTACGCATTCACATTTACCCTCGATACCTTTGAGTTTGAAAAATTCGTTAACCGCCTTGTCGACATCGTGGTAGTCGACTTCGATGATTGTCTTAACGGTTCCTGTGAGGAGTTTTTGTGCCATAATTAGATTATTCCTTCCATTTTCCGGTTGCACGAAGCAAGGCTTCGCAAAGTTGGAATGGGGTTGCTACGATTAAGTCGAAGTCAGATACTAATGGAGTACCTACTTTGTTTGTTGGTTTATTAACTCCAATCAGTTGACGTAAGGTATTCAAAAACTTCACTCGTGTTGATTGAGTGTTGTCGCCACACTGCTTTTGAATCAATGGAATGATTGCATCATAGGAGTGGAGGTAGTCCTTGACATGCAGGATTGTTCCACCGCTTGGCTTGTGTTCACCAATCAGTGTTTTGAATGGGCCCGACTCTCTTACATTTTCTAACTCGTCTAGTTCTGCAAGTGCCTTGAGTTGGTCCTGATTAATCATTCGATTGCTTTAAAGGGTTGATCACAAAGGATGTTGATGTATTTCGTAATCTTCTGGTACACTTCATCCCCTGTAGTGAAGTTCCACTTCTTTGTTGCAACCGTATCTACCCAGCTGCGAAAGTCAGACGCTTGCTCCTCGCTGCGAGCTTTACAATCGCATACGAGCTCAGCAATATAGACATCAGGCATATCCTTGATGCCGCCGCTCCAAGCTTCAGGGTGATGCTTGTTGGTCGTATTGTGCTGTTGAATAGCGAGCTTGAGCTTCAGCTTTGCGGTCTCTTCTTCGGTAGGTACACCGGGAGCCATGAACTCAAATTCAATCCCGTAGAACTTGGAGATGTCGTGAATGCCGCCATTTGCAATTAACTGCTTGCCTAACTCGAACTCACCAGTATAGATAAGCCGCTCTCCGAGAAGCAAACAGTTATCCTCTACGTTGCGGCGATGTCGCGCAATTGCGCGAATCTTTGCCATCAACGATTCTGCTTTTAGTTTAGCGGACTTCTTCATTAGTTCGGTGGCACACCGGGTTGAACAGGTTGGTTCCAATCAAATCGTGGCCCAAAATCGTCCCAGTGGTTGCGAATGGGGCGATCAGGTACTGCACACCCGGTTAGCAAAATTGTTAGCAAAATCCCACACCCTATATTTACGGTAAATTTCATTTAGACTCCACAAACACAATGCTGTAACCAAGCTGGTAATCTGCAAACGGCTGTATAGTCCGGAACGTGTTTGTTGTTAGCGGCTCCTCTGCGAAACGCGACCGAGTGAGGTACGAGAGGTTACAGTGTTCCCACGAACACGAGATAAGCTTCTCACCACGTGGTAAGTTTACCACCTTAGAGTATTCACCGGAGCGTACAGTAACAGGAGTCCACTCATCGTTGTCGGTCAAACATCCCGTGACAAATACTGCAAGCAGCAGCGCAATTAGCAGAGAATTCTTCATGGGTTACTTCTTAACCTTGATCTTGATCTTGACAAGACAACCAATACTGAGGAGAAATCCGAAATTGTACCAGCCGCCGTTGTTGTACGGCTCATAGATTCCGATATCCATTCCGAACAACATACCGATGAAGGAGAACGGTGCACATATCCCGTGCCAGGCACCGTACCAGAAGCCGGCAGGTGCAGTTGCACCCTCGCGGATGTGGCCAGTGAGAGTGTTAGGGTCAGCGCAACCAGACAGGAGGAAGAGGAGGCCGCACGAGATTGCGATGAGTGTGAGTGTATTGAGCTTGTTCCGTTTCATAATTTAGATTGTCTGGTATTTTCAGTGTTTAATCAACAAGGAAGTGGCGTCACCGGTTTCATTTCGAAGCTGTTGTTATACAGAGTCATCGAATCATCCATGACGAGATACTTGCTGAGGATCTCAGGCGGGTAAAGCGAGATGTCCCACTTCTTCAGAGGCGTCAGGAACTTATAGAAGTTGGCTCCGAATGCGATGTTGGCGAAGCTGTGAACAGTATCTAGCCACTTCTCCATCTTGTCGTAGGCAACAGTCTTCGGATTCTTCGCTGCATACCCGACGTTCATGTGGGGCAACAGAACGAAGTAATCGATCTTGTCGATGTACTCTTTGTAGAGCTCCATCAATTGATCGACAGATGCCTCATCTGAGACAATGAAGTGGATGTTTGTTTTCAGTTGCGCTGCTGCAGCCCGCTCAACTGCTTGACGCCAATGCTTCTCTAGGTGGGGGTGCATAGTAATCGCGACACCACCGCAATACTTTTGAGTCAACTTCACCGCTGCATCATCGAACAGCACCCCGTTAGTTGTAAAGTTCGGAACGATATTGAGCTCTTTAAGAGTCTTCAATGCCTCTTCAAACTCCGGATGCTCAAGAGGTTCTTGCTGACCACCAATAGCAACCTGGAAAGGGCGTTGATTGTCAGTCATGTTCCCGAAGAGTGATTTGATCTTGGCAACAATGCCCGCGTAGTGGCTGCCCTTGGGATTACCTTTCGCATAACACCAAGGGCACTTACCGGTAACGCATTTGTTACCAAAGCTCAGATCATAGAACTCCGGGTAGACCAATTCCGTAATCGGAAGCTTCGGGTCGATTGGCATGCGAAGGGTCTTGCCATCGAAGAAGACAGCACGGTAGTTCGCACGTGGTTCAGAGCGCTTGCGTATGTTGACCATAGCGAGTCGGTTAGTTGTAGCTCTCGCTGATCTCGAACATGCTGGTGAGACTGCTGAGAACTTTCGCAGCTTCGTCAGCAGCTTCCTCATCCTTGACGAGGCTCTTGACGACAACCTGGACGTTGCGGCTTTCGCCACCCTGAGCCCACTCATCGTAGGGTTGGTCGTAGTACGCCTCGAACTCCTCCTTATCGATCTCGATGGAGAAGAGCTGGTCGCACGTGTAGTTGCTCTTGCCTGCGACAAGAATGTCGTTGACGAGCTTGCGCATGGTCTTGATGGTCTTGTCAGAGGCCATGATGTAAATTTCAGTCGAGCTGTTTGTGATCAGGTCGACGAAACTGTGAACATGGATTTTGATGGATGTGAGTGCAGGTTTCATAAATTAGCCAATGTGGTAGCGGGTTGATGTTAGGTACAGGTTAATGAGGTCAAACAGCTCATAGGGGACCGAATTGTCATCAGCAGAATAGATGAGAATATTGCCTGAGGCGACACGTATGCCCCAGCTCTCATATTCATTAAACCGCTCCCCAACAGGTTGCAAGTGAGCTGGAAACCCAACATCGCGAAACAAGTTGTCAACTCCGCCCCATTTACCGTAGTTGTTTTTAATGTAGTCTGCAACAACTCCAGGGATCAGGGCTTGCACGCTTGCAATGTCCACTAACGGAAAATTGTTTACTTGCAAAAAGTTGACAAAGAGTTGCATCTCAGTCTCCAACTTCTCAGCACCGAATTTTGTCCAGATGATACTCTCCTGGAGGCGGCAGTCTTTGCCCCAGGTATCCATCTGTGCTGCCTCAGTAACAGTTCGCTTATCCCACGGTTTTCGGTTTATGGGGTTAGTGTAGTAAGGGTGCGTGCGCTGGATATCCTCTTCTGCAGCAATAGCCTCAACAAAAGAAGACGGCCGCGATTGCCCGGGACCAAATCGGTGAGAACTATCACCCGCTCGCTGATAGAGCTTGTACGACTCGACAACAGTTTCATCAAATTTGTCCAGGTCGAAAATATACGGCGCTTCCTCGATTGTACCAAACACACTTGAAAACTGATACCGATCAAAGTTGCCTTGTAACTCCCCATGAGCGTTCAGAAGCTTTTGAAGTAGGTCTCGCACCATGTCAGTAGTCTTTTTCGTGTTGCATACGAAAAGCTCCGAGCTGCTGTTGGTGATTAAGTCAACAAAGCTGTGTGTGTTGATGACAATGACACTTTTCATATGATTGTGTAATTATACGATTATTCTTTGAGAAATCAAGCTCGACTATCAGCTGCCTTATTGGGGCCGGGTATACATTATCCCGTTTGTGAATTGCACGTAGTTACCAGTCTCACCGAAGTCAAACGGTAGGATGAACCGCCGCGTTGTCGCGAATCCGGTACCACCAGCTGCATTTGTTGCATAGGACGTTAATACAAACGTTGCAGCTTTCCGCTTCATCTGTTCAATGTCTTGAGACTTAGCGGCCACAATAACAACTTTGTTTGCGCCCATATCGAAAGATTCTTGCATACTGCACCCAGATGCAAGAACCACTAAACCTAAAATCCATTTCAACATACCAAATATTAGAATGACCGAGCTAAATACTCAAGCAGTTTTTTCTGAATGCGGTAATTGGATTGTTGCATTTGGATTAGCGTAGTGTATCATTTAATTATATGCAACAGTCATCGTACACTATCACGGAGAAGCAGCAACAGCGGCTCGAACAGTGGCAAGCACAGCACACCTCAAAACAGTTTACAGGTGCAATTGGTGGCCGCTATACGTTTTCGTTCACCCCGACAAATAAGGGCACCATTACGAAAGTGAAAGAAATTGTATCTGGTGAGGAGTGCGATTTGACCGATTACGAAGCGTGGCAGAAGAGTGCTTAATCATCAGACCCCATGCGCCCACCGAAAATGCGCACAAGCCCCTCAACAACGATTAACGTGATTATGATTACGAGGAGCCAGTTTTCACTGGCGAATTTGTAGAATGCATCCATATTACTTCCCCAATCCCAATGGTTCATCTTCCGGCGGCGATGCGGTGTATCCCTTCTTGCACTTCGCGCGAATGCGATCATCGTACTGCATTTTGGCATCGTTGAAATCGTGAGTGCGGCACACTTCAAAAGCCTTCTGGGGGTAACCGCGGCGACCGTAGAATCCAGTCACAGCCCATTTACCTTGGTCATCTTGCATCAGGTCGATGATGTAGACCTTGTCGATGCCTTTCTTAGGCTTGTAACAGAATAGGGTGATGTTTTCAGCTTTCATAACTTTCTAATCCGTAGTCATATTATGATATTCCTTGTTGCAAATCCACACAAAAAGAGCGTAATGAATCGCTCCATTACGCTCTTTGAAACCAGGTGAATTAGCAGAATAGCTTATTGAAGAAGCCTTTAAGCTTCGCGAGTGGGGTGGGTTTCGGTAGAGGGTGAACCGGTGTCAATAGCTTGTGGGTCTGCACTAAAGGCTGCGGTGCGGCTGGTTTGCGGGTACGCTTCTTGGGTGTCTGTTTGTTGTTAGGTTGCATGCATATATTTATGCTTTGCCGCCTTATTTTACAAGGCGAAAGAATGCCTGAGGAGCGCTAGAAACCTGCCAAACAACCCCTGTAGTTGGTGTGTTTGTTACATTTATTGTAGTCCACACAGGGGCTGCTAAATTGGTACAGTACTGCAGCTTACCATCTGATGTATTCCAGCTCAATAGGAACGATGTAACCTGAGTCGCAATATTAGTCCATGGACCTTCCAGCTCATCAATTCCTGTATTAGTGGCGATAGCTATACTGTTTACGGTCATTACGAGAGTAGGTTGCGCTGGTGGGCGATACGTTACGATACCGGATGGTAGACTACCAAGTGCATTCGAGTCAACTGCAGTTACAAACCAATTGTACTGCCACTGCGTCGACAAATTACTAACCAGAACACTGTTTGTTTGTGGTGAGCTTATTACAGCGTATGCACCTGTTGTCGATTGCCAGATGTTGTAGTGTGAGATGTTTGTCTCGGTGTTGTTGTCCCAGAGCAGAGTCACCCATGCACCTGAGAATCCGGTTACAGCTGCTAAGCAGAGTATCCCAGCTACAAGGCTCTTAAGCGGTTTTGCGATCATCATAATTAACAATACCTTTCTTTTCGCGGTAGCGGATAAGCGCATCGGCGTTCGCTTTCATGAAGTTCGCCCGGTCCTTCGGCCAGATAGAATCTCGGTCAGCGTCTGTGTAACAGTTTGGGGTCTCATACAACCGGACATTATGAATCCAGAGACTCTCGTAAGGCTCAAACAGCACCTCCATCGCGAGGAAGATTTCTTTCGCGATGTTTTCAACGGTTGGGTTGCAATATTCACCAGCACCATTGAGTGACATCAACCACATCTTGCTCTCGAGCTTGACGACCGCATCGATGAGCGTTTGATCTTTCGGGTTCAACATTGAGCCGTGGTCAAGCACATCGTCAATCCAATCACACCCCACCCGCTTGATCTCCTTGAAGTCAATCTGGTACCCAATGTCTTCCATTTGATCGAACGCAAAAGTGAGCTCGTAGAGGTATGTGTGACCATGAACATTAAAACATTTCATGCGCTCATTCATCACTCGATGACAAATATCCGCTGAGCCTTTTCTGGTTATTGTTTGTGAAACCATATTGAAGTGTACGTTATACTTTACGAATTTCCAGAGAGGCTGCTTGAGATTGTATTGATTTTCGGAGGCAATGTAGGTAGTTCTTGCCACCAAACTACATCGGTATCCTTGAATGACACCAGGTCGAAGAACCAATGCCGGTGCAAGTCAGAATTAACGTACCGAGCAATTGTAGTTGTTTCTCCATCGCTAACTAGCACGCGTGTGTTAGCAGGCGGTAAAGAATCATCCAAACAGCGTATCCAATTCATAGGTATATTATAGCGTAGGTTGCAACTAACTCAACTAAAAACGCTAGGTATTAAATGGGTGCAAAGTAGCTGTTCAAAAAGCTGACAACGGCTTCCTTCATCACTGGATTGCGATTATATTGGTGTACGATGGCAGGTACAAGAGTGTTAGCACCATCTACAATATCTACATGTTTGTTACCTGTGATTCGAATAGTACCATATTGCTCAGTGTACTCGTGTGAGAAGTGGACGTGCAAGTGTACTGCGAGTGAGTCATTTGGCCGGTAAATCTGGTGCTTAAATCGGCCGCTCGAAACAAGTTGAAGAATGATAGCTTGGTCAATCCCTGCCCAATCAGGGTACATGCTAAACAAGCAAATGTATTCATCTACGATTGCTTGACAAAATTGCATAAACTCCTCTTGCCGGCCTCCGAATACTCCACCACACAGAACATCCTGTTTTAGAATGGGTGCAATGTCCATGCGCGAACTGTACAAATTGGTAACTGTTTTCCGGTTCCATTCTTGCTCTTGCACTGTAACTCCCTCCGAGGTGAACACTAGTGGTTGATCCCACTCGATTTGATCAAACGGGTCATCTTGAAAGAATGCATCAGTTACATCTACGTGCAACACATAAGCATATGCTTGCTGCTCTAAGAAGTCGCAGTAAGCTTGAAATCGATCAATGAACATATTGTTCACTTGAGGCACGTGGCGGTAAACGATAACGTTGTACGCAAGAATCTCGTTGATTACAGACTCAGGTGTGTCACCTGCTACGATAAGAGCAATATCATAATTGTGTGCAGCGTAGATAGAAGCTGTCTTCAGCCATGGTCGGATGTCTCGAATATCAGCTCCCTTAATGTATCCTAGTAGAAGACTAGGATTAACGCTCTGGGTCGGGCAAGGGTGCAACACCTTTACGGTAGAGCGCCAAATGGTTATTGACTGGCTTGAGTGATCTTTACGATCGACAAAGGCGGGTTCACTTACTAGGATATCGTGAGGGTGAGAAAGACCACGATCATCCGGTCGGTGATAAATGTAGTTAATTCCATTCCCGTAGTTTAATCCATTGAACTTCCGTACGTGGTTTTGTCTCTCCACATTGAATTGCGCTGTCACTTCTGGACATTTTGTTATATCTGCAACAACAAAGCCATGCCCTTTGAGTTTAGCATAGAGGTGGTTATCTTCACCACCCCAACTCCAAAAGTTATTAGAGTAACCACCAACGCTTTTGAATGCATGGATTGACATGAAACAGCTTCCATAGTCACCCAAGTTCATGTAGCAGTGGTTTAGATCTGGGCAAGGTATTTGACCGCTAATACCGAAGATATCAACATGGTGGATGTAGATGTAATCGTAGTCTACTACCTGCTGCGAATCGAGGTATTTGGTTGCTGCGTTGCATGTTGCCCCTGCATTCCAATCAGGACCAGGTGCCATCTCTGCAAGGAAGATATCACATGTCCAAGCCTGCTGGTTAAAGAACGCTGGAGCGTTTTCAAGAAAGCGTTTTAAGTCCTCATCTCGATCACGATACGGAACTACAACCAGCACAGCTTTTTTTGTTTGCTTCATTATGTGATTCGAGCCCGGTACGGTGCCAGCGTCCATTGTGTGCTGTGCATATAAGGCCATATGACGATATCTTTAATTTTCTGATTTGCACTATGAGAAAACTTTACCTGGAAACTCGACTGCACACCAGACAAGATATCCGCGTGTTGTGTTTGTAAGAGGTCTTTACGAAACAGCTCAACATCGTGGGTGTCCTTCACAATAAGAGCCCAGAACTTTACGTCTGGTGAACCGCAGCCGGGTATTGCATTGTAGTCCCACGTGAGCAGTTTGTTAAATTCAACTTGGGCCTCTGACCAGCTTTCAGGTGTGTTGGTGGCTGGTGGTGTTAATCCACGAGCTGTTTCAGGGTGCACGCGGCACTTATGTGTATCGATACCAGAATAAGTTATGTAGCTCTGCAGATTTCGGCATGTCCCTAACCCGTAATACCCAAGATTTACTCCAGGGTTAGAGGCAGAACCACGCAAAAGTAGAGAGTCGAGGCGCTCGTATGACCGTACGTTGAGGTTTGCCCAATTTGCATGATCAGACCAATGCTTTTTCTCATTCGGGCGAGTGTAATAGTGCCACAGAAGAACCCGATGCGGGTGATAGATATTGTACCCATGAGTCCAGAATCGAACTGTCATTGCTGTCTCTTCGCCGCAAAAATAGAGATCTGGATCGTACTGCACTTTCATTGCAATTTCTCCAGGGCCAAATATAAACCCAGCTGATACATGAACCCCGCGGATTGGTGTAGAAAGCAGCTGCCAATTAGGAATCATTTTCGGCAGACTATAAGGGTACCGGCCATGAAAGCATGGCACGTGGCACATGTAGGGGTGGTGCACCCATTGTTCAAACGGTTTGGTTGGTTCAAACTCAGGTGGGTACCCTGTTAGCAGTGCGCTTGGATCGTATAGCGAACGCCACATAGTTACCATCTCTTCATCCCAATCTTGGACAAATCGCATGTGAGAATCAATCTGCAAAGTAAACACCTCACCTGCCCACATTGTGTTTAACAAGTGCCGCGCCCAGCAGACGCCTTTACTCTCCCGCCAGTAGAATGGTTTGATTTTTATTCGATCGGTGAACCCTGGTATATCGAACTGTACCCCGAGCTCCTCTTCTGTTTGTTGCCAGAGAATTGCTACACGAAGTCGTTCAGGGTGCTTCGCCTTTGCAAAAAGATCTTCCACAGTTGGTTTCAACTGTGGATCGCAGTACGCAGCAATTTGAACGAAGATTTTGTCCATGGTTACAGTGCACTCTGTCAACTGAGATATTTATTCTGTGTGCACTAAACAGAAAAAGTTTGAGGGGTGCTGTAACGTTACAGCACCCCTCAAACGCGATTAGGCCTTGACGGCGCGGAGGTAATGGCTGTGCAGCCCCACGACCTTGTTGCCGAGCTCGGGGAACGCCACGAAGTAGCGGGTATACTGGCGGCCAGCGGTGCGCATACCGATGCCGTCCCGCGAAGAGACAGCAACAACGGTGCCGCGTTGACCAGCATACTTGCGGTAGCGACCTTGTTCGACCATGCACACGGTGCCCGTCACCTTCACAGATTGACGAGGAATGAACTTCGCCGTGGGCGTTGTCCAATCAGTCAACACGGAGGCGCGGATGTTGTTCTTTTCGAGGAGTCGGTTTTGTTTGTTTTTTGTCATATAAAGAAGTATAGATTAATTGTTCAGATTTTCAACTGATTTTTACCGTTTGCGTCGAATTTGGTTTTCGATAAGCGTGCAGCGCAGCCACGCACGCTGCTGAGATTTCTTGGAGATCTTCTTTGTTCGACGAATCCAGATTGAACCATCCCCATTGAGAACTTTGAACGGCGCTACCGGTAAAGAACAATACGACCAGCAGCCATACATGAAGTTCCAGAAGCGATCTACGGAGGTTGGATACACTCCATCCTTAATGCGTTTCCACCCGCGTGGTATTTTGATATCAAAATTTGTTAACACTCTCATAAATTGGAGTCGAGGGTAAGCTTTCGCTACCACCTCTGTGCACTGATTCGAACAACGCACTGAGGGTTATGGAGCACTTACCGGGTCACCGGTAAAAGCCGAACCAACACCTCGACATAAATCATTTCACTACCTCGACGCTCGCAAAGCGGTGAATCTGGACAAGCTCGACAAACTCTTGCGGCGCATACTTAGCAATCCACCGCATTTGCGCTTTTGCAACCGCTAGTGAATAATACACTTTCTTCGGTGGGCGCCAGCCTTGCAGCGTATTACCCGCGCTGCCGTAATTCGTCCAAATCTTCTTTAACAGTTTAGGTGTGATGAATTGACCATCAAACAAGATAACAAAGAGGTCAACCTTGAGAGGTTGCGGTTCTGCCATGAAAGCGTGGCACCAAGTTTGGAGGGTTTTACACTTAGGGCACTTAAACCCTGCTTTTGTAACCACCAGCGTCTGGTGATCGCAACACGTGAAGGGGTGCACGTTATCATTCTGTTGCCACAGCCGGAGGTTGCGTACTTGTTCAGCAGTAAACGGTGCGTCGATTCGCCATGCTTTCATCGTGATACCTTTCGTTTCTTCCGCTTGCGCGGTGTGCCCACCTTGAGAACTTTTGGGTAGTATTTTGCCATAACGTCAGGCACAGCAACGGGCGCAGTGTAGTTGCGTACCACCCGGTCACCTTTTTTAGGTTGCGGGCACGCGATACCTTGAAAAATGTCGTGACCTGCATTGTATGTTGGTCGAGCGGTAAACCAATGCAAACCTCTGCGGTCATATGCCTCCCAAATTGTCATTGTAGCCCTTTCAACATTTTGCGAAAATTATCACCGTAGATGCCTTTTTCCTTCCAAGCTTCTGGCCCCGCTACAACATTGTCAAAGAAATCTACACCGTGCGATGTTGAAGTAATGTACCCTTGACCATACATGCGATGGAACTGCATGTACAGCTTGACAAACAAATCTGCCCACAGATGCGGCTCACAAGCCTTAAGCTGAGCAATTGCATCGTGAGCAGATTTGATACCTGGGTGCATTACTTCGCCTTCAATTGGAACATCTTCGTCTCCTTACCCTTCTCCGCACGCCGTTCAGTTCCTGCGAGTTCGATCGTCCCGTCCTTGAGGGCGCCCTTGATCATCATGTAGGCGTCAGTGTAAGTGACGTTGAAGCCCGCTGCAAGCTCCTTCGTCGAGAACTTACCTACAGGCCACTCCACAGCCTTTTTTGCTCCCTCCGGTGCCGCAGGTGCGCTGGCGTCTTCGACCGCTTGAGCTTTGTTGGTGGTCAATTCGTCGAAGCGCTTTTCAGCCGCCTTGAGGTTACCAAAGCTCCAGGCAGAGAATCCGAACTGCTGTGCAGAGGGGTACACTTCACGATCGTCCGGTTCAACCGCGCCGCCTGGCAGCGGGTCACCTTTCCGGCGCCGTTTGATGGTGAACACCTCATAACCTTTCGGCTCACCATCACGGGAACGGCCGTAGAGAGCAACGTGTTGGTTGCGTTTCACCTGTGTAAGGGTTATCGGGTTGCCCGCATACCCATCACCGGACCATTCTTTTTGTTTCGGCAGTTCGATCATACCAAATGATAGGAAAAGTTAGAGTCTAGTTCAACTAAAAATTTCTGCAAGTGGAGCCATCCAGGCTCTTTAGTCTTGTTTTTACCCGCTAGGGTTACTTCCGTGCACAATTTCGACTACTGCTGATTGGTTCCGCATACGTATTCTCTCCGAGTCGCCATGCGTGAGCTACTTTCCGTCCAATGCTGCAGCACCTTATCGTTTATCAGGCTCGCCGATCACAGGGGATGCTCTGTGTTTCACTTGCAAAATTATTCCCAGCCAGCGATTAGGTATCGCGGCTCTGTCAACGCTGAGGTGTACCGCGCATAGTTTTCCCATTCTTCGTTGCAATTGTACACAACAAAGTACCCGCTCTGTAAATCAGTCTCAGGGCTTATTGACTTGACTATTCCACGCTGGCCGAGATGATTAGCGGGTGGCCCGATGTATCGAACCCTTTGGCCGACATGAAACTCACCTACGACAGTTGGTTGTATCCCTGCGGCTTTCTGGGCTGCAGCGACCAATTGGTCATCAGTCTTAAAATTGCAGATAGGCTTGTTGGAAATCTCAACGAAGAGATCTGCTAAGTTTGCCTGAATCTTCGGGTGGAGCCCGGTTTCAGGATACCTGACCAAAGGACGTTTTTGTAAATTCTCCGCATGACTTAGCAGGATAAGCATCCCAACAACATGTCGGACACCTGACCCCGCCTGCCGCAAACTCGGTTCACGCGACAGGTCAATCGAACCCTGGAATACGATATTGAAGAGGTGAACAAAGTGTGGAGTATGCTTGTATATCTCCCATTGCTCGTCTGAAAGACTATCTGCAGTTTCGTGCGTCGCATCCGGGTCGATGAGCACAATATCATCTTGGTCGACCACTAGATCCTGTACCTCAGCACTCTTTGCGACGATAACAATCTTCGCATCACTTTTAGGAATCTGACTAGTTGTTGGTCGAGAGCTCATTTGTTTTCGTCTTCATTACCGAGCCATAAAATGTTTCGCGAGACCGCCGAGAGCGTAAGCTGCTTCTTGTTTGTAACGGTGAGCAATGACGAGCGTATCGCCGCGTAGTTCTGCCCACCAATCGTTTGAGGCATCGAGTTGCCACTTGTAGCCAGAATCTTTTTCAAAAGGGCCATCATCACCTCCATTGTCAGAGCACGTGATCATCCGGTGCAGACGGTTCATGAGGAGCTTTTCGGCTTCGACCCACGACTTTTCAATGTTTTTGATTTCGACGTAACCAGGCATACTCAATTAAAGTTTGTGGTGGTGGTTGTGCGTACCGGTTTGTCTCTATTGCGCATTTCTATCGGCGTGCGACGCCGACCCGCAAACCAGGTAACCGTGCCTTTCAGTTTAACACCATGAACCATTCACCACGGGAAGGCGTTGATCATTACCCCCCAAAATCATTCATCGCTGCAGACGACTTGCACCGGCTGTGCAACGGTTGCAGCTACAGTTTTTGTCGCCTCGTAATGCGAAATTAGCATTGAGACAACATCTTTCTGCGACATCTTTCCACCAGTGCGCGCTGCAGACTCAATCCATGCTTTGTCGTGAGCATGAACTGGAACGGTGCAGATGACTATGCCCGTGCGACCAGCGCCAGTTCCACCGTCTCCAAGACGTTCAAAGTCAGTGAACACGGATGTGTCTTCGCTTTGACAAAATGTATCGATCGCTGCCTGAGCGAGCGTCCCAACAGTCGTCTGAGCCCATCCCTTCCCAGGAATGCGGGTGACAATAAGCCCCATCCGCTCCGCGACCGTTTTGAAATGCTTATTGTGATACTGCGCCGCATTGCAGTCTTTGACGCCTTCCTGGGCGTTGTACATGTGCGCCATCTCATGGATAAGTGTACCTAGAACGTTGACGATCGGGCGGTTCAGGTACTCGGCAGAGATGTTGATCTCCGGACGTTTGGTGCCTTTGTCGGCCCATTTTTGGTCGCAGAACCAACCATAGGCAGCGCGCCGTCCGCGCGGCATGACAGCAATGATTGGAGTCTCGGCAATTTCACCACCCAGCAACGCCGCGTTGAAATGGTCGAATGCCAGAGCGAGCACATTCACGACTTGCTGATAGGGGTGTGGAGTTGGCAAAACCAACTGTGGAGATGTTTGCTGTGCGTTCATATTTTGAATCCGTTTCTTTTCGTCGACAAAATAGTATGGTATTTGACCCAATTCAGCAAGGATAAAATCAGTTTTTTGTCGGTGGCACCCAAACATCGATCTTGTCCAAAACAGTAGTAGTCGGAACCGTGCGACACGTTGTCAGCAATTTGAGATTGGCGAGCCAAATTCGCCATGCCCGCATTCGGCGGTGTTGCTTTCCACCGCTCGGTCGACCATAATTATGGTGTCGAGTTGTAGTGGTTTGCATAATTAGTGCTTGTCGAAATGGTTCTTGAAGGCGCCACTTTCTTTCCACAGTGTCAAAATACCCTTGAAGGTGCCCGCTTGGTTGATGACCCGAGTGCAGCAGATTTCGTCATTGAGACGATAATTGATCTCGGACGCGGCAACAACTTGAGCGTCGTAGTGTTCCAAAATCCAACTCTTGGCCTCGTCAGCGAATTCCTTCTGAAGAGGTTGCGACATTATTGCTGTGCTTGTGGTTTTTGCTTTCATGTTAAAGTGTTTTGACTGGTATTTTTGTATTTGCGATCGAAATGTATGAAATCATTGAGGATTTTTTAATACTATTTCGGTCTACTATAGTATCATACAGGATTTTTCCAACAGATTCAACTGGTTTTTTGTGAGAAAGTATGATTTCTCCGCAGGGATTTGTCTCACATATTAGCGGGATATACGGAGCGTAAATAAAACCTGGCTCCATTTTCGGAGAGTTTGCTTGTACCATAGTGAGCTCTTGACAAATAATCTCTACGACAATATCAGCAATGATTCGCGGGTCGGAAATTCGCGTATTTTGCCGTACGATATCTGCCCATTGGTATTCCATCCGCGATGAGTGTACGTGCTCTGCCATATTACGAGCTGTGTCGATTTACCAGCATCTTGCCAGTATCCTTTATTAATTTTGCCCGTTTTGTTTTGGCAGTAGCCTGAATGTAGCCGCAAATTGCTTGAGCGTTTTTGTCGATTAGCTTCTTCGGTACTGTCGTCTTCGGTTTCTTTTTGGGTGGTGTTCGTCGTGGATACGCAGGGTACTCCTCCTCAACTATTGGTGGCTCACCGTTGATCCAATCATATTGGTCGCAGATCTTTAAACTTTTCCAAGTCCATTTGGCAATTGCTTTAGTTTGTTTTGGTATTTTGTCATAGGGGCTAATCCAGTCTCGGGCTGGGGGCCTTTTTGCCAACTCCTTCTTTAGCAATTTAGCCAACTCTGCAGATTCCTGTTTGCGCATTTCGACAACAATCCCGCGTGCAATTTTTGGGTCAGTAACTGGTGTTGTCCGTAGTAATTCTTCGACACCTGCAGAGATTGTTTTGTCAAGCCAACTCATAAGGTAATATGGGGAAGGCGGTCGGCCTCTGACTCAATCCATTCCATGAACTTTCGCATTTTTCGGTATTCCGGATCTATTCCAGCTCTCGTCTCCGCCTCTTCTGCAAGTTCTTGCGTCCGCAATTCTACAAGGATACATAAGATGATCTCGTCATCTTGTACTGATGTCATCTCTTTAATGTGCGCCATCCCTGCCGCGCAGGTTAAGTCGTTCCATCGCATGTTAGATTAGGTCACACTGTCCACGTCCGCATAACCGTTAGAGGGTTCGTGGGGTGTCGTTTGTTGTTCTTGTTGTCGAATTAGTTCTTGCTCGCAGATTTCATGAAGCAGTAACAAGGTAGTTTTGTAGTCGGTGATTCCGGTCGCTGCTTGAACTGCAGCGATGCCTTCTTTTGTTGATGCTGTCAACCAATTCATATTATGGCTTCTTACTGTACCGCTCCGTCACCACGGTGAATGGTACCCCTGCAACTGTGTCTTCCGTCCAATTCTTTGTCAACAGGTACGTATTCTCTTCTTCACGCTCTTGCGCTGTTAATGCCCGCAACAACTCTGCCGCTACTCTTGGGTCTGTGACTTTGTACAATAGCATAATTGCCCGGACACCCTCGTCTTCGGTTAGATGTGACCACGGATAATGTCGAATTTCAGGCGGAGCCTCTGCGTCAGAAAAAATAGACGAGCACAGAGATTTATTGGTCTTTATGAGTTCGTCCAATTCTTCCGGGTACCGGATGCTCTCTAAAGCATCCTGGAGCATCTTCTGAACTTTATTCGGCTGTGCTGTCATTCAGGATCGGGCTCAACAGGTGTGTTGAGCATTTTGATAACGCGGTCGGCGATCTCATCAGTCAATGCTTCGAATGGGTGCGTCTGCACCAGAAAGGGGAGAACGGATCCCATGTCCGCATCATCATCCAAGATTGCAAACGTTTTGACACCGGGGTTACTGTCCAACCATTCGCGGATTTCATCCCCGCGCTCACCGTTCGAAAAGACGGGCGTTTTCGACACAATCATCGAGCGGGTCGCAGGTGAGAGTGTTCCAAACAGATATGCGACTAAATCTGGATACTTTCGCCAGGTGGATGAGAGTACGATGTAGCACCCAGTTTGATCAACGATGCGATCAAGAATTTTTGCACGCTCAGGGTCAACACCGTACGTACCGTGTGGGGATTTGTTTTTAGTGCCTACAGCATTTAGCACACCATCGACATCTAAGAAGAGAACTTTTTCCATGTGTTGGGACTTGTTGTATGTTTTTATTGTTTTTTCACTACATCGACAATCTTAATATGAGACAAAACTAAATGCCACAGCTTTTCCCATTTAACATTTGGGGAGACAATCTACAATTGCGCTAACAATTTTTTGCTCTTGTCGCAGCCTGTGCAAAGCCAATTGAGTGCACCGATCTTGAAACTGAGCAGCGCTTTCATTCTCACCTTCATCCACAGCGCTAGCAATAAGGTCTGGGTATCCTGACAAAACATGCTCCGCAACTTTAACGCGCTCTTCGCGCCGCATTGCTGTCAGCGTAATGATGCGATCCATGCGGCCTGGTCGCGAAGAGCGCATCCCGGTTTTACCAGCTTCAGGTAACCCAATCGCAGGATCCAGAGAGCTCATGTCGTTTGTGGTAATGACTGTGAACACACCGTCTCCATTATTCACACCAGAGATAGTGTTAAGTAGGCAGTCAAAGGTGAGAGAGTCAACCATTGCCTTTGCAGTGATGTTGGTGCGCTTGTTGAAGACTCCGTCAATATCCTCAATGAGAGCAATTGCCGGTGCATTCTGCTGAATCTCTTGCCAGATATCGGTGAATGTATTATTGTCAAGCCCGCTGAGATCCAACACAAATACAGGCATGTCTAAGTCCATAGCGATAGAACGAACCAGGGTGCTCTTACCGGTTCCTGGTTTACCGTGAATCAACCAGCCGAGCCGCCAGTTGATTCCCTTGGTTTTAAACCATGCTTCCTGAGAACGCCACGAGCGGACTTCATCGACAGCAGCCATTATATCTGGTGGGTAGAAGAAGATGTTGAACGCTGCATTAGTGCCGGTTTTCATTCCGATGTCTTCAACCTGCCATTTGAGCAGTTGCACAGTTTTCGTGCGAATGTTTGTTTCAACGAGTCGCATGGTTGACGCAGCGTGCGTATTACGCTCTGGACCATTATTAGATTTGCTCTCACCTGTCCCGGTGCTACGACCAACACGGACCACCTTGAACCGGCTGATGCGATCGTCGCCATCATCGGTCATGACAGAGCGGTGCAAATGGTTGTAGTGCTCAATAGCCTCTAATGCAAACGCATCCATATCGAACAATCCGCGAATGGTAGTGAGACGCAAAGTGTCATCGCTGTACCCTTCTGATGTAGAGGTTTTGTCGCTGTCTCCTTTTATGCCAAGTAGAAAACACCGGCGACCCACTTTGATTAGGGCTGGCTGCGAGGAGAAAATTTCGTACCCTACAACCTCTACCCGTTGGAGGGGGTTGAGGTAAACTTTACCACCGCTGAACACCCGCAACCCCAATCGAAACCGGGAGCCTTTTGAGTTTACATAGGATTGAACAGCC
>Ga0154020_10002320_pt1 | contig 23162 bp, 16 predicted proteins | sample Klosneuvirus_201_FD_109709 | JGI IMG/M metagenome (GOLD analysis project Ga0154020, IMG submission 109709) | Active sludge microbial communities from wastewater, Klosterneuburg, Austria - Klosneuvirus_20160825_MG | ecosystem: Engineered > WWTP > Aerobic digester > Activated sludge | place...
CACCTTGCTCGAGGCGGCGCACGCCTGGCTCGCGGGCGGCCCCGACGAAGGAGGTGCGCTGTGAGGCGCCTGTTCCTCGCGCTCCTGCTGGTCGGCTGCGGCTCCTCGAGCGAGCCCGCGCCGATCCCCACACCGACCACGGTCGTCTCGACCGTGCCGCCCTCTCCGGCCGGACCGCCGCGACGCACGATGACGACCATCGGCCTCTTCGGGGGCACGTCGATGGACAACCTGATCCTCGACCCCACCTTCGACGACGGCGGTCCGGGGATCGGCCTGTGGATCGCGCGGGCGTCGGACGGCTCGTCGATGAGCTTCGCGCAGCGGGTCACCGCCGGCGCGCCGGTGGGCGCGAGCCTTCCGGTCGGGGTGTTCGAGGAGACCCGCGCCTACACCCTCCTCGCGCAGGTCGTCGGCGGTGCGGGCCCCTACGTGGCGCGGCTCTGGGTGAGCACCGAGGCCGGCGGCGGAGACTCAGCCCTCGCGCAGGTGAAGGTCTCGCTGGCGAGCGCGGGCCCGACCGGCCTCGCCTCCACCGACATCCCTGTCGCGCCCGACGCCACGCGCGTTCTCGGTGGCCGCACCTGGTCGCTGTTCACCGGCGAGGCCAAGGGCCCGTTCCCGATGGGCGGCTTCCTCATCGTCCGCGTGAAGGGCGGCAAGCAGCGCTTCTATCTGCAGGCCCCCGAGGTGCTCCCGCGCGCGCTGCTCGGCGGTACGCCGGCCCTCTCGCTGCGCAAGGCGATCGCGCGCCCGCTCGACGCCGACGAGGCCGCGGCGATCGACCACGCGCGTCGCCTGCCGCTCGTCTACGCGCCTTCTGTGAAGAAGGGTCAAGGCCCCCCGTAGCCCGGCTCGCGCCTGCATCGTTCGCGCAGACGCTCCGTCGATCTCCACGAGGCCCGCGACCCCGAGACGGACGCGGCCGACGGTTCACCGCGCTCCGGCGCGGAGAGGGAGAGGTGTGCGATGGTCGGACGGAACAACGTCGTGCTCGGAGTGCTGCTCGCGCCGCTGTTCGCCATGGCGGGCACGCACGCCTCGTCGGCCGACGCGACCAAGATCGCGTGGCCCGCTTCGACCGCCGCGCCATCGCTGCCCGCTCTGCCCGCTCTGCCGGCGATCCCGGCGCTCCCCGCGATGGATGCGCCGAAATACCCGCGTGGCGCGACCTACCTCGATCCGCTCCGCTACGCGAAGATCGTGGCGTCGTTCGCGCCCGCGATGGGCACGCTGCCGAGCAAGGTCGATCTGTCGGCCGACTTCCCTCCGCCGGGCGAGCAGGGCAACCAGGGCTCGTGCGTGGCGTGGGCCGTCGGCTACGGGCTCAAGAGCTTCCAGGAGCACGAGGAGCACGGCTGGGCCTACACCAAGGACCACCTCATGAGCCCCGCGTTCGTGTTCAACGAGCTCAAGCACGGCAAGTGCGGCGGTGGGCTCTACATCCCCGACGCGCTCGACCTCGTGCAGCAGCAGGGCATCGCCCCGCTCAGCCTGATGCCGTACGACGATCACGACTGCAAGGCGCAACCCTCCGAGGACGCGAAGGAGATCGCCAAGCAGTACCGCGTGCAGTCGACCCGCCGCGTCGAGTCGGATCTCGTCGAGATCAAGGGCCACCTCGCGGCGCGGAGCCCCGTCGTCGTGGGCATGGACGTGGACCGCTCGTTCGACCGCCTCAAGGGCGCGACGGTGTACCTCGGGCCGACCGCGCCGCTCGACGGCGGGCACGCGATGGTGATCGTCGGCTACGACGACGCGAAGAAGGCCTTCAAGCTGTTCAATTCGTGGGGCACCGACTGGGCCGACCACGGCTTCGGCTGGGTGTCGTACGCGGCGCTGCTCGCGCAGTCGCACGAGCTCTACGTGGCGAAGGACTTCGTCGCGGCGCCCGCGCCCACGCCCTCACCGTCGCCGTCGCCTTCTCCGGAACCCGCGCCGAAGCCCTCCGCGCCGCGCGCCACGCTCTCGGCGCCGAGCACGATGAAGAACATCCTGGTCGGCGACAGCTACTACTTCGGGCTCGCCGTGGCGGGCACGGTGGAGAACGCCAAGAACCGCAAGGTGGAGCTCGTGGTGCGCTTCACGCGCGACGGCAAGCCGCTCCCGGGCAAGGACCCCAGGTACACCGACGCCCACGGCAACCTCGCCGCGCGCACGCCGCAGCTCTCGGTCACCCAGGCCAAGTGGTCGCTCGACAAGGCGCCCTCGATCGCGATGCCGCAGACCACGCTCCGCGCCAGCGTCGGCGCCGACAAGGGCGAGAAGGTGAACGTCGAGGCCTACTACGACGTGTACGTCGACGGCTTCCACGTCGGCCGGAGCCCCGCCGCCAAGGTGGTGTTCAGCTGGAGCTGATACCATCGACGCGTGCGACGACGCGCGGCGCTCCTCCTCCTCGCGACCCTCTCCGCGGGGTTCGTGCCGCCCCCGATCGGCCCCAAGCCCGCGCCCGTCCAGCGCGTGAACCTGGTGGAGATCGTCGACAGCGGCAACATGTACGATCTCATCAACACGACCGACTGCATCGCGTGGCCGAGCCCCGAGGTGCGCGCCAAGGGCGGCAGCAACGGCTGGGGATCGTGGCGACCGAAGAACGGCGACCGCGGCGTCGCGACCGCGTGGACCAAGCACTGCTTCCAGACGAACCCGCGGGTCGTGTTCGTGAACATCGATCCCTACTGGGTCGCGATGGGCGAGGGCGGCATCAAGTTCCTCACCGGGTCCATCGACGATCTGCCGGAAATCACGAAGTAGCGGCGCGGAGCCTCGACCGCGCCACCACGAAGGCCTAGCCTCCGCGCGTCATGAAGTCGAAGTCGCTGTTCTCGGGTGCGGTCGTGATGGTCGTGGGCGCGGGCCTGTTCGTCGGCGGCGACGCGAGCGCCAAGGGCGCCGCCAAGAAGCCGAAGGTCCCCGTGGTCGGCATGGTCACCGAGGGCATCGCCGAGCGGCTCCACGCGCCCAAGAAGAAGGGCAAGAAGGCCGAGAAGGCCGACGTGGGCAAGACCTTCACCGCGATGTGCGAGGGCACGGTCGCGCAGTGGAAGGTGAGCGACCTCGGCGACGACGGCGCGTGGGTCGGCAACTTCGTCGGCGGCGCCAAGCCCAAGCGCTGCATGCTGCTCGACGCCGGCAAGGACTCGGTCACCGCCGCCAAGGGCCGACCCAACCCGACCACCCAGCAGACCGCCGCCGCCAAGGCCGCGGCCACCGCGGCGCTCGCGGGCAAGGGCGGCGCCGATCCGGGCAAGCTCGAGATCACCCTGTTCCACGACGGCGACGAGATGGTCGCCGTCGCCCAGGCCCAGAAGGCGGCCACCGGCAAGAGCAACTGCCTCGACCACACCTCGCTCGTCATCCTGGTCGAGAACGAGGGCGGCAAGTGGAGCCCGGTGTTCAAGCCTAGCGCCAAGGGCAAGGACGTGTGCGGCTACGGCTTCTTCACCCGGGGCGACATCGACGGCGACGGCCGCGACGAGATCGCGCTGCGGGTCGACAAGGTCGACGGCTACGCCTACCGCGTCCTCAAGCGCACCAAGAAGTCCTACGACGTCGTCGTGAAGTGAACCCAGCCACCCTCACTTCGCCGTGACCAGCACGCTCTTGAGGTGCGGCTGCGCGCCGTAGGGCGGGGGGAAATCCACCGGCGGCGGCAGGTCCTTCATCTGCACCACCTCGCGCTGCGCGGTGCGCGCCGCCTCGTGCAGCCAGCGGCGCAGCTTGGCCTGCACCGTCTGCCGGTGGTTCGAGCACGCGAGCAGGCTCCCACCCGGCGCGACCAGCGCGAGGCAGCGCGCGGCGAGGTCCTTGTAGTCGGCGTCGGTCGAGAACCGCCGCGCGCCCACCAGCGAGTAGCTGGGCGGATCGAGGATCACGAGATCGAACCGCTCGCGCAGCTTCTTCTGGCGGTCGATCCAGTCGAACACGTCGTCGACCACCATCACGTGGCGGTCGCCCGCGAGCCCCGCGTGCGCGAGGTTGCGCTCGGCCCACGCGAGCGCTTGCTTCGAGGCGTCGACGCTCACCGTGCGGCTCGCCCCGCCGGCCGCCGCGGCCACCGTGAACGGCGCTGTGTACGCGAACAGGTTGAGCACCGACTTGCCCGCCGCGAGCTCGCGCACGCGTCGGCGGTTCTCGCGCTGGTCGAGGAAGATCCCCGTCGAGAGCCCGTCGCCGAGGCGGACGAGGAACGGCAGCCCGTGCTCCAGCACCGAGAACTCGGCCGGCGCCGCGACCCCGCGCACCGGGTCTGCGGGTGCGAGCGCGTCGTTGCGCGTGTCGACGACCACGTTGGCCTGCTTCGGGCGGCGCTTGAGGTAGATCCCGGCGAACCCGAGCCGGTGCAAGCCGTCGAGGAGCGCGGCCTCGGTGGCCGCGTCGAACGCGGCGTAGAGCTGCGCGACGAGGTGCTCGCCGTAGACGTCCACGCTCAGGCCCGGCGTGCCGTCGCCGTCCTCGTGGAGCAGGCGGAACGCGGTCGTGTCGCCCGAGCAGCCGAGCCCGTACCGCTCCTCGCGCGCGCGATCGACGACCTCCGCGAAGACCGCCGCGTCGAGCGAGGTGGGCGTGATCGGCGGGCGATCGCCCTCCGCGAGCCAGCGCGCGAACGCGGGCGGCGCGTGGGCGGTCAGCGCGAGCGAACGCCCGTCGACGGGGTGGGCCACGACGAGCTTCTCGGCGTGGAGGAGCAGGCGCGAGGCGGCGGGCCCGCCGTAGAGCCGATCGCCGGCGATGGGCGCCCCGATCGCCGCGAGCTGCGCGCGGGCCTGGTGGGTGCGGCCCGTCTCGAGCCGCAGCGAGAGCAGCGCGCGGCGCCCTTCGCGCGCCACCACGTCCACGTGGGTGATCGCCTCCTGGCCACGGCGGTCCCGCGCATCGACCACCGACACCCGACCGTCGACCAGCGGTCCGAGCCGGTGCTCGAGCCGACGCGCGCCACCTTTGTAGCCCTCGACCGCCGCCAGGTAGGTCTTCTGCGCGGTGCGACCCTCGAGCTGCTTCGCGATCGGCGCGTTGGCGGCCTTGTCGCGCGTGTAGAGCACGAGGCCCGAGGTCGCGCGATCGAGCCGCTGGTGGATGCCGAGATACGGCGTGCCGCCATCGCGCTCGGTCAGGAACGCGCGCAGGCGCGCCGGGAGATCGTCGCGGTCGGTCTCGCGCGCGGCCTGCGTCGGCACGCCGCTCGGCTTGTCGACGACGAGCAGCGACCGGTCCTCGAAGACGATGCGGTCAGGGTCGAAGGAGGGCCAACGTGCCCTCGACACGGGTCCGGTCACTCGGCGTCTTTGCAGCAGCGGAAGCCGGTCGAGTAGTCGTGGTAGCTCGAGAAGTGCGCGCTCGTGGCGTAGCGGCAGCCCGGGCCGTTCTGCGTGGCGTCCTGGTAGTAGCCGCCGTGGAACACGCCCTTCTTCTCGGCGGTCCACTCGTGCAGGTTGCCGACCATGTCGTAGACGCCGAAGCCGTTCGTGCACTGGTCGAAGGCGCCGGTCTTGGCGACCGTGCCCTCGAGCGCGTTGAGCGACGGGTCGTTCATCACCTTGTTGTCGTAGAGGTGGTCCTTGAACGAGGCGCCGAACAGCTCGCCGAGCGGGGAGCGGCCGTGGGTGTTGCAGGCCTTCTCGTCGGCGTCGTTGCCGTAGGGATAGGTGGTACGGCGCGGGCCCTCGCAGGCCGCGGTCCACTCGGAGGCCGCGCACAGGCGCTTGCCCGCGACCTCGCAGGCCACCGCCGCGGCGTCGCGGTCGATGTAGCCCTGCGGGACGACGCCGGGCTTGGAGACGGCCTTCATCGTGCGGCCGCTCGACGCGAGGCCGTCGATCGCGACGTAGGGCGACCAGGGGACGTCTTCGCCCGCGATGACCTCGACCAGCGAGGCCTCCCACTTGTCGACGCAGACGCGGATCTCGTCGCGCGTGACCAGGGCCATCTCGGGCGGGCAGGCCGCCGGCTCGACGACGGGCGCGGGCTTGGGTGCGGCCTTCTTGGCGGTGAGGGCGCCGGCGACGTTGGCCGCCGCGAGGCTCGGCTTCGCGAACGAGAGCCGCGAGACCATCCGCATGACCTCGCCGCGATCGTGGATGAACATGCCGACGACCGCGGCCGCCGCGAGCGTGAGGACGATGCGGGCGCGGGTGGCGAAGTGGTGGGTGAGCGCGGCCGGGTGCGCGACGCGCAGGACCGGCGAGACGCTCTCGGGCGCGGGCTCGTCGTCGCAGGAGACGACGACGGCGGGGATGGAGCGCGGGGTCTCGTCCTCTTCGGCCAGGAACTGGGAGGTCGGCTCGGCGACGGGCTCGACCGGGGGCACCCACGAGGCGCGCCGCGCGGTCACCAGCGCGACCGGGGGCAACGCCTCGGCGACCGGCTCCACGACGCGGGCGACAGGCATGGGACCCATCGACTCCGCCTGCACGAGCGGCTCGCCGTGGGCCAAGGATTCGGCTGCTTCGGGGGCGACGGAGACGAAGCAAACCGGTGCGATCGCCTGCAGCAGCTCGACCGAAGGTGCGCGGAGGAAGCGCGCTCGGCCAGAGACGTTCGAAAGAGGGGCCTTCGGCCCTGCGCTCCGCGCCTTCGTGGGGGATTCGATCGACTTTCCCCGGCCAGAACGCGAACGACCCATCGGACCTCGGCGGACACGGTCGGGACCACCCCGAACCGCAGAGCCTAGAGACGGTAGCGGACAGGAATGTCATGCGAAAGCGATTTCGCACTCGCGGATTTTTCCACAGTCATTTGCAGGCCAGGCTGCTTGTATTCAAATTCCCCACAATTCGGCGCGGGCCTGGAAGTCGACCGGCCAGCCGGTCTTCTCCAGCACGAGCTCGGCGCACGGACCGGGCGCGTCCACGCTCACCACGACGACCCGCTGGGCGCGCCGCGTGGCCAGGAAGTCGGCCGCCACCTCGCGGGCCTCGAGGCGCGCGTCGAGCCCGCGCGAGACGGTCATCGCCGGGCCCGTCAGCTGGAACGCCATGGCGCACTCCCCGGCGCAGGCGTTCGGCGTGGTGTACGCGAAGCGACGGCCCTCGGCGAACGCCGCGCCACGGGCCGCAAGCCCAGCCTCGTAGAGGGCGTTGAGGTCGAGGGTCGCGAGCACGGTGCCCACGACGATCCCGGCGCCGACCAGCGCCTCCCGCCCCACGACGGCCGCGAGCGCGCCGACGGCCGCGAGCGCGCGGTGACAGAGGCCGTCCATGCGCGCGAGCCGATCCCGGGCGAGGCCGGTCGAGGCCGACAGCGCTTCGAGCTCGTAGGTGGTCGGGACCGCCTCGGCGAGACGGCGGGGGGTGACCAGCGCCCGGGCGGTGCGCGGACCCGCGAAGTCGGCCCGGACGAAGTGCAGGGCCGCGTTGGCGCCCCCGAACGCCGCCGAGAGCTTCAACGCACCACGCACGTCGGCCGGAGCGTTCTCCGTGCACGGATGGGCGCCGACCTCGGGATCGAGCGCGCCCTCCCCGGGCGTCGCCGGCAGGAGGCCCCGGCGAAGCGCGTCGATCACCAGGATCGACTCGAGCACCCCCGCCGCACCGAGCGTGTGCCCGATGCTGGCCTTGGCCGCGTGGACGGGCGGCGACTTCCCGGGCAGCGCGAGGGTGAGGGCCTTGGACTCCATCGGGTCGTTGAACACGGTGGAGGTCCCGTGGACGGAGACCAGGTCGACCGGCGCGTTCTCGGCGAGGGCCTGGAGGGCGGCGCGAGAGAGGCCCCCACCCGTGCGGTCCGGCGCGGTGAGGTGCACCGCGTCGCACGAGGCACCGAAGCCGACGATGCGCGCGACCCGGCCCGGGAACACGCGACGGAGGACCATCACCCCCGCCCCTTCTCCGAGGGCCATGCCGTCGCGATCGACACGGAACGGGCGTGGTGGGAGGCGGCTCGTCGTGGCGCCGAGCGCCTCGAACCCCGCCGCGACGAAGGTGGTCAGCGCGTCGTAGCCCCCGGCGAGCACGACGTCGCAGAGGTCTTGCTCGAGCCACATGACGCCGAGCCCGAGGGCGAGGGTGGAGGCCGAGCACGCGGTGAGGAGGTGCGTGGTGCGAACCGGCTCGATCCCCTCGGCAGAGAGCATGGCCAGGAGGGCGCGGAACGGGGCGTGGTAGGTGGCGGCGTCGGCGAGCGCCGGATCGATCGCCTCGCCCGTGGCGCGGGCGCGGAAGAAGCGCTCGCTGGTCGCCATGCCCCCCGACGACGTACCGATGGCGAGCCCGACGCGCTCACCGGGCGAGAGCTGCGCGGACACCTGACGCACCACCGCGAGCAGCAGCGTGGTCGCGGGATCCTCGCCGGCTTCGCGCGCGGCCTCGGCGACCGACGAACGGGCGGCGAACGGGCGACGGAGCCCCGCGGCGGTCAGCCTCGGATCGAGCGTGATGCAGGTCGGGGCCGGCGCGTTCGGCGCGCCCACGACGAACGCGTCACCCTCGCCGAGCGGCCCGATCGCAGCCGTCGCGACGACGTCGATCATCGAGACCCATCGTACTCACGACGCGTCGGGATCGGCAAAGGTCGCGGCGGGGAGCTCCTTGGCGAGCTCGGTGGTCTCGCCCACCACGACCACCCGGAGCGGCGGATCGTCGCCCTCGAACACCACTTCGCTGGGAAAACGAGCCCCATCGGCCAGCGTGGTGACGCGCCCTTCCACGCGCCCGTGCAGCGCGCCCTGCGAGAAGAACCAGCCTCGCTCGACGTCTCCCACCCGCGCGCGGATGACGAAGTCTCGCCCGAACAGCGCGAAGGCGAGGAGCCCGGGGCCCGGACCGACGTGGCCCGCCGCGTCCACCACCGCCTCGCGCGCGTGCACGAGGGTGCCGCCGAACGGCGCGACGAGCCAGCGGCGCAGCAGGTCGATCGGCAGGCCCCGCAAGGTCGAGCGCGGGGTGCTCGCGTCGCCGCGCACCACGCGGTCGAGCGCGGGGATCGCGGCGCGGAACCGGTCGCCGGAGATCCACACGTCCATGGCGGTGGTGCCGCCCGGGCCGAGCAGGATCATGCGGAGCGCCTGGCCGGGCCGCACCACGAGCGCGCCGCGCCCCTCGAAGCCGCGCCCGCTCACCCCCTCGAGCAGCGAGATCTTGAGCGTCTGCCGCACGTCGGTCGTCGGCGGACGCGCGCGCGCCCGGAGCTCGGCGGCCGAGAGGCGCGGACCGGCCTCGAGCTCGACCCGCGTGAGCGAGGGCGGCTTGTTCGCGCGCGGGCCCGTGCACCCGAGGGCGAGCAGCGCGAGCGCGAAGGACCAGCGGGCCAAGCGCCGGCATACTAGCGTGCGCCCGATGCGTCGCCTCCTCCTCGCCGTCGTCCTCGGTGCCTGCGGGCGAACCCCCGCCGCCACGGGCGACGCTGCGCCGAGCGCGCCGGCCTCGAGCTCGGTGGCGCCAACGGCTTCCGTGTCCGCGTCGGTGTCCGTCTCGGCCTCGGTGTCGGCGTCGGCAGCGGCGTCGGCCTCGGTCGATCCCGAGGAGGACGACGAGCCCGCGCCGACTGCACCTTCCGTCGCTGCTCCCGCCACCGCGTCGGCGAGCGCTTCGGCTCCGGCGCCCAAGGTGGCGGCCGCGGCTTCGCAGAAGGCCCTGCCCAAGTTCGACCCGAAGGTGCCGAAGTGCCGGCTGCAGAAGCCGCTGCCGTTCTTGATCCGCGCCAACTACACGCCCGTCGGCGCCCACAAGGAGGCGCACGACAAGGCGATCCGGTTCCGCACCGAGCACTACGGGTACGCCAAGGGGTTCGGCGATCCCAAGTGGAACGCCCACCCGCCCTCGCACTACGTGACCGACCTGCACTTCATGGGGCTCACGGCCAAGCTGCACCCCCGCATCGCCCCCGCGCTCGCCTGCGCGGAGCAGGCCATCCTCAAGCACTGCGGCGCGTTCCCGTACGCGCCCGCGGTGCTCGCCGGCATCCGCTACGAGAACACCTACCGCGGCGGCGAGATCACCAACCACATGTACGGCATCGCCGTCGACCTCGATCCCGGCCGCAACACCTGCTGCAACTGCGTGCCGCCGTGGCGTGACCACCCGCTCTGCAAGAAGAAGCTGCCGATCGAGCAGCGCATGGCGATGCCGATGTGCTGGGTGAAGCAGTTCGAGAAATTCGGCTTCTACTGGCTCGGGCGCGACAAGCTCGAGGACACCATGCACTTCGAGTTCCTCGGCGATCCCGACAAGATCCTGCTGGGGAAGTGAGCGGCGGAGGCCGCGGGGATTTGCCCGAGCCGGGGGGGACGTGCTTCGATCGGAGGATGCGGAAGCTCGCCGTCGTCGTGCCCGTGGTCCTGGGACTTGCCGCGCCGCAGGCGGCCGAGGCCCAGTCGTACGAGGCGCCGAAGCCGATCGAGGTGCCGACCACGCCGGTCCCCCAGAGCCCTCCGCCCGCCACGCCGCCGCCCAAGAAGGCCGAGCCGAAGCCCGCGCCCGCGCCGACCACGGCGACGCCGAAGAAGGGTGACGACCCGCCCAAGGACGACAAGGACAAGGCCGAGAAGAAGCCGGTCAACTTCAACAACGACGGCGTGTTCAAGGTCTCGGGCACGGGCACCAACCTGGCGGCGCCCAAGGGCACGCCGGCGAAGGGTGGCGGCACCGCACCGGCGGGCAAGCCTGGCAAGGTGGCCAAGGCCAACGCGGCGATCGTCGCGCAGTGGCCCGGGTTCCGGATGACCGAGGACGGCGGCAGCGAGGTGATGGTCGAGTTCTCCAAGAACGTCGCGCCCCCGAGCCGCTTCGAGGCCGCGGGCACGGTCACCTTCGTCTTCAAGGGCGCCATCGTCCTCAAGCACAACAACCAGAATCCCTTGCTCACGGGGCACTTCAACACCCCCGTGTCGAGCGCACGGCTCGTGCCGAAGAAGGGCGAGCTGCACCTCGTGATCGATCTGCGTGCGGCCACGAGCGCGGCGGGCACCACCGGCATGCGCGCGGGCGGCGAGCCCGGCTCGATGCAGTTCTTCGCCAAGTTCCCCGCCGGGAGCTACCTCGCAAAAGACGCGGACGACGAGCCGATGCTCAAGCCGAGCACCACGAAGCTCAAGGGGACCGGCAAGGACGCGAGCAAGTCCGAGGCGCCTCCGCCGCCGCCCGAGAAGAAGCCGACGGGCGGCGCGAAGCCCGGCCCGAAGGAGTAGCGATCAGGGCCCTGCGCGGAGGACGAGGGCGATCCACTCGCCTTCGGCGGGGGCTTCCTCGAGGCGGAGCTCGGCATACTGCGCGAGCACCTCTTCGCGCTGGACGGCCAGGATGCCCGACAGCACGAGGAGTCCGCCGGGGGCCACCGTGCGCTTCACGTCGGCCGCGCGCGGCACGAGCACCTCGGCCTGGATGTTGGCGAGAACGATTGGGTAGGTGCGCGTGAGGCCCGCGAAGTCCTCGTCGCTCGCCGCGATGCGATCGGCGAGGCCGCAGCGCTCGGCGTTGGCGCGCGTGACCTCGACGGCCGCCGGATCGATGTCGAGCGCGTCCGCGCGAGCGGCCCCGAGCACGAGCGCGACCAGCGAGAGGATGCCGCTGCCGCACCCGAGGTCGAGGATCTCGCGGCCCTCCAGCTCCGCGGCCCGCGCGTCGAGCACGCGCGAGACGAGCGCCGTGGTCGCGTGCAGGCCGGTACCGAACGCGCGGCCGGGCTCGAGCTCGAGCACGTGCACGCCGGCGGCGAGGTCGGTGGGGACCGGGCGCCACGGCGGACGGATCATGACGTGCGGCGTGAGGAGGAAGGGCTCGAAGTGCTCCTTCCAGGCGTCGCGCCAGGCGTCGCCGTGCACCTCCTCGATGCGCGGCGAGAGCTCCGCGTCGAACGCGGCGAGCGCCTCCTCGGCGGCCTCGCGCGTGGGGAACGCCGCCACCAGCGTGACCACCTCGTCCTCGGTCTCGACGGGCGCGCGCGGGCTCGCGACGTCGGCGCCGGGATCGAGGATGGGGCCCGCCGAGTGAGCGCCCCGCACGAGCGTGCTCGCGTCGCGACGTTCGACGCCCTCCGCGCCGAGCTCGAACAGCTGATCGGCGGCGACCTCGGCGAGCGAAGCGGGGACGTCGATGGCGAGGAACGGATAGACCGGGTCGCTCATCAATCGGAGATGGTGATGACGATGCCGGCGTTCGGGCTGGGCCCCGGAGTCGTGCTCTTGCGGGTCAGCAGGTAGGTGGCGACGACGCCGCCCGCGACGATGGCGGCCGCGCCCGTCCAGAACCACCAGGTGCCGAAGATCGAGCCCTCTTTCTCGGCCTGCACGGCGACGCGCAGCGGGGTCTCGGCGTCGCCGCGGGTGGCGATGGCGAGGCCGCCCGAGTCGGAGGCCTGGACGTAGTACTCGATGATCGGCGGCTTGACCGCGTTGGCCGGGATGGTCGCCTTGAAGCTGCCCGCGTCGAGCGCACAGGGCAGCTCGAGGAACTTGCCGGCGGAGCCCGTGCGGTAGAACAGCACGATCTTGGCCACCCGCTTGCCCGTGTCCTCGACGGAGCCGGTGACGGCGATCGACTGGTCGTGGGGCGCCTCGGCGGGCGGGATCTGCTTGAGGACGACCGGCGGCAGCGGCTTCTCGGTCTTGGTCTGACCAGGCTTGCCCTCTTCGATCCACTGCTTCTTGTACTTGTCGAACGGCTCGCGGAACTTGGGCGACTCGTTCTTGGGGAGCGCGTACTCCTCGTCGAGCGCGTAGAGCGCGAAGAGCGCCGTGCGGGCCGAGTCGTCCTGCTTGAGGACGATGTAGTTGTAGGCCAGCCAGCGGTAGATCTCGATCTTCTGGGACTTGCTGACGTCGGACCGGAGGAGCGCGGCGCTGAGCTTCTGGATCGACTCGTCGTACTGCTGGTCGTCGAACTTCTCCTTGGCCTGGTCGATGAGCTTCTGGGTCGGGACCTTGTTCTGCGCCCAGGCCACCTGCGGGAGCATGGTGGCGACCGAGACGTGGGCGGTCGCGAACAGGGCGAGCGACACGGCAAAACGCGCAGCGCGGGCGCGGCGGACGAGGGAGCCGGACGACATCGCCGGCAGCATACGGGGGTTTCGGTCCGGTTTGATAGAGGCTCGCGTCGGACTCGGGACAGGTGTTCAGCCGGGGATCACCAACCGAGCCGTCCATGGGCTCTCGGGCTCGATCTTCTCCATCGATTCAGCGCCGGCGAGGAGTGAGCCGCCCAGCTGCTGGCAGAGGCCGCGTGCCAGCTCGAACGCCTCCGAGCCGGACTCCCAGCCTGTGGGGACGCCGCCCTGGCTCGCGATCTCGACCTCGAAGCCACCGGCGGTCGGCTGTGTCCGGAGGTGCAGAGATCGGCCGGCCTCGAGGAGTGCACCGACGAGCTGCGCGACGACCATCCCCACCCGCATCGCGACCTCCGAGTCGACCTCGAGTTCGGGATCGAGGCTCGAGGTCAGGAGGGACGTGTGCGGTTCACCCCGCGTCAACATCGCAACCTGCTCGACCAGCCTCCCGAGGTAGCTCGCCAGCGGCATCCGCAGGCTCGTGGGCCCACGACGCAGGAGATCGTGGATCACGGACATGGCCGTGAACCGCGTCTCCAAGTCGCGCAGGCCAGGAGCAGTGGGCGACCAGCTGCGCACGAGACCCAACGCCAGTTGGAGGTGGTTGCGCGCGCGGTGGTGGACCTCGTGGTGCAGGAGTGCGAGCTGCTCCGCAGCGACGGCAATCCGTTCACCAGGATCTGTGCTCAGCGTCAATACCAGGAAGCCGCCTGAGCACAGTGTCGCGTGGTAGACGTACGCGCTTCGATCTAGCTCAATCTGCCCAGAGATCGTTCCACTTTGGGCCAATCGGGCGAGCTGGGCGAGCGGATGGGACGAGCCTGCGACTTCGTCCAAGGTGCGCCCCAGCGCCGTTCGGTCGCGGAGTTGGGTGGCGGCGCGCGCGTTCCAGGTGACGATCCGCAGGCCCTCGTCGAGGACGAGCACTATTTCCGCCGTCGATGGTCTACTGGGAGCGCGCATGGTGGTCACCGAGGCATCTTCTGTAGCAGCAACGTCACCGACGGGGACGATTTGTCTGATCGCCTGTTCTCCTACAGTATCTCGTTCCTCAGCCGTATGATCGAGCCAATCGATGGGAGTGAGTGGGGGCATCTTGCAGCCATCTTGGCCGGAGAGACTCGCCGATCTCCTCCCGGTTCTACTCGTCTGGCTGGACCGCGAGGGACGGATCGTCCGGGTGAACCCGTTCTTCGCCGCGTTCACCGGATTCACCGTCGAGGAGGTGGTCGGCCTGGATTGGTTCGAGACGTTCGTCCCTCCCCGAGAACGCCACCGCGTCCGCGCCGTGCATGCCGCGACGCTGACCGACATCTCCACGAGCGGCACCCTCAACGCGATCGTGCGGCGTGACGGATCCGAGGCGGACATCGAGTGGCAGAATCGCGCGCTGCACGCGGAGGACGGGGCGTTCGAAGGTTGCCTCGCCTTCGGCGTCGACGCGACGGAGCGGGTGCGTGCCCGACGGGCCCTCGAGCACAGCGAGGCCATGCTCGCCGAGGCGCAGCGCATCGCCCACATCGGCAGCTGGGAGCTGGACCTCCGGACGATGCAAGCGCGCTGGTCGGCCGAGACCTACCGGATCCTCGAGGTCGACCCTGGAACGAGTGACCTGTTCGAGCAGTTCGTGGCGCGCATCCACCCGGACGATCGACCGGGAGGGGTGGCTCGCTTCGAGGCCGCTGTCACGAGTGGCGCGCCCGTCGACGAGCTGGCGCGGCTCCTGATGCCCGATGGACGCATCAAGTGGGTCCGCCAGCGAGCCGGGCTGATGAACGTCGACCTCGACGAGCGAGGCCAGCCGACCCGCATGGTCGGCACGCTCGAGGACGTCACCGAGCGCGTGCTCGGGGAGCAGGCCATCACGGCGGAACGCACCCTCTTGCGCTCGACGATCGAGGTGTTCCCGGGGTTCGCCGGCGTCTACACGAAGGATGGCGCGCTCGTGAGCGCCAACTCCGCGGCGCGAAGGCTCTCGGGGCGAACGGACGACCGGACGGCCCCGTGGGCCCTGCCCGGCTGGCCGACGGCGGAGACCGGCGCGAGCCTGCGTGAGGGATTCACGCGGGCCCTGACCGAGGGCGAAGCGCGCTTCGAGATACGCGTCGGATCGCTCGAGATCGAGGCCGCCTTCGAACCCATCCGTGACACGGACGGCGAGATCACGCACGTGGCCGCCTTCGGCCTCGACGTGACCCCTCGGAACCGGGCGCTGGCGCGGGCCCAGGCCAGTGAGGCGCGCCTGATCGAGGCGCAGCGCATCGCGCGGGTGGGCAGCTGGGAGCTCGACCTCTCTACCAACGTCCTTCGCTGGTCCGACGAAGTGTTCCGCATCTTCGAGATCGATCCCCGATCATTCGCGGCGTCGTACGAGGCCTTCCTCGCGACGATCCACCCGGAAGATCGGCCACGCGTCGACGACGCCTACCAGCGCTCCCTGCGCGAGCGGCGCCCCTACGAGGTCGGCCACCGACTGCTCATGCCCGACGGTCGGGTGAAGCACGTCCACGAACGTGGCGAGCACGCCTTCGATGCGGCGGGCACACCGGTCCGATCGGTGGGGACCGTCCACGACGTCACGTTGCTCGTCGACGCCGAGGAGCGCCTGCGCCGCGTGCTCGACGCGATGGCGCCGTTCGTGGCAGTGCTCGATCTCGAGGGCCGGTTCGTGGAGGTCAACAGGGCCCCCCTCGAGCTCGTCGGCCAGGATCGCGACGCCGTGCTCGGGACGGTCGTGTGGGAGCGACCGACCTGGCAGGTCAACCAGGCCGCCGTGGCCACGCTGCGGGAGGGCGTGCGGCGCGCCGCGGCGGGCGAGGTGTTCCGCGCGGACCTGACGTCGCTCGCGAGCGACGGGCGAGCGTTCACGGTCGACGCCACGTTCGGCCCCGCGCGCGACTGCAGCGGGCGGATCGTCGAGATCATCACGTCGGCGGTGGACATCACCGAGCGCAAGCGGATGGAGGACGAACTCCTCGTCCACTCGCGGGTGCTCGTCTCGATGGCCGAGGGCGTGAATTTCGTGGGGATGGACGGTCGAGTCCGGTTCACGAGTCCCGCCTTCGACGCGATGTTCGGCTACGCCGCGGGAGAGCTCGTCGGTCAGCACGTGTCCGTCTTGAACGACGCGACCGCCGAGGAGAACGCTGCCATCATCGACGGCATCCTCGAGCACATGGCTCGGGGTGCGCTGTGGCAGGGTGAGTTCAAGAACCGCAAGAAGGACGGCACGGTCTTCTACTCCCACGCCCGCATCACCACCGTCGAGGGCACGACGGAGAGGCTCTACGTCACCGTCCAGGAGGACATCACGGAGCGACGCGCGGCCCGTCTGGCCCTCGAGCGCAGCGAACGACGGCTGGCCGAGGCCCACCGGCTGGCCCACATCGGCGCGTGGGAACGCGACCTGCGCACCGGCACGGGGTGGTGGTCCGAGGAACTCTACCGCATCTTCGAGGCGCCTCGCGACGAGCCGCGGGTGTTCGACACGTTCCTCTCGCGCGTCCACCCGGAGGATCGAGCCGTCGTGGAGGCGGCGGTCCCGACGGCGATGATCGCGGGGTGGTGGGAGGGCGATTTTCGCATCCTCCGACCCAACGGCGAGGTCCGTCACCTGCACAGCGTGGCAGAGGTGACCTTCGAGGGTGCGCGTCCCGTCGTGATTGCCGGCACCCATCAGGACGTCACGCCGCAACGTGAGGCCGAAGAGCTGATCCGACGCACGAGCACGCTCCTGTCGTCGGTCGTCGACTCCTCCACCGACTGGATCTTCGTCAAGGACGCGGCCTATCGCTTTCTGCTGACCAACCGCGCGATGGCCAGCGGGTTTGCCGTCGAGCCCAAGGACATGCTCGGCCGACTCGACGTGGAGTTCGTCGGTCCGATCGCCGATCGCGGCGACGACGAGTGGCGTCTCGAGAGCCTCCACGCGTCGGACGACCGCGTGCTGGCCGGTGAAACGGTGCACCTCCCCGCGGTGCCCGTGACCCTCGCCACGGGGCAACAGCGCGTGTTCGACACGGTCAAGCTCCCCCTGCGCGACCAGCTGGGACGCATCTACGGAGTCCTGGGCTACTGCCGTGACGTGACCGACGCGCGACGCGCCGCGAAGGAGCAGGCGCGCTCGCTGGAGGAGAAGGAGACCCTGCTCCGAGAGATCCACCACCGGGTGAAGAACAACCTGCAAATCCTCTCGAGTCTGCTCCACTTCCAGGCGAAGAAGGCGCGCACCGCGGATCAGCTCGCGGTGTTCAGCGAGGCCCGGAGCCGCATCCTCGCGATGATCCTCGTCCACGAGAAGCTGTACCAGTCCCAGGAGCTCTCGCGCGTGGCCTTCGGCGACTACGTCCGTTCGCTGACCCAGGTGCTCGCGGCGTCGTTCGTCGGCGGGGTGAAGGTGCGCGTCTCGGTCGACACCGACGACCTGCGGCTCCCGCTCGAGGTCGCGCTGCCGACCGGGATGATCCTGTGCGAGCTGCTGACCAACGTGTTCAAGTACGCCTACCCCGACGCCACGATGGGCGCCGCCCGCGTGGTGGCGCGCCGGGAGGGCGACACCGTGCGCCTGCGCGTCGAGGACGACGGCGTCGGACTTCCGGTCGACCTCGATCCCTCGACGGTCACCTCGTTCGGCTTCCACCTGGTCCAGAACCTGGTGGAGCAGCTCGACGGCAGGCTCTCTTTCGGGCCTGGTGCGATCGGTCGCGGCGCGCACGTCGAGGTCACCTTCCCGCTCCGAACCCCAACCCTTTGGCCAGACCGATGAGCGCACGCGTCTTCGTCGTGGAGGACGAGGCTCTGATCGCCATGGAGCTCGTCGACCGCTTGCAGGAGCTCGGGTACGTCGTGTGTGGGCGCGCGCTTCGTGGAGATCAGGCTCTCGAGCGCATCCCTGCCGCCGAGCCCGACCTGATCCTCATGGACATCAACCTCGGCCCCGGCCCGTCCGGCATCGAGGTGGCCGAGCGCCTGCGTGCCTCGTCGGACGTGCCGGTGCTGTTCCTCACCGCGTACTCCGACCCGAGCTCGCGGAGCGCGCGGCCCAGACCGGTTCGTTCGGCTTCCTCGTCAAGCCGTTCCAGCCGCATGCCCTGCGGGCGAACATCGAGATGGCGCTCGCCCTGCGGGTCGCCGACCGGACGGTCCGCGAGAGCGAGGCGCGCTTCCGGCACGTGATCGAGAACATGAGCGACGGGGTCGTGATCGACGACCTCGCGGGCCGGATCGTCTACTGCAACGACCGCTTCCTCGAGATCTTCGGCCTCACCCGCGCGAACGCGGACCTGTGCCTCGAGGACTACGTCGCGCCAGGGTTCCGGCAGCTGCTCCGCGAGCGCCACGACCGCCGCGTCCGGGGCGAACCGGTCCCGACCGACTTCGAGTACGAGGGTCAGCGCAGCGATGGCTCTCGCGTCTGGGTCTCGGTGGCGGTGACCCTCGTCCGCGGCGCGAACGACCGCGTCGTGGGGACGCAGTCGGTCCTGCGCGACGTCACCGATCGCAAGCTGGTGGAGGTCTCGCTGGAGCTCCTCTCGACCAAGCTGGGGCGCCTGCGTGGCGACGACTTCGTCGCTGCGGTGGCGCGAGAGGTGGCACACATGCTCGGCGTCGACGGCGCGCTGGTCACCGAACGCCTACCCGGGACCCCGGCTCGGTTGCGCACGGTCGCGGCCTTCGCGCGGGGCGAGCGCCTGCCGCCGATCGAGTTCCCGGTCGCCGGTAGCCCCTGCGAGTCCACCCTGGCGGAAGGGTTCTTCAAGGTGGAGGGGCGCGTGTCCGAGCGGTTCCCGACCACGGCCTGGCTGCAGCCGCTCACCGAGAGCTATGCTGGAATCCGCCTCGAAGACTCGAGGGGCGGTACGATCGGGACCATCGCCGTCTTCGATCGAAGGCCTCTGCGCCACCTCGAGCACATCGAGTCGGTGCTCCGGCTGTTCGCCGTCCGCACGGCCGCGGAGATCGAGCGGGTCGCGATCGAGGCCAAGCTGTCCGACCTCTTCGAGTTCTCCCCCGACGGGCAGCTCATGGTCGACGGAGACGGCGTCATCGTGCTCGCCAACGAACGCGCTCACGAGATGTTCGGCTACGATCGGGGCGGTCTCGTCGGGCGTTCTGTCGATGCACTCGTCCGTGAGGAGGCCCGACGGCAGCACCACCGACTGCGCGAGAGCTTCGTCCATGGCGGGCGACCCCGACAAATGGGCGCCCGCGGGCAGCCGTTCCTGGCACGACGCCGCGACGACAGCTTCTTTCCAGCGGACATCAGCCTCGGCTCCGTGCGCGTGCCCGATGGCGTGCTGGTGCTCGCGGCCATTCGCGACGTCAGCGCTCGGGTCAAGGCCGAGGAGGCGCACCGGGCGCTCGAGGCGCGCCTCCGCCAATCCCAGCGGCTCGAGGCGATGGGCACGCTCGCGGGCGGCATCGCCCACGACTTCAACAACATCCTCACGGCGATCTTCGCCAACGTGGACCACGCGCTCGGCGAGCTGCCGAGCAGTCACCCGACCGCACCGTCCTTGCGAGACGTCGCCGCGGCGGCGAGTCGAGCGAGCGGGCTGGTGCGCCAGATCCTGGCCTTCAGTCGCCAGGAATCCTCTGAGCGGACGCGGCTGTCGCCGGCGGACATCGTCGACGAGGTCGCGCGCCTCCTCCGTGCCAGCATGCCTTCGCAGGTCTCGTTGATCACCGAGAGGCTCGGGGATGTCTCCGTGATGGCCGATGCGACCCAGCTCCACCAGGTCCTCATGAACCTGGGCACCAACGCCTGGCACGCCCTCGCGGGCCGGCCCGGGGCCGTCCGTCTGAGCGTCGAGCGGCTCGTGGTCGGCGACCGTGGCCACGAGGCCGCGCTGCCAGGCGTCTACGCGTGCATCCGGGTGAAGGACGACGGAGTCGGGATGACACCCGCGGTCCTGGAGCGCATCTTCGACCCGTTCTTCACCACCAAGCCGGTCGGCCAGGGTACGGGTCTCGGCCTCGCGGTCGTCCATGGCATCGTCCGGGACCACGGTGGGAGCATCACCGTCGAGAGCGAGCCCGGGCAGGGCACGGTGTTCTCGATCCTCCTGCCGGCTGCCACGATGGCGGGCTCCGAGCGGCCCGCGGTGGCCCAGCCGGCATCGAGCCGTGGAGGGCCGCGCGGTCACGTCCTCTACCTCGACGACGATCCTCTCATCGTGACCGCCGCGACCCGCCTCGTGCGCTCTCTCGGGTACTCGGTCACGGGGTTCGTACGCGCCGACGAGGCCATCGCCGCGATAGAGAGCGAGCCGCGCCGCTTCGACCTCGTGGTGACCGACCTGCAGATGCCGACGCTCTCGGGGCTCGAGGTCGCGAGTCGCGTCGCCGCGATCCGCACGACGCTCCCCGTCGTCCTCGTCTCGGGAGACGGTGGCTGGAGCGAGGCCGAGCTTGCCGCCCGGGGCATCCACGGCCACCTCGACAAGCCCTACGGCCTCCCCGAGCTCGAGCGGGCGCTCGGGCAAGCGCTCGCGCGCGCGGGCGCGCAGCCTCAGTCGTCGTCGTCACCCATGTAGAGGCTCTTGTCGCGGTTCTCGAACCGCGTGCAGTCGTCGATGAACGTGAGCCGCACGCGGCCGGTGGGCCCGTTGCGCTGCTTGGCGACGATCACCTCGGAGAGGCCTTTCACCTTCTGCGCCTCGGGCGAGCCCTTGTCGACGATGTAGTACTCGGGCCGGTAGATGAACTGGATCATGTCGGCGTCCTGCTCGATGGCGCCCGACTCGCGCAGGTCGGAGAGCTGCGGCCGCTTGTCCTTGCCGCCGCGGGTCTCGACGGCGCGGTTGAGCTGCGAGAGCGCCATCACCGGGACCTGGAGCTCCTTGGAGAGCGCCTTGAGGCCGCGGGAGATCTCGCTGATCTCCTGCTCGCGCGAGTTGACGCCGTCGCGACCCTTCATGAGCTGGAGGTAGTCGACGATGATGAGGCCGATGCGCTGCTTGTACTTGCCGTTCTCGTCCTTCTTGTCGAACTCGGCCTGCTGACGCCGGATCTTCGCGCGCAGCTCGAGCACGCTGATAGCCGGGGTGTCGTCGATCCAGATCGGCAGCGACGAGAGCTGGTTGGCCGACTCGATCAGCCGATCCCACTTGTCGCCGCCGACGTTGCCCTTGCGGAGGTCGGACAGGTTGACCCGCCCCTCGCTGCACATCATGCGGTTCGCGAGCTGCTCCTTGGGCATCTCGAGCGAGAACACCATCACGCCGAAGCGGGTGTCGACGCCGAGCTCCTCGCCAGGCGCCTGTTCGAGTGGCGCCGCGGCCACGTTGACGGCGATGTTGAGGACGTAGGAGGTCTTTCCCATGCCGGGGCGCGCCGCGACGATGATGAGCTCGCCAGGGTGCATGCCGCTGGTCATGCCGTCGAGATCGACGAAGCCGGTGGGCACGCCGGTCACTGTCTTGCCGCGCTCGAGCGCCTCTTGCAGCTGCTCGAACGACGCCTTCACCACGTCGTACAGCAAGTTGACGGTGGAGTTGCTGGGCGACCGCGCGATCTCGTAGATGCGCTGCTCGGCCCCGTCGATGAACGCCTGCGTCTCGCCGTAGTCGCCGTAGCCCTGCGCCGCGACCATCTGGCAGGTCTCGATGAGCTGCCGGACGCGGTGCTTCTCCTTGACGATGCGGGCGTGCGCGCCGACGTGGGCGACGGCCGGCGTGGCGTCGACGAGGCGCGCGAGGTAGGCGAGGCCACCGATGGCCTGCAGGCGGTCGCGATCGCGGAGCAGCGAGGCCACGGTCTGGATGTCGACCGGCTGGCCCTTCTGGTGCAGCTCGACGGCGGTGTCGTAGATGCGGCGGTGGGCGTCGGTGTAGAACGGGTCGCCGTTGGGCAGGATCTCGACCACCGTGTCGAACGCCCGCGACTCGGTGAGGATCGCCGAGAGCACCGCGGCCTCGGCGTCGTCGTTGTGCGGCGGTACGCGACCGGCGACGTCGATGGCCTGGACCCGCGGCTTGTAGCGGTCCTGGTAGGCGCGTCCGGGCTGGCCAGTGTTCATCGAGGTCTTTCTCCACAGCTTTCACGAAAGATCTCCCCAGGGCCAGCACCCGGCGGACATTGTCTGTCCACCGCCGCGCAGCCTCGAGAGTCCCCCGTGTGCTAGGCGTGACCTTCGCGCTTCGGCCCGGTGAAAACAACGTTGCATCGCCGCGCGGAGCACGCGGGGGCTGCGAACAACCTGTCGATGAGCGGGGGAAGCCTGTGCGCAACTCGTGGGCTAACGCGCGGTGAAGCGGACCCGCAGGCCGCTCCGGGGCTCGGGTGGGATCCGCTTCCACTCGAAGCCGAGGTCCTGCTCGGGCAGCACGAACTCGAACCCGCGCAGGGTGCTCGCGAGGAACACCGAGAGCAAGAGGGTCGCGTAGTCGGTCCCCGCGCACTTGTGCCCGAGCCGCGGGCCGGCGCCCTGCGGGACGTAGATCACGTCCTCGTCCCGACCCTCGCCGCGCGCGTAGCGACCGGGGTCGAACGCCTCGGGCGCCGCGAACGAGCCGCTCCACAGGTTGGTGGCGCGCAGGCCGTGCAGCACCATCCAGCCCTCGGGGATGGTGAACCCCTCGAGCTCGAACGCGCGCTTCGCCTTGCCGAAGGACACCGAGAGCACGGGCGTGTGACGCTTCACCTCGCGCACGAAGTCGGCGAGCCGGGGCATCGCGCGGAGCGCCTTCGCGTCCAGGGCCTGCGGCGCCGCCGCGACCTCGGCCGCGAGCTCCTTCTTCCGCTCCGGTGTCTCGGCGAGCGCGACCAGCGCGGCCGCCATCCACGCGAACACGATGTAGCCCGCGATCTGGACGTGGTGGATCTCGAGCACCGCCGCCGCGTCGTCGATGCTCGTCCCGTCCTCGCCCTTGGCCGACAGGATCCGGGAGAGGCCGGTGCCCTCGAGACCCCCCGCGCGATGACGCGCGACCGCCTCTCGCAACGCTCCGAGGATCTCGTCGCGCGCGCGCAGCGTCCGGCTGAACTGGGTGCCGGGCAGCGGCACCGGCAACGCGGCGAACCCCGAGGAGAACGTGTCGAACCGCGCCACCATCTCGGCTGTGGCCGCGCCCTTCTCGAGCCCGAGGAAGTTGTCGTCGATGGTCTCGAGGGCGAGCGCCTTGAACGCCGCGACGCCGGCCAGCTCCCCCTGCCCGGCCCACGCGGCGAGGCTCGCCTCGGCG
>Ga0154020_10002321_pt1 | contig 23155 bp, 16 predicted proteins | sample Klosneuvirus_201_FD_109709 | JGI IMG/M metagenome (GOLD analysis project Ga0154020, IMG submission 109709) | Active sludge microbial communities from wastewater, Klosterneuburg, Austria - Klosneuvirus_20160825_MG | ecosystem: Engineered > WWTP > Aerobic digester > Activated sludge | place...
AGGGTCAATGAACGATTTGTAAGGCTTTCCGTTTACAGAAAGTTGGGAATGAATATAGATTTTTACTTCTTTGCCTTGTTTTCCAAATTCTTTTTTGATGTGTTGTGCCATTTGCCAAATCCCATCCGGTTTGCTGCTCACAAAAACAAGTTGTTTTTTTGTCAGATGCTCAGCAAGGTCGTATTTCAGTTCTTCCTTTGTTTTTTTATCTATTATTTTAAATGTAGTGAGACCGCTTTTGTCTCTAAGCATCATTCTCCAACTTAGGCGATGACCTTCTTCCGTCCACAAGACATCTCCTTTAATGAACCAATGCCTTACCGGTAAAATCAGTTGAATAATGAAAAAAGGAATAAAGAAAAAGGTTAGTGCTTTAGTGTGTGAATAATTTGTCACATTTTCTTGAATAAGCGTTGGTTTTCTTTTAAAGAAAATGGCACGAATAGTTTCCGGAGGATAGAAAAAAACCACAAAGCTCAACGCAAAATAAGGGAAAATCCCTATTAGAAGCGTAATGGAATTAAATAAATGAAAAATCAAACTAGCAAGGAATGCTAAATTTCTTGTTTTTTTCCAGAGTAAAGCCGGAATGATTAAGCCATCAAAAAAGATACCGGTATAGGCAATAAACAAATGAAACCATTTTTCAGTAAAAATTTCACCAATTACAGGAAAATCAGAAATGTTTGAAAATAAAATTCCGGTGAAAGTGCCGTTTAACCAATCGGGATAAAATTTCGAAATAGTTGCGAAAAAATAAACGATTGACATTTGAGCTATCATTACCCAAGCGACCCATTGTGGCATTGATAAACTTTTTATTTTAGGATCGCTTTTTGCGTCTAAAGAAGCATAGCGATTAGCCGGTAAAAAAAGCATAATTAAACAAACTAAAAGCAATAGGTAATAGTGATTGTTATAGGATGCTTTTTGCATTAAATATACGCCGGTCCACATTAAAGTAAAGCCCGCCAAACTTAGCCGGTATTTAAAACCAACTAGTATGCCTAATCCAAAAATGCCCATTATGCAATAGTAAGCATACATCCCTAATCCGGGTAGGGGAATTAAAAAATCAAATCCGATATGGGGAAGATGGACCGTTGGGTCAATTAAGTTCTTTTTTACCCAACCTGTAAAAATAGCCACAAAACTTTCCACCATAATTAAAGCACCTAATGCAATTCTAAATAAAATTAAAGGAGCATTGTCTATCGGGCGATATGCTTTTTCAAGAATCATAGTGTATTGAGATAATTCAAGGCAGTAGATTTGTCTTTCTCCAATTGTTGGGTCAACTGTTCCAGACTGTCAAATTTTTCCTCATCTCGAATTCGTTTTAGTACTTGAATTTGTATTTTTTTGGTATATAAATTTTCTTTAAAATCAAAGAAATGAATTTCGATGTTTTGCCCTTCTCCATTTACTGTTGGATTATATCCAATGTTCATCATGCCGAAAACCAACCTATTATTTATGGTGCTTTGAATTATATAAACACCCTTTTTAGGAATCAGTTTATATGATTCTTCAATTTTCAAATTTGCCGTAGGAAAGTTTATCGTTCTCCCAATTCCTTTTCCTTTAACAATCGTTCCGGTTAATAAATAGGCGTAACCTAAATATTCATTCGCCAGAGCAACATTTCCTTCCAATAATGCTTTTCTGATTTTGGTTGAACTTACAGAAACTTCATCAATTTCTTGAGCAGAAATTTGTTCAACTTCAAATTCATAATTTTTTCCAAATTCAATCAAGTCGTAGATGTCCGCAGTTCTGTTTCTTCCAAACCGATGGTCGTATCCTATGATTATTTTTTTGACATTAAATTGGTCAACTAACACAGTAGAAACAAATTCTTCCGCAGTTAGTCTGGAAAATTCCTGATTAAAGGGATGAATTACTAAATTATCCAACCCTGAAGCTTCTAATAATTGTATGCGTTCCTCTATGGTGTTCAATAATTTTATTTCCTGGCTATCCTGAAGAATCATTCTGGGATGAGGGAAAAAAGTAAGTACTAAACTTTCACATTCACAATTTGAGGAGTTTTGAACAAGTTTTTCAATTATTTTTTTATGCCCAATATGAACCCCATCAAAAGTGCCAAGGGTTACAATGGACTTCTGATTAGAACTATAGTCGAAAAGCGATTGAAATTTTTTCAAGTCTTTTTTTTACAAATTTAAACAATAAGTGATTATTTGCAAGAAGTTTCCAATTAATAAGAATATTCGATATGAAAACCATTATTTTGTTACAACATCTTAAAAAAAATTGAAAATAATTAAAATTATAATATATTTGTCTTTTAATTAATTACAAACTAAAATGAAAAAAACATTACTATTAATCCTTTTAACTGCTTTTACGTTTACCAGCGGAATGGCACAAGCAGATAAATTCTGGGTTATGACAAAAGAATCTGTTTCTGAAGTATCAAAAACAGCTCAAAGGGAAGATTTTCCCGCTGTTTCAACGATGTATCGTTTGAATACGTCTTTATTGAAACAAACTTTAATGAATGCTGCTGATCGTTTTTCGGGTAATAGTAGCGTTGTGGTTACTATGCCAAATGCACTAGGTGAAATGGAACGATTTCAAATGTATGAGGCTTCCAATTTTGAACCTGCTTTACAAGCACAATTTCCGGAAATCAGAGCTTATATTGGAATTGGTTTAGATGATCCAAAAGCACAACTCCGGATGAGTGTTGACCCAAAAGGAATTCAAACGATGACTTTTAGAGCCGGTCAAAGAACAGAATTTATGGAGCCTTATGCTGCGGACGGTTCAGTTTATGCTTTTTACGTGTCCACTAGAACAAAAGGTAAATTACCTTTTACTTGTTCAACGGCAGAACACTCTGTAACAGATAGACTAGCTACAGACAAAGATATTAATGTTGTGGAAGCAAATAATTTAGTATTAAAAACATTTAGACTCGCTTTGTCCTGTACCGGTGAATATACTACTTTTCATGGTGGGAATGTTGCTGGGGCTTTAGCCGCAATGAACGCAACAATGACTAGAGTGAATGGTGTTTTTGAAAAAGATTTTGCTGTTCGAATGAATATTATAGCCAATAACTCAGCTGTAATATATACTAATGCTGCTACTGATCCTTATGCGGATTCAGCTCAAATGAATTTATGGAATGCTCAATTACAATCCACTCTAACTTCAGTAATTGGAGAGGCAAACTATGATGTTGGTCATTTATTTGGAGCAACAGGTGGTGGTGGAAATGCAGGATGTATTGGTTGTGTTTGTGTTGATGGACAAAAAGGTAGTGGAATTACTTCTCCTGCAGATGGAGTTCCTGCCGGAGATACCTATGATATTGATTATGTAGCTCATGAATTAGGTCACCAATTTGGAGCTAATCACACTTTTTCTCATGCAGTTGAAGGTAGTGGTGTGAATATTGAACCAGGTAGTGGTTCAACAATTATGGGCTATGCAGGTATTACAAACTATAATGTTCAAGGCAATAGTGATGATTATTTTGCTTACAGAAGTATTCTTCAAGTGCAAACAAATTTGCTAAATAAAACATGTCCTGTTTCCACACCATTAACTAATCCAGCTTTAACAGTTACATCTGGAGGAAACTGGACTATTCCTCAAGGGACAGCTTTTATATTAACTGGTACAAACCCAACAAATAATCCTGGGGCTACATTTACATGGGAACAAAATAATAATGCGAATTCTTCTGTAACAGGAGCACAAAGTGTTTGTTTTCCAACTAAAAGTGTTGGTCCTAACTTTAGATCGGTCATCCCAACAGCTACACCTGTTCGATATATGCCAGCATTTAGCTCGGTATTAAATAATTCACTTAGCACAACTTGGGAGTCTGTATCAACTATACAAAGAATATTGAACTTTACATTAACTGCAAGAGATAATATTGCCAATGGTGGTCAAACGAATACGGCATCTACAGCAATAACTGTTAATGCTGCAGTTGGACCTTTTACAGTAACGTCACAAAACAGTAGTACTTCTTCATGGGCACAGGGATCTACCCAAACAATTGCATGGAATGTGAACAACACCAATACGTTAGTCGGTTCAACGGAAGTAGATATATTATTATCAACTGATGGCGGAGCAACTTTCTCAACAGTTTTAGCTGCTGCTACACCAAATGATGGTTCTCAAGATATTGTTGTTCCTAATGTATTGACTCAATCTGCTAGAATCATGATCAGACCAACCGGAAATATTTACTATGCTTTAAATGGTGCTTTTTTCCCAATTGGTTACACTTGTTCTGGTATTTCTAATAGTACTTCTGCTGCTATTACAGATGGTTTAGGAGCTAATTTAGCCGGTCCAACCACCGTATCTAATATTGTGTCCACTGAATCCGGAGATATTACTTCCATTGAAGTAACCGTGAATGTTACTCATTCTTGGATTGGCGATTTAGTGATTGCCTTGGTTCACCCTGATGGAACATCCCGTAATCTTTGGAACAGAACTTGTAATAATCCACAAAATGGAAATATCAATGTTACATTTAAAGATGGTGCCGGAACTATTGTTTGTGGAACACCAACTTCAGGAACGTATAGTCCTGTTCAAACCTTAGCTCCCTTTTTAGGAAAACCAAAAAGTGGTAATTGGTCATTGAGATTGACTGATTTTTATAATGGTGATACAGGAACTTTAAACTCTTGGTCTATCAATTTTGGTTGTACTTTAGGAAAAGAAGATTTCAGTTTACAATCATTAGTGGTTTATCCAAACCCAAGTAAAGGTAACTTTAATGTAAGTTTTGATAATGTTGCTTCTGAATCAGTTAACATATCTGTTTTTGATATTCGTGGCAGAAAAATATTCGAGAACGACTACCAAGGTGGAAGTAACTTCAATCAAAACATTCAATTAAATAATGCCCAACCAGGAGTTTATTTATTGAATGTAACCGATGGAGAAAGAAAAGAGGTAAAAAGAATTATTGTAGAATAATCAATTTCTTTATATATTATAAAAAGGCTGTCAAACTTTTGACAGCCTTTTTATTTTTAAACGTTATTTTTTTGAATTATTTAAAGATACTTGTGATTAGCTGTAGCTTGAAAATGTAATTAGTTGCAAAATATTTTTTGCTTAATCTTTGTTTTTAATTTTGACAAAAAGTTAAATTAATATTTCACTGCAAAAAGTTAATATTCAATTCAATTTAAAAATTAACATTTAAAAATGAATAATTGTATACATTTGGATTCCAAACAAACTTTTACTAAACATGAAAAAATTATTTTTATTTTTATTTCTAAGTCTATTTTTTCAAATAGATGCACAAAATGATAAATTATGGAAATCTTTACCCAACGATTTATCTGTTCACGTTTCTAAAAATACGCAACGAGAAAGTTTTCCTGAAAATTTCAAATTATTTCAGTTAAATCGAACTTTATTTACACAACAATTATCAACTGCGGTTAATCGTTTTTCCGGAGAAAAGGGGATTGAGATTACTTTGCCAAATACAGCGGGTAATTTAGAACGATTTGAAGTATTTGAAGCATCCAATTTTTCAGAAGAACTTCAAACACAGTTTCCTTTTATTCGTTCTTATTTTGGAAAAGGAATTGATGATAAAACAGCTCAAACCAGAATTAGTGTTGATCCGAATGGAATTCAAGTTATGACTTTCAGAGCGGATAAGAAAACCGAATTCATGGAATCTTATTCGGCCGATGGATTAATTTATGCCGTTTATACTTCCTCCAGAACAAAAGGGAAATTACCTTTTACCTGTTCCACAGAAGATCATAAATTAGTGTTGGATTTAAATCGAAGTGCACAACAACCGCAATCAAACACCGGAGAGCTATTAATTTTTAGATTGGCTTTATCTTGTAATGGTGAATATACACAATATTTTGGAGGCACAGTTGCCGGTGCACTTGCCGCGATGAATGCAACCATGACCAGAGTAAATGGAGTATTTGAAAAAGATTTTTCCATTCATATGGATTTAATTCCAAATAATACGAGTGTTATTTATACCAATGCCGCTAATGATCCCTATACAACTATGGGAAGTTGGAACGGTCAATTGCAAACTACTTTGACAAATGTAATCGGAGAAGCAAATTATGACGTAGGCCATATGTTTGGAGCAACCGGTGGAGGTGGAAATGCAGGTTGTATAGGCTGTGTTTGTGTAGATGGACAAAAAGGGAGTGGAATTACTTCCCCAGCAGATGGTGTGCCGGCTGGAGATACTTTTGACATTGATTATGTAGCTCATGAACTAGGACACCAATTTGGAGCTAATCATACTTTTTCACATAATGTAGAAGGATCCGGGGTGAATGTTGAGCCGGGTAGTGGTTCAACTATTATGGGTTATGCCGGAATTACTACCCGTGATGTACAACAAAATTCTGATGATTATTTTGTCTATGCGAGTATCAAACAAGTACAGGATAACATGGTTGGAAAGACATGTCCAACTAGAATAACACTTACAAATGCCGCTCCAACTGTTAATGCAGGTGCCGATTATGTTATCCCAAAAAGTACTCCTTTTGTGCTTTCTGGTTCAGCCGTAGATCCCAATGGTGATGTTTTAACTTATTGTTGGGAACAAAATGATTCAGCTACAACCCAAACAGGAGCAAACAGTGCCGCTTCTGCTACTAAAACGGGTGGACCAAACTGGCGTTCTTACACCCCGGTTTCTTCCCCAGATCGTTATTGCCCACCTTTAACTAGAGTGGTTGCTAATCAATCTAGCACGCAAGGAAGTGAAATCGTTGTGGAAGCGTTAAATTCTGTCGCACGAACCATGAATTTTGTTTTAACCGCCAGAGATAATTTTTCAGGAGCAGGTCAAACCGGTTCCGATGCTATGGTTGTAACTGTTAATGCTGTTGCAGGACCATTTTTAGTGACTAATCCGAACACAGCAGCAACTTGGCCAGCCGGTTCCAATCAAAATGTAACTTGGGATGTAGCAGGCACCACAGCAAATGGTGTGAATGCCGCTTATGTCGATATTTATTTATCTACCGATGGTGGATTCAATTATCCTTATTTATTAGCCAGTCAAGTTCCGAATGACGGTTCTGAAGTAATTACAGTTCCTAACCAACCAGGAATGACTAATCGAATAATGGTTAAAGGGAATAATCACATTTTTTATGATATTTCAAATACTAATTTTAACATCAGTAGTGCTCCTACTACTTTTTCAGTTGCTTTTAATGGTATTGTTGGAGAACAAAATAAATCAAATTGTACAGGGGCAGATGTGAGTTATACAATACCTTATTCAACATTAGGTGGATTTTCCGGAACTACTACTTTTTCTGTTACCGGACAACCAGCGGGGTCAACAGCTACTTTCAGTCCAGCTTCAATAAGTGTAGATGGTAGTGTAGTTTTAACCCTTAGCGATACGCAAAATGCTACGCCTGGTTTTTATTCGATGACAGTAACGGCTGTGTCAGGAGCTGAAACAAAAACTGTTCCTTTATACTTCCAATTATTTGATTCCAACTTTAATGGATTGAATTTGAATTCTCCGGCTAATTTTGCTACCGGACAACCTGTTAATGTAACTCTTACTTGGACCGCAATTGCTAATGCTACTGCTTATGATGTTCAAGTAGCATCGGACATGATGTTTACTAATATTATTGCCTCAACAACCGTTTTTACAAATAGTTATACAACCAATGGCTTAGCTGAGGTTACGGATTACTATTGGAGAGTTTTGCCTAAAAACACTTCCTGCAGTGGAGTATATACAGAGGCCTTTACCTTTGGAACCGGTCAGGTGGTTTGTTCAAATTTTGTTTCAACCAACGTTCCTATTACTATTCCAACTACCGCTAATGTTACTGTTAATTCAACACTAGTTGTTCCGGATACCTTGGTATTATCGGATGTTAATGTTACTGTAAACATTGCTCATACATGGGTAAATGACATGACCATTACGTTAATTAGTCCTGCCGGAACGCAAGTTCAATTGGTTGCCAATCCATGCGTTAGTGATAATTTACAAAATATTCAAGCTACATTCGATGATTCAGGGAATACAGTAGTTTGTGCAACAAATCCTGCTATTTCAGGGATTGTTAAGTCTGTTCAACCATTATCTGCTTTCAATGGTCAGTCAGCGACGGGAACTTGGACTTTACGCGTTTTAGATTCATTTAATCAAGATGGTGGGGCAATAAATAGTTGGAGTTTGAATTTGTGTAGCACACAGCAACCTTTGTCGGTACAAGAATATGAACAATTGAATGTGGCGGTTTATCCGAATCCAAGTAATGGGAATTTTAATGTTCAGTACACTTCTACCACTTCAAATCCAATTGCTATATCTGTTTACGATATGCGAGGAAGAGCAGTTTATACCAAAACTTATGAAAACACAGGTTTAATTAACCAGCCTATTGCGTTAACTGATGTTCAATCCGGAGTTTATTTATTTACTGTTGTTGATGGGAATCAAAAAGGAGTAAAAAGAATAGTAATTCAATAATAACATTTATTTATATTAATATAAAGCCCATCCTTAATACACTGCCCCCAAATAGTGTCTAAACTTTTGGGTTCAGTCTATAATTGAGTGGGCTTTTTAGTTGATGTTGGCTTCAACGGAACGGATAATTTGTGGGATTTTGGAAGTAGAAAAATCTATTTTCAATACTCCCTTTTTTTCAACCTTTTGAATAGTTAATTTACCATTCTCTACTTTAAAATATCCTGTTTGTCCTTTACAAAAACAGTGTCGGCCAAAAATAAGTTTGGTTTGTTGTAATTCTGTATTTTCCAGATTTAAAGCCTTGGTATTGTTGTTGATTTCTAGTAAAATATCTTCCCGGTAATGGCCATCTTGTAAATTGGCTTCTGTAGTTTTGTTGTATTGAAAATGAATCACAGATTTTCCGGCCGTCTCCTTTAACTCATAATACATCCCGCCAAAATTATCATATATCACTACTAATGATTTGTTTTTGTGTAGTTCAATTTGGCACGTTCCATCTTTTGGGCAATCACTGGTTAACGTAAGTTCTTCCTTTGAGGGAAGTTGAGCTTTACAGGAAAGTATAAAAGCAATTAACCCGAATACCACCGCTTTTTTCATTTGGATTATTTTCCGTTAAATTCGTTCATTGTATTATTAAGTCCTGCTAAGGCGAAGGAATATACTATTTCAATTGATTTATCTAATCTCTCCGGCAGTTTTGCTTTTTCATCCTCGTTCCATTCCCCTAAAACATAATCCACTTGTTTGCCTTTTTTAAATTCATCGCTAATGCCAAATCGAAATCTCGCATATTCTGTAGTTGCCAACAAACTTTGAATGCTTTTCAACCCATTATGACCGCCATCACTTCCTTTCGCTTTTATTCGAATCGTGCCAAAACTCAAGTTCAAATCGTCTGTAATGACTAAGATGTTTTCTTTTTCAATATTTTCTTTTTCCATCCAATACTTAACCGCTTTACCACTAAGGTTCATGAATGTATTTGGTTTTAATAGGAGTAACGTTCTGCCTTTAATTCTGATTTCGGCAATATCACCCAGTTTGGCGGTTTGAAAAGTTAAACTTTCTTTTTTAGCCAAATGGTCAAGCACTTTAAATCCGATGTTGTGGCGTGTATTGACATATTCGGCACCACTATTTCCGAGTCCGACAATTAAGAATTTTTTCATATCCGGTTTAGAGACAGTTTTGTTGCTTTGAAATAGTTTTGAAATCCATTTAATCATGAAGCAAAAATACAAATATTATTAATGGTAAAAATTGGATGGAAGGAATTTAAGCATCCTTTGAATCCCGAAAATAAATGCAAAAAAAAAGCATCAGCGTGAACTGATGCTTTTGATATTGAGAAAATAGAATTATTTTTTCTTTTTTGCTCCACCTTTTTCGGCTTTGGCAGCTTCTTGAGCGGCTTTCATTGCTGCACGAGAAATTCTTACCTGAGCAACTACTGTATTGTCAGGGTGCATTAATTTAAAATTATTAGTAACCACTTTCGTTACATATAATTTGTTACCCATTTCTAATTCAGAGATGTTTGCTTCGATAAAATCAGGTAGATTTTTTGGTAAAGCTTTCACTTTTAATCTTCTTTGGTTCAAACGTAAAACTCCACCTGATAATACACCTGGAGAAGTTCCTGTAACTTTCACAGGGATTTCCATTGTGATTTCTTTGTCGTCTTTTAACGCATAGAAGTCAATGTGTAAAATTTTGTCTGATACCGGGTGAAATTGGATGTCTTGTAAAATCACATCTGCTTTTTTTCCGTTATTTAATTCAATTACAACAGTGTGTGCGTTTGGAGTGTACACCAAGTTTTTGAACGCTTTTTCTTCTGCTGCAAAATGTACTGGTTGATCTCCTCCGTAAATAACGCAAGGAACCATTCCAGCATCACGTACGGCCTTCGTTGCCTTTTTGCCTACGCTTTCTCTTTCTGATCCTTTAATCGTAATCGATTTCATTGTAAATAAATATATAGTTAATAAAAATTCTTTGCTCTAGGCAATAAGCTTTAGGCTTTATGCCGGATTTATAAATAATTGAGAAGGCCTATTGCCAACTCTGCTTTTACATTAAAAATTTTCCACTAATGGAATTGTTGTGTTGCACCATGTGCATTACTTCGGCAAAAAGAGGCGCACAACTCACGACTCTTATTTTGTTTGATTCCTTCTTTAACGGAATAGAATCAGTTACTATTAATTCACTCAATTTTGACTTTTCAATTTTTTCATACGCATCGCCCGATAAAATGGCGTGTGTACAAATTGCACGAACACTCAAAGCTCCTTTTTCAATCATTAAATCGGCTGCCTTTGCTAAGGTTCCACCGGTGTCAATCATGTCATCTACTAAAACAACGTTTCTTCCTTTCACTTCTCCGATTAACTCCATTGTATCAATTACATTGGCTATTTTTCGTTGTTTATAACAAATTACCACATCTGATTCTAAAAATTTAGAATAAGCATAGGCTCTTTTGGAACCACCCATGTCAGGTGAAGCAATCGTTAGGTTCTCCAAATTTAAACTTTTTACATAAGGCAAAAAGATGGTCGAGGCGAACAAGTGATCAACCGGTTTCTCAAAGAATCCTTGAATTTGATCCGCATGCAAATCCATGGTCATGATTCTCGTTGCTCCGGCAGTTTCTAATAATTTAGCCACTAATTTTGCTCCAATCGGCACTCTTGGTTTGTCTTTTCTATCTTGTCTTGCCCATCCAAAATAAGGGATAACGGGAGTGATATGTCTGGCTGATGCTCTTTTTGCCGCATCAATCATTAATAACAATTCCATTAAGTTATCCGCACTTGGAAAGGTTGAACAAACGATAAAAACGCGTAATCCACGAATCGATTCTTCAAACGAAGGTTGAAATTCACCATCACTATATCGTGAGAACGTAACTTTTCCTAGCGGGACACCATAATGCGTGGCAATTTGTTCCGCTAAGTATACACTTTTTGAACAAGCAAATATTTTTGCTTCCGGTTCTAAATGTGACATTTTAAATAGTTGTTATGTAGTTAGTTAGTTGTGTGTCGCCGAAACGAGGTGCAAATTTAGAAATAAAAATCAACTTGGGAAGGATATTTTCGACTATTTTTTTGAAAAAGTAAAGAAAACTGATTACATTTGCACCCACAAATAAGCATCCTTATGCCCGGATGGCGGAATTGGTAGACGCGCACGACTCAAACTCGTGTACTTAGGTGTGTGGGTTCGATTCCCACTCCGGGTACAAAACCTCTCAGAAATGGGAGGTTTTTTATTTTCTAAAAACTCCTGTCAAAATTGTAACAAAACAATTTTTCTTCAAAAAAAATAGTATTTTTAGCTGTTTACTTTACTCGAATAATGACACTAACGAGTTTAAATAGGCGTGAATATGAAAAAATTATTTTTTATCTATTTTATACTCTTTAATAGTACCATTTTTGGTCAAAAAAATGAAATTGGAGAAATGGTGAAAAGAGCAGATTCGTTAGACCAATTAAAAAAGTATGAAGAGTCTAGTGTGCTTTGGAAATCAATTATTTCAAATCCAAAAGAGGTTAATTTTGAATATTACTCAGGGAGATTTTCTTTTGTAAATGGATTTTTAGAGGCAGACAATAGGGAGTATGAAAAAGCCAAACGTTTTTTTTATCAAGCGGAAAAGCATTTTCTAAGATGTAAGAAAACTAAGGAAATACAAAAATGGTTGAGCAATACTTATTTGGAGTTAAGCTATTGTTTTTGGGATTGGGAGGAGGCATTAAAAATCAATAAAAAAGGTTTAGAATATACTCAAAAATATCTGCCAAATGATCAAAATATGATTAGTTTTTTGGTGGATCAAGGAGATATGTACAGAAGATTGAGAAAGCATGAACAAAGCATTGTCGTGTTAGAAAAAGCCATCAAAAAAATCAATCGTTTAACACCAAAAGATTATGAGAATTTAGGCTATACGCACAATTTACTCGGTATTGCGTATTCTGATTTGCATATTCATAATCAATCACTCTACCATTATACAAAAGGTATGGAATTTCATCAAAAAGACAATTCTGAAGACAAAGCGTATTTGGTAAATTCAATGAACAATGTAATTTGGGAAAATTTAGATTATGGTGATGTGAACAAAGCGAGAGAAGTGTTAACTACTTTAAATAAAAATTTCTACCGTTGGTATAAAAACAAGAATTTTGCCACTACCGATGCGGGAAATTTTAAGGAGTATCATCTTCATTTTAGGGCACTATTGTATTTGTCTAATCTACGAATTCATATGTATGATGAAAAGGTAGAAGAGTCAAAAAAATACTTGGACTCTGTCGCATTTATATTTGATAAATATCCGGGTAATAGAAAAAAAATTGATAATACATTATTATTAGCACGCTATGATTTTGAATATTTATATGTTTCGCTTGTAAAAAAAGATCAAAGTAAGCAAGATGAACATATAAAATTTTTAAAGAAAACACTTGAAATTGCAAAATTTAGTGAATCAAAACATGATGAATTAGTGGCGTATTTAAAATTGGCAATTGCTTGTAATCGCTATAAAAAATTTGATGAAGCACTAACCGTAATCGAAGAGTCAAAAAAAATTAATGAAACGTTCTTTAATGCCTCAAGGTTTTCTATCGAAGTATTGGAAGCTACTGTTAATGAAGCAAAAGGCAATAATGAAAAGGCTCGCCAAGTATTGGTAAACACCTTTCAAAAATTATTGCCTAAAGACAAAAAAATTCAATCGTTAAAGAAAATCAAATATACCGATTTCAAAAATTTCAACAGTAGCACATTTTTAAGGAATACGGTAAATGCTGCCGCAATTTATTTTTTACTTTATGAAAAAACGAAGAATAAAGAAGATTTGTTAGTCTCAAATACGCTTTATTTTTTAGCCTCTGATATGTTTACTGAATTTTATCAAAAAGGGAAATACAATGCTTCTTTAAAAACGTTTAACCAAGAAATTGCATCCGGTCTATTAAAAACGCAATTATTAATAAATCCGAATGACCAACAAAAAATTAAATCGATTTTAAATCGAATTGAAAATAATGCTTCACAACATTTGTGGAATGTTTTTGAGTCTAAAAATAGTCAACAACTTAAAATACCGGCATCACTAATCAGAAATTTAAATGAACTGGTTTTTGAACGAAATACAATAGAACAGCAGCTTGAACTTTCAAATGAAACGAAACAACTTAAAAATGAATTAGCTGTTTTAGATAAAAAAATTGCTCAAGTCAAAGCAAAAATTTCCCAAAAAGACCCTTCTTTTGAAACGTTTAAATCAGCTAATTTTTCGATAGACAACGTTCAAAAAAAATTGAACCAAGACCAAGTAATCATTAAATATATTGTAACCAATAAAAAAGTGTATGCCTATTCCATTCAACAGGATGATATAAAAATGGTTGAAATAGGAGACACTCCCGAACTAAATACGTTGGTTAAAAATCATTTGGCAAACATCAATTCCATTCAATCACATTATATAAAAACGGGAAAAAAACTGTATGATATATGTATTAATCCGCTTATACAATCAAGTTCAACTTCTAAGTTAATTTTTATACCGGAAGATTTTTTAACTGCTTTGGCTTTTGAAACTTTGGTAGATAAAAAGGGGAGATTGTGTATTGAAAAGCATCAGCCAAGTTATGCGTATTCTTTAAAATTATGGGAAATACTAAAAGACAAGAAATCCATTTACAGAGATAATCAATTTGTGTCTTTCGCTCCGAATTATCCAAAAGTCCCATCCGAAACGCAAATGAGAGGTCTTCGAAGAGCCGATTTATTCGATTTAGCAGAAGCAAAGAAGGAAGCAAAAAAAATCAGTGATTTATTGGATGGAAAACTTTATTTGAATGAAGAGGCTAATAGGACTAATTTTTTACAAGCTACTACTGATTTTTCTCTTCATCATTTGGCCATGCATTCTGTTGTAGAAGAGGATTATACCAAATCTTCATTGGTTTTTTCCGGCAATCAGAAAGTGCTTTTTGATGAATTGTATCAATTGAATTTTCCTTCTGATTTAGTCGTTTTAAGTGCTTGCAACACAGGAATTGGGGCAATGGAAAGCGGCGAAGGCATGATGAGTTTGTCGAGGGCCTTAACCTATTCCGGAGTAAAATCATCGGTTTACAGCCTCTGGCAAGTGCCCGACAAAGAAACTTCAGAAATCATGATTGCTTTTTATGAAAATTTAAAAGAGGGGCAGTCGAAAGATGAAGCCTTAGCCAATGCCAAACGTGATTTTATTCAAAACAATCCCATGAAAAACCATCCGTTTTATTGGGCAGGATTTGTTGTAAATGGGGATGTTTCTCCAATTCAAGAAAGTACTAGTTGGTGGTTTTATGTTGGAATTGGGCTTGCGATTGGGTTACTATTTTTCCTTATCAGAAAAAAATTATTCTAATTCAACTAATAAATGTTTAGCCATTTGCTGTTGCGGATTTTCTTCTTCAGCTAATTCTTGTAGAAGAAGAACCGCCTTTTCTTTCTCATTTAGTTTGAGATAAGATAGTGCTTTATACCATTTGACAAAAGGTGAAAATGCATTATTGTCATCAGTTTTAAATTGGTCAAATAAAGCAATAGCATCTTCATATCGCTTTAATTCCATTAAAGACATGGCTTGATAAAACAGAGCGTAATCAACCGCTTCTTCTTTATAAATTTTAGAAAATAGATATAACGATTTTTCATAATTTCCACTGTCATATTCATAAAAAGCATCCGATTTTAGATTGCGTTCGTTGTCACCACGAACCGTTGGAGCCACCACATTCGGATACGATTGATAATATTCCTGATACAATTGCTCAGGCGAATCCTTCGTAAATTGAAACCAGGCTAATCCACCAAAAAATAATAAAAATACTCCGGCGATATACCAAAATTGTGAATTGTTTCTATTTTCTTTTTTAGTGTTTTCAAACGATTGTAACGTTTGTTTAAGTGCTTCCCGCTCGTTTAAAGTGATTGCTTTTTTTACGTTTTTTTGATAGGCAACTTCTTTCGCAAATTCACTGTCATTTTGCAATAAAGAATCAAACAACACTTTTTCTTCTTCAGAAAGTCGCTGCTCAAAATACTTATTTAGTAACGCTTCATTTTCCATCCTACTTTACTTTTTTGTGAAGTCTTTCAGTTGCTTCAAACAACGTGATTTTTGACTTTTTAAAACATCTTTGTTCGTGTAACCTAATAGAGCTTGAATCTCATCTAACTTTTTCTCTTCATAATAAAATAAGGTTAATACTTTTAAGCACTGTTCACCTAATTTTTTCAAACTTTCTCGAAGTGAAAGGAGTTGTATATTCATTTCATCTTCTGAATAGTCATCATATTCCAATTCAAAATTCTCCAGTTCTTCACTTGGAATGGTTTTGTTTTTTTTCTTTAACCGTTGAAATACCATAAATTTTCCAATACCAAATAAATAAGTAGTTAAACTGCTTTTCAACTCATCAATCTTACCTTTTTTGGCATTTTCAATCAGTGCAATTACGGCATCTTGATAAATATCAATCAATTCCTCTTTGTCTAAAGCATACCGATTCGCAAATAACAAAAAACCATTTTTATTGTCTTCGTATATTTTTCGTATGGTTTTTTCGTCGCCGGATTTCAACTGCTCAATCAAGTTCGGGGCATTTATCATTAGTGCAACTTTTTTTTGAAAGTAAACAAAGCTATGTAAATTTTTTTTCTGTTCACATGTTTACCTTTTTTTATTCTTCACACTAAATGGAAAATAAATGAATGTTTAATTAAAATTTTATTTCGATGAATAAACTTATAACCGTGTTAGTTTTTATGGTTTTTAACCAACTTTCTTTCGCTCAAGAAACAACAGTTGGAGAACGCGTAATTAAAAATGCAAAAGACAAAACCTACAGCAGAGGCGAACAAAAAAGTGATGAAACCGTTGACAAAGCTCTGAATAAAGTAGAGGAAGGAATCACTGGTTTGTTTAAGAAAAAAGACAAAAAGAAAAAGAAAGAGGAAGCGGAACAACAAGAAGAGAGTAGTGAACAATCAGCTGAAGAAAGTCAAGAACCACAATCTCAGCCGTCCTCTTCAAAAAAACCGGTAAAATCCAATTCAAAATTTGATTTTGTGGCGGGTGAAAAAGAATTGTATTTCGACAATTTTGAACGATTAGCTATAGGAGATTTTCCGGCAGAGTTAAATACCAATGCAAGTGGAGAAATTGTGAATGTGGATGGACAGTCTGGAAAATGGCTTTCGATGACCAAAAACGGAGCCTTTATTCCGGATAACATTAAAAATCTTCCTGAAAATTTTACTTTGGAGTTTGAAGTGGCAATCAATGGCGATCCTTCTAATAATTATTCGGGGTTTGGGCTAAACTTTACCACTCAAAAAGAAGATTTAATGAAAGAAATGTTCTTTTCGCAAGGAACATCAATTGTTTATTTACATCCCGGAGCCGGTGAAGCATCAATTTTTATAAACCCTAAGAATGGCTCAGAGATAAGCAATAATGTAAAAATGCCTCAATGGAATGTTAGCACGAATGAAAATATGGTAAAAATATCAGTATGGCGTCAAAAAAATCGTTTACGAGTGTATGCAAATGAAGATAAATTACTCGATATTCCTCGTTTTTTCTCTGAAACAACTAATTATGATTTTGCTTTTTTTAGAAGTTTCTTTTATGATTGCGAAATATATTTAACCAACATTCGCTTTGCAGTGGCCGGAGCCGATACTCGCAATAAACTGATCACTGAAGGCCGATTTGTGACCAATGGAATTCTATTCGACGTAAACAGCGATAACATTAAACCCGAAAGTGGTTCAGTTTTAAAAGAAATTGCCACCACGCTTCAAGAAAATCCAACCGTTCGTGTAAAAATTATTGGTCATACCGATAGTGATGGTGCCGATGCAGCCAATTTATCACTTTCACAAAAAAGAGCTGCGGCTGTTAAAACCGCCTTATCTAGTTTTTATGGAATTGATGCCAATCGTATGGAAACCGATGGAAAAGGCGAAAGTCATCCACTTAACAAAAATGCCACTTCGGCAGAAAAAGCACAAAACAGAAGAGTAGAATTTATTAAAATCTAATCCTTATGAAAAAAGTATTCACGCTTTTATTGGTGTTGATAAATGGCTGTTTTTATGCACAAAACATTGATTTCACCGATAGTAATTTTAAAAATTATTTGTTGATGACAAGTCCAACGGGTTTCCTAATGGCTAAAAATCTTTCAGGAGAATTTATAGCAATTGATGCAAACAATGATGGACAAATTCAAGTAGCGGAAGCTCAACAAATCAGTTATCTGAATATTTTATGCGGCTATAACATTTCAAACCTTAGTGGAATTGAGCATTTTGTAAATCTCAAATTCTTAATCCATAATTGTGCAACGGGTTTAATTCAATCAGTCGATATTTCGCAAAACACCCTATTGGAAGAGTTTATTTTTAATGGTAATCCTATAACTTCAATAGATGTTTCTGCAAATAATTTAATCAAAATCTTAGAGTTAGAAAACACCAATATTACAACGTTAGAGGTTTCAAACCTAACACAACTCACAAGTTTACGGATAGGAAATACAAATCTCACGGAGATTAACCTTCAAAATAATCCGTTGTTGTATCATTTTGGTTCAACGGGAGCTCCGATTGTTGAATTGGATTTTTCAAATAATCCTACACTTTACATATTGTATGCAGGTAGTCCTGAATTAACTTTTTTAAACATTAAAAACGGTGCGTTTAACCAAAGTACAGATACCATATTAGCCAATCTTACGGGCTTGAATTACCTTTGTTGTGATGATTTTGAATTGCAAACTTTTCAAATTTATTCTACTTTATTTCCTAATATCCTGTTGGGAACCTATTGTTCCTTTAATCCGGGCGGAGTAACCTATGAAATAAAAGGAACCAACAGAATTGATACAAATTCTAATGGTTGTGATACAGGCGACGGAATTTATCCCAGAATGAAATTCAGTATTTATAGTCCTTTTTTTTCAGGGTTCTATTATTCAAATTCTACCGGTTTGTATGCTAATAAAGTTCCGACCGGTAATTATTCAATAAGTCCGATAATCGAAAATCCAACCTATTTTAATGTATCACCTTCGAGTATTAGTCCACAATTTCCCGGGAGCAATAATCCTTTTGAACAAGATTTTTGTTTAACCCCAAATGGAATAAAAAGCGATTTGGAAATCTTTGTGGCGGTACTAAGTCAACCTAGTCCGGGTTTTGATGTGGTCTATAAAATTATGTACAAAAATAAAGGAAATCAATTGGAGTGTGGAACCATTAATTTCACCTATCAAGATGAGCTCATGGATTTAGTTTCATCAAGTGTTACACCTTCTTCCAACACTTTCGGTCAGTTAACATGGAATGTTGAGGGCTTACAACCTTTTGAAACGGGTGAAATCGAATTGGTGATGAATTATAATTCTCCAACCGAAACACCACCTTTAAACAGCTTAGACCAACTGAATCACAATTGTGTAATTACTTCTTGTGCATTCACTGATGTTACTCCGGAAGATAATACTAATCCGTTATGGGTTTTGGTCAGAAATGCGTATGATCCGAATGATATTACGTGTTTGCAAGGTGATGTGGTTGCTCCAAGTTACATAGGCAAATATGTGTATTATATGATTCGTTTTGAAAATTTAGGGAATGCTCCGGCAAGAAATATAGTGATAGAAAATAATCTGGATAGCACTAAATTTATAGTCGATTCGCTTATTCCGCTTAACAGTAACTATGATTTTACCGTTCGAAATAAGAACAATAAATATGAATTTATTTTTGAAAACATTAATCTTCCTTTTGAAGATGAAATTAACGACGGTTATTTGATATACAAAGTAAAATTGAGAAATAACCTCACAGTGGAAACCACTTTTACCAATCAAGCAAACATCTTTTTCGATTACAATTTTCCAATTCAAACCAATGTGGCTTCAACGATTATTCAAACCCTTTCTGTAACTGAACCTATAGGAAATACAGATGTCAGAATATATCCAAACCCAACAAATGATGTAGTGAACATCATGAATCACAATTTAGAAGAACTAAAGATTGAAGTTTTTAATGCTGTTGGACAACAGATTCCAATTTCATTTCAAAATAACCAACTTGATTTTTCAGCCTTCGATAATGGAATGTATTTGCTGAAAGTTTATAACACGCAAAAAAATCAAACAACCCACTTTAAAATTATAAAAAAATGAAAATCGTAAACCTAACTTTTTTATGTTTCTTTTTATTCGCCTTTACTTGTAAAGAAGAGCATAAAGAAGAAATAGAAAATCAATTGGAAGAAGCAATAGCAGCCTCGGGTGGCAAAACTGCCGAAGAATGGAATGGAAAATTAGACCAATTTTTTACTTTAGAAATGGCAGTGGAAGCAACCGGTTATCCTGCATCTGAGGCAACTAAAGAATACAATCAAGTATTGAAAAGTCCTGAAACCCATAGCATGCAATACAAATGGGATAAAGGGAGGATTGAAGTTTCAGAAAAAATCAAAAATCCCATCACCGGAAAACCAATGGAAATACCAACCAATGATTACATCGAAGTTTCTTGGGTTCGAACAACTACTTTAGAGCAGTTTAAACACAATTATCATACGCCCACTCCGGAGGAAGTAGCCAATGCATCCAAAGCTATGAAGGAGAAAATGCAGGAAATGCAAAATGCCGGAAAAGCAACTGCAGAACAAGCAAGCATGACCAACGAAATGGCAACTGCTCTTGGAGAGGGACTAAGTTTTGATGAAGTTCCAAATCTGGGAACCTATTCGGTTTGGAATAACAAAGACATGAACCTAAAAGTGTTTTTCAAGGGATTGGAATTTCAAGTATATGCCAACTTAGGTTCTGAAACAAAAAATAAACAAGCCTGCATAATGGCAGCACAATTAATTATTAATCAAAATAAATAAACATGAAAACAATTCAATTATCAATTCTACTATTAGTAGTTTCTATTTCAACTTCTTTTGCTCAATCGCTACCTCAATTGGTAAAATATGATTTCAAATTCGATTGGTTTGCGGCACACACTGTTAATCAAAATATAAATGTTGGAACCGAAAGTGTACACGGAATTGGTTGGTGTCGTTTGTTTGTGAAAAATAAAATGACAGGCAATGAAGATCAAATTCAACCAACCGGATTCAGATACATTGGCAACTACGGCCGCGTTTTTGAAGTGCCAAGAAATGGTGGAATGAAAGTGAGTAACGGAAACATCAAATCGCTAATGAACACTAAGGTTCGTTTTCAATTTGAACCGGCAAAATACGGATATAAAACAATGAAAGAATTGGAGGATAATGCTTACTTTAAAATTGTGTATGAATTAAAAGTATATAAACCGGTGAACGATGAAATTGTGGGCAAACAAGAAGTGATTGTGTTTTTAAAAGATGCTAAAGTGCCCGCCATTACCTTGGAGCAAGTAAAAAGAACGAGTAACATTCCAACCCGAGCAGGTTATATGCGTTTTAATAAGGCTAAGTATAATCTTGGAATTGTTTACAGCATCCTTCCTGTAAATTAAGTAGAAAATGAGATACCTTCTTATATTTTTCCTTTTAATAGGATTAACAACGCAAGCTCAAATCAAGTTTTGGAATACCGATCCCGTCTCCAATATGCCAAAATTTGAAGTAGTTTGGGGTGAAAAAACAACTATTTTTAGTAAAGTAGGAGGAGACGTAAAGCCCTTGTATGTGTTCAATAAAACCGCTCAACAAACTTTTAATGGTGACGGAAGAACCAAATATCAAATGACTGTAACAAGTACTGATAATGTGGCAAAACGAACTTTTCAAATAAGTTATACACACCATCGTCAAACCAATAATTATTTGGGCTACATCAAGGCAACCTACGTGTATCATGATAAACGCCCCACTAAGGTGTTGGAAGAATATTTCGAAACAGTAAAAAACCCATAAAATAAAAACAATGAAAAAACGAATACTAACAGCAATTATATGCTGTTTTACCTCAATTTCTTTTGCACAATTAGTGCAAGGCGAACTAAAAGTAAAAGAACAATCCAAATTGGAGTTAACCGTTTCTAGCAACAAAGCCGTTAACTTATATGCCGATTTTAGAGAAAATAAGTACCCAATTCAATTTGCGTTTACCGGAAATTCTATTCCTGTAAATAGCGATAAAAAAGTGGTGGTTCAATTTGTGTTTACAACCACTGTAAAGAAGGATGGAAAAGTGATAGGAACAACCAAACGAAATCCGATTCCGTTTTTTCCGGGCGATATGTTCATGCCGGTCGAAACGTTTGATTTTATCTCGATTCTTTCCAATCTACAAAATAATTCTGAGGACAATATTTCTGAAATTCTAAAAGGAAATTATGAAATTTTACTTGAAGCAAAACCGATTAATATGAAAGGCGAAATTGCTTCGGCACGATTGTTTTTAAAAATATAATTCTCCTAAATCCGCTTATTTTTTAAGTGGATTTTTTTTGATGTTTACTTTTTCAAAGAGGAAACACTAACAAGAAATTTAAAACCACGACAATGAAAAAAATTACTTTATTACTGCTATTTTGGAGCTGTTCATTTTCTGCTCAAAATATAAATTTTACCGATTTTTCTTTTAAAACAGTTTTGCTTACAGCGAACGCACAGAATCAATCAACTATTGCTAAAGATTTAAATGGAAATCCAACAGCAGTAGATACCAATGGTGATGGTGAAATTCAAGTTTCGGAAGCAATGAATATTTCCTATTTTAATGCTACGGGTCTATTTTCTAACATTCAAAATATTGAAGGGATCGAGTATTTTCAAAATCTTAAAACATTAATTGTAATTGGTCAACAATTAACTTCGGTTGATTTGTCAAACAATGTTTTACTGGAACAACTGTATCTTCATGCCAATTCTATTGCTATTTTAGACGTTTCAAATCTGTCGAATTTAATTGGATTATCTGTAGATAATAATCCATTGACAACCATAAATTTTAATGCGAATAATGACTTGTTAAGAATTTATTGCTCTTATACTTTACTCAACGATTTGAATTTAATACAATGCCCTAATTTAATGGAGTTGAATTGTGTTGAAACGCTCTTAACAACGATCGAATTGTTTGGCACAAAAGTTACCTCATTAACTACAGGCGGCGAGCAACTCGAAACTATTTTTGCCAAAAACGGACTTCCTTCAAACATTGATATTTTTCCAAGTCCTAATTTAAGGTATTTGTGTATTGATGAAAACGAATTATCGCCAACTACTTTACTTACACTTCAAAATTTACATCCCAATTGTGTAATCAACACCTACTGTAGTTTCGTTCCTGGAGGAACCTATTATGCAATTGAGGGAAATGTCAAATTAGACACAAATACAGATGGCTGCGATGCCGGTGATGTAAATCTTCCCAATCTTAGATTGGATGTTTTCAATGGTTCAACATCGGGTTCATTTTACAGTAAAGTCGGTGGCAACTTTCTGATTCCGGTGCAATCGGGTTCTTACACTGTTTCGCCAGTTTTGGAAAACCCAAGTTATTTTACACTTCAACC
>Ga0154020_10002323_pt1 | contig 23148 bp, 21 predicted proteins | sample Klosneuvirus_201_FD_109709 | JGI IMG/M metagenome (GOLD analysis project Ga0154020, IMG submission 109709) | Active sludge microbial communities from wastewater, Klosterneuburg, Austria - Klosneuvirus_20160825_MG | ecosystem: Engineered > WWTP > Aerobic digester > Activated sludge | place...
AGCCTCGTGAAAACGAACGATCTGCAGGAATTCCTCGGCCCGAAGAGAAGCACCGCCGACGAGAGCACCGTCGACATCGGGCTGCGCCATTAACCCGGCGATATTATTTGGTTTTACCGAGCCACCGTACAAGATTCGTACGGACCTCGCCACTTCGCCGAGCTGTGAGTGCAGATACTGACGGATGAGCGCATGAACTTCCTGCGCTTGCTCGGTGGTGGCCACGCGCCCCGTGCCGATCGCCCACACCGGCTCGTAGGCAATCACCGACCGCGCCATCATCTCGGGGGTGAAGCCAAATAGTCCCTCGGCAAGCTGCGAGATGATCCGGCCTCGCATCTCCCCGGCGTCGCGTTCCTTCTCGGTTTCACCGACGCAGATGATCGGAGACAGCCCCACCTTGAGCACGGCCTTGGCCTTGAGATTCACCGCCGCATCGGTCTCACCGAAGAGCTGACGTCGCTCGGAGTGACCAATGATCACGTAGCGACAGCCGACGTCGGCGAGCATCGTCGGTGAGACCTCGCCGGTGAATGCGCCCTGGGCTTCCCAAAAGCAGTTCTGGGCGGCCAGTGCCACCGCCGAACCCTCGAGACGCTTGCCGATCGGATAGAGCGCGGTGAACGGCGGCGCGATCGCCACCGCCAGCTCACGCCCACGCACCGACGGAGCGACTGCATTCTTGATCGCCGTCGCCAGCTCCAGTCCCTCGGCCACCGTCTTGTAGAGCTTCCAGTTGCCGACAATGAGCACGGAACGACTCATTGTGCGCTCTCCGATTCGTAGAGGGCAGCGATCCCTGGCAAGGTCTGTCCTTCGACGAACTCCAGCGAGGCGCCACCGCCGGTAGAGACATGGCTGACCTTGGACTCGACGCCGGCTTTAGAGACCGCCGCCACCGAGTCACCACCGCCAACCACCGTCGTGCCCTCACACTCGGCCAGCGCACGAGCGACGGCAAAAGTGCCCGCGGCAAACGGCGCTTTCTCGAACAGACCCATCGGACCATTCCAGAACACCGTCTTGGCCTGGCGAATCCGAGCCGCAAACTCGCGCGCCGAAGCCGGACCGATGTCGAGAGCCATCTCTCCCACCGGCACCGAGTCCACCTCGACGACCTTGCCTTCCGAGCTATCCAGCGACGGAGCCACCACCAGATCTGTGGGCAGCACGATCTCGACCTGATCTCGTGCGCAGCGGTCGAGGAAGTTCTTGGCGACCTGCAGCTTGTCGGATTCCAGCTTCGACTTGCCGAGATTTTTGCCCTGGGCAGCGAGGAAGGTGTTGGCCATCGCCCCGCCGATCAGCACGCTGGTCGCCACCCCAGCGAGGTTCGTCAGCACGTTGATCTTGTCGGAGACCTTGGCACCGCCGATCACCACCACGTAGGGACGCTCGACGTGGAGAAGCAAACGCGACAGAAACTCGACCTCGCGCAGCATGAGAAAGCCCGCACCGCGCTTGCCGGGGGCGAAGTGCTTGACCATGCCCGCCGTCGAGCAGTGCGCGCGGTGAGCAGTCCCAAAGGCATCGTTTACATAGACCTCGGCGAGCGAGGCCAGCGCCTTTGACAGACCTTCGTCGTTCTTCTCCTCGCCTGGCTCCCAGCGCAGGTTCTCGAGCAGCGCGATCTCGCCATCCCGCAGATCCGAGACCACCTTGCGAACGCCGTCGCCAACGACCTCATCGCAGAGCTTGATCTCGGGAACCTGCGGCGCGAGCAGCTCGGCCAGACGCTGTCCGACGGGCAGCATCGTCAGGCTCGGCGTCCTTCCTTTCGGTCGACCCAGATGGGAACCGAGGATCACGCGCGCCCCTCGCTCCACCAAGTTGCGAATCGTCGGCAACGCTGCTCGGATGCGGGTATCGTCGGTGATCGCGCCTTTGTCGTTCTGCGGCACATTGAAATCGACGCGGACGAAGACCCGCTTCCCCGCGACGTCGAGGTCTGAGACCTTGCGAATGATCGCCATGGTTTGCTCCTCGGGCGGTTAGACCGACTGCGCCTTCTCGGACACAAACTTCGCCAGCTCATAGAGCCGCGTCGAGTAGCCCATTTCGTTGTCGTACCAGGCTAGCACCTTGACCATGTCGCCGACGAGCTGCGTCGAGGTCAAGTCCACCGTCGCTGAGCGGGTGTCGCCGTTGTAGTCGCAGGAGACCGTCGGCTCGGTACTGACCGCCAGAACGCCCCGAAACGATGGGTCGGCTGCTGCCGCACGGAACGCCGCATTGACCTGCTCCACCGTCGCTGGTTTCTCCAGCCGCGCGGTGAAATCGACCACCGAGACGTTCGGCGTCGGTACCCGCATCGCGTAGCCATCGAGCTTGCCCTTGAGCGCCGGAATCACCTCCGACAGAGCCTTGGCCGCGCCGGTGGTGGTCGGAATCATCGACAAAGCCGCCGCACGCGCCCGACGGAGATCCTTGTGCGGGAGGTCGAGGATGCGCTGGTCGTTGGTGTAGCTGTGAATCGTCGTCATCATGCCGCTGACGATACCGAAGTTATCGAGGAGAACCCTGGCCACCGGCGCGAGGCAGTTGGTGGTACACGACGCGTTCGAGATGACGTGGTGCTTGTCGTGCTGATACTGGCTCTGGTTGATGCCGAGGCAGAGGGTGATGTCCGGGCCCTTCGCGGGCGCCGAAATGAGCACCTTCTTGGCACCGCCGACGTCGATGTGGGTTCGCGCCTTGGGAGCGTCGGTGAAGACGCCGGTACACTCGAGGACGATCTCGACGCCGTGCTTGCGCCAGTCCAGCTTGGCGAGATCCTTTTCGGCAGTCACGACGATCGGCTTGCCGTTGACGATGATGTTGTTGCCATCGACGCCAACCTCACCCTCGAAGCGACCATGAACCGAGTCGTACTTGAGCAGGTGAGCCAGCGTCGGGGTGTCGGTGAGATCATTGATGGCCACGATCTCGTAGCCAGCCTTGGCGGCGTCCTTCTGCCAAGTGCGAATCACACAGCGACCGATGCGACCAAAGCCGTTGATGCCAATCCGAACAGCCATCGTTGTGTCCTCCGTATCGACTGGGGGTATGCCCCGGTTGGCCGAAGATGATAGCGCATCGGCCCGAGAGCGGCGAAGGATAGTGAGGGTAGATGGCCCCGTCAAGGTCTTGCCAAAGCTGGGCCTCATCCGACATAACCCGCACACCGACTCAGACTGCGGCTTGCCATGCCAACCTACCGACTGACCGTTAGCTACGATGGAACCGACTTCTGCGGCTGGCAGCGGCAGGCCAATGGACCGTCGGTGCAGGAGACGCTGGAGGAAGCGCTGGCCAAGCTCGTCGGTGAGCCCGTGATCTGCCGTGGCGCGGGACGGACCGACTCGGGGGTGCATGCCAGCGGTCAAGTGGTCTCGATTCGGCTCCCGCGGGAGCTGCCCGAAAAGGCGCTGATCTATGGCACCAACAACCACATGCCCGACTCGGTGGCAGTGGTAGAAGCGGCTCTCGTCGATGATGTGTTTGATGCGCGGCACTCGTCGAGCGGCAAGCTGTATCGCTACCAGGTCTGGAACGGCAAGGTTCGCTCGCCGCTGCATGCGCGCAATCACTGGCACGTCGGGTTTCCTCTCGATCTCGCGGCCATGCAACGAGCCGCCCAGATTCTCGTCGGACGACACGACTTTCGAGCGTTTCGCGCCGCCGACTGCGAAAGGCAGACCACGGTGCGCTGGATGAAGCGAATCGAGGTTTTCGTCCCGCCGCACGATCCGTCGGCGCTTCACATCGAGGTCGAGGGCACGGCCTTCCTCAAGAACATGGTCCGCATCATCAGTGGCACGCTCGTCGCGGTCGGTCGCGGACTGCGCTCGACGGACGACGTGGCGAAGCTGTTGCAGAGCGGCGATCGCAGTCAAGCGGGACAGACGGCGCCGGCGCGTGGGCTGTGCTTGGTCCGCGTCGACTATGGTCGCCGCGAAGGCCCGTAGCTACGGCTGTACTGCGTCAGCGCGTCGACGGAACTCGAGATGCAGCGTCAGCTCGAAGTCATCGAGATGCGCCACATCGACGACCACCTGCGTTCCGACGGGCAGCTCCGGTAGCGACTGCACCCGCTGCCAGATCGGCACCAGATCGAGCCGCAGCAAATTGTCGCGAATCACCGTCGCTGTCGTCTGCGTGATGCCCTCTTGCTGGAGGTAACGAATCCCGAAATAGCGCTCCATATTGCGCTGGAACTCGTCGTACGCTGAGTAGGTCGTCTCGAAGTCGCGCATCACCTTGAGCAGCTCGGTCTCGTCGGCGGCATAGGGTGATGACTCCTCGTAGAGCCGCGCGATCAGAATCCACTGATTCACCAGATCGCAGTAGCGACGCAGCGGCGAGCTAGACCACAGGTACTGGGTCACGCCAAGTCCCGCGTGCGGCGCCGGATAGAGCGACAGCCGTACCTTGCCCCCATCCTGCACTCGGAACAGCGCCCGAATGTCGCGATCGCCGAGGAGCTTGCCCCACGCGCTGTTGACGTAAATCATCAGCTCGGCGACGACCTTATCGGGCGGTCCGCCGCGCTGACGGTGAGCAATCGCAATCCGTCCGCCCGAGAACGAAAAGATGTAGTCGATCTGCTCTTGCTCCGGCTTGCCGCGCGTCGATTGCAGACGATTCGCCAGCTCGTACAGGAACAAAAGCTCCTGGCCAAACTCGAAGTCGAGCTGGCCGCTCTCGATGTTGGCGAGCGAAAACTGGCTGTCGATGGCGGGATAGCGCAGGTTGCGCACGATCGGCACGCGTTCCAGGCGGCTCTCCTCGCCGAGGATGCGGTACGAGCCATCGCCCGCCACCGTCAGATACAGCGACACCGCCGGACAGTTTTTGCCCTCGCTGAGCGTGAACGGATAGATCGCCTGCGACGGCAGCATCGTGATCTTGTCGCCCGGCATATAGACCGTCGACAGTCGCTGACGCGCGATCTCATCCAGTGGCGAGCCCGGCTGAAACCCGAGTGCCGGAGCCGCAATGTGAATTCCAACCCGCACGTTGCCGTCGGGAAGTCGCGTCACACTGAACGCATCATCGATCTCGGTCGTCGAGGTATCGTCAATGCTAAACGCCGCCACGTCGGCAAGCGGCAGATCAGGTAGCGGATCCGCCGTCGCGGTCGTCTCGATGGCGCGGCCCTTCGGAAAGTAGTCGAGCAGAAATCGTCCGACGTGAAAGCTATGACTACTCTCGAGCGCACCACAACGAACCAGCAGACGAGCCGGCGACTGATGGGTCCGCTCGCAGGCCTGTAGGATCGCTTTGTGCTCAATCCAGCTGGGATCGGGCTTATAGAGCACATACGGCATCCGCGCCGCGATCTCCTTGGGCAGCTCCCCAGCCACGAGCTGCTCCGCCAGCGCAGTCTGTTTCTCAAGCTGCTTTTGCTTGCGCGCTGCCGCTTTCTCCGCGGCTTGCCGAGCCTCGGCAGTGACCGCCTGAAAGTGACCCATCACCCGTCGCAGAAAATGCGTCGTCGAGCCGTAGAGCACCAGCAGCATCGCGGACGACTCGACGGGGCTAGGCGCATGACCAAAGTAGTCGCGGGCCAGATCGGCAAACCCAAACTCCGCCTCGCCAGCGCACTGCCACAAAAACTCGAGATCGATCTCGGCAGCGAGCTTCTGTGCGTCGGTGAGCAGCTCGGCTGGCAGCGGTCGCGGGAAGTGCAACAGCACCCGATCGGCCCGCACCTTTTCGCGCTTACCGCCCGGCATCTCGACGAACAGAGCCCCCGGCTGTTCCGACATAATGATCGCTGCGCGCAGTGTGCCTGCGTCTTCAAACAGAACATTCATGGGTTGTGTGCCGAGGGTGAGGAGCGGGGTAAGGAGTGCAAGCGCGGGCCTACCACTCTCCGGCGTCGCGGATGACGCTCTCGGCGGTGGCGGCGAGCAAGCGGACCAAGGCCACGCTGGTCTCGGTGCGGGCAAAATACTCTGGCTGATTGGTCTTGGCGTTCGAGTATCGGAACAACACGGCGTTGCCAATCTCCTTGCGCCCATCGAAGAAGCGCACGGTCAGCAGCTCACCCGTCTTGGCCGCACCCGACATCGCAGAAGCTGGGGCCGCCGTCGCTGGCTCCTCACCCTGCGCCACATAGTCGCTGATCGCAACCCGCAGCAGCTTGTCCATCCAGTTCTTGATCGACTCATCGCGCTTGTCCGGGTTCGCAGCCTCGGCGAAGAAGAAGCCTTGCGGATTCTGACGGCTGCCCTGCACGAAGGTCCGGGTCTTGTCGCCCACCTTCACTTCAACGCGATCGAAGTCGGCCCGCTCGAAGCGATGCAGCCGCCGCTCCATCAGACGAGACTCAGAAAACTCGAAGTCGGCAACGATGCGCTGCGAGAGCAGGAACACTTGGCCCTGGCTATCGCGGACGTAGTAATCGCCGCTACCGTAGCTGGTGCCACCGATGACAAACTTGTAGGATAGACCCTTGGCGCTAACGGTGAGGGCCTTCTTGCTGTCGGTAAGACCCAGCTCTTTGGCCTTGGCATCGTCAATCGTACCGAGGGCGCGCAGTGCCTTGAGGGGACCAAACAGCCCGAGCAGCTCGCTTGCCGCATCGTTGCCGCGGTACTCCTTGACCGTCGTGACTTCCTTCATCTCGATGGGCGGAGGAGCGGGTGCAATAGGCGCCGACGAAGCCGCCGACGAAGCTGCCGACGGAGCTGCGGCCATCGAACCATGTACCGAATCCGACGGTGGCAGCGGTGGGTGACCAGCAAGCTTTGCAGGCTCGCCGCTCTTGTCGCCGCCCTTCACAGGCGGAGCCACAGGCTTGGCCGCAGGAGCCCCAGGGACAGCCGGCTTGGCCGCAGGAGCCGCAACAGCCCCCGGTTTGGCCACACTTGCCGACGGAGTCGCACCCGCAGCCGGAGCCGCTGACGCAGCCGGAGATGGCGCCATCGGCGTGGGCGGTGCCGGCGGATTTACCGGAACCTTGCTCTTGGTCTTCGTGAGCAGCCACGCGAAAGACTCACCGTCACTTGCAGTCCGCCGCTCGACCGTAATCTCACGAGTCTCGTCGACGTAGGCCAGGCTGCTCACCTCGCGCTTAGCGACATCGAGCACCACCACGCTGTCGTTCTGCGTCTGGGTGCGGTCGCGGGTCCAGGTCTGGTACGCAAACATCACCGCCAGCGTCGCCAGACCTGCGTGCACATATACCGGCGACAGTCCTGACTGTCCTTTCACTGTCTTCATGACGCCCTCCGACGACGAACCGCACGGGTATAGAACAGACCAACGCCTAGCACCAGAGACGGTAGCAGCAGCGTCGTCAGCCAGAACCACAGCTTCTCTTGGCCCTTGGTGTGGACAATCGGCACGTCCTGCTCCTGCACCGGCTCGCCGAGAATGGCCTCTTCCTGCATCAGCCACTTGACGCTGTCGAGGATGAGGACCCGGTTCGGCAGCCACGGCACCAGACCGTCGCTCATCGCATCCGGCGAACCGACCGCGACGAGTCGCAGCTCACGCTTGCTCTTGCCGTCCTTGCCCGGCTCCAGCATCTTCTGCGCCGCTGCCGCCAGCTCGAACACCTGGCTCTTCTCGCCGGGATCGAGCTGAAAATTGCGGTTCACATCGGCAAACGTGTTGGGCATCGAGCGCAGCGTAAAGTCGAGCTGCACGCCCGACGGCACCACTGGCTCACGCTCAAAGAAGCCACTCTTGGGCAGGATCACGCCCGCCCGCCCCGAGTTGCGCGACAGCGTCGTCACCGAGACATGCGAGCTGAAGCTGGTTGAGACGATATTTTCCCGATCGTTGTCCTTGTGGGTCCGCACCGCGAAGCGCTCCGGGTGAGCCAGCACCTGCGGCGTAAACTTCAGGCCGACTTTCTTGAGCAGCGGCGCCAGGTCGATCGCCGTCTGCTCAGCGACCGGGTCGAGCAGCACCAGCACGTGTCCGCCTTCTTCCAGGTAGGTCGACAGCGCACCCACTTCCTCGCCAAGGAAGCGCTCGGTTGGGCCAGCGATGACCACCAGCCCCGCGTCCTGCGGCAGCTTCCCCGCGAGCCCGTTCTGCACCGACAGCGTCCGCACCTCGTAGCCAAGGTTCACCATCATCGTACGCAGCGCGCCGACGGGAAGCCGCAGATCATCCTTCATCAGATCGAGCGCACCGGAATCAAACGATCGCTCGCCGTGGCCACTTGTGAAGTACACGACGCGACCCGGACGAGACAGCTGCAAAAGCCGCTTCTGCACGTCGCTGTCGAAGGCCAACAGCTGCCCACGCGCGGTGTCGATGTTGAGCCCGAGGTTCATGGTCTCGCGGCTCCCCGGCTTGTTCTTCTCGTCGAGCTGCGTCAGCACAATCATGCCGTTGCCCGAGACGGACATCTCTTTGGCACGGCCTGGCTCGAGCGCGTGGTCGAGAATCTGGACCTGAAGGTTCGGCGACAGCTTGGCCAGCTCGTCGAAGTACGGCTGAATCTGCTCGCGAACCTCGTTGGCCGTCGGGAAGAATAGGGTCACTTGGATCGGCTTGGTCAGGCTCTGCACCACCTTACGGGTCGTCTCGCTCGCCTTGGTGTTTTGGAATCGCGCCAGATCGATCTTCGAGTTGCGCTCGGTGACGACGTAGTTGGTGGCAGCGATAAAGATCACGATCAGAGCCACCGACAAGCCGCTCTGCCCCGAGTAGCTGACGCGGTGCGGCTCGATCGCTTCGGCCACGCCTCGCCCGTCGGTCATCGTGTAGATCGACTGCTGAATGAACGCCAGCGGCAGCGACCCGAGCAGGACCATCATCGGCAAGAACACCTGCGACAGGCTGGATGCCCGGTCGTAGTTTTTGCCGAGGCTGCTGCGAAGCGCTTCCTGAAGACCCGCCGACTTGAGGTTAAACAGCAGGTAGACGGCGACGCCAAGGACTATCGCCAGCGCCGACAGCAGCATATAGCCCAGGGCGCGCTTCTCGACGGCATCCGAGGCAGACCCGCGCCGCGAAGCCAGGCCCACGACTCCACCGAGAAGCAGCAGCGAGGCCAGCGTGGCGGCCCCTTTCTGGAGCGCCTCGGTCGTCAGCATCCGCTCTCCGAGGAAGAGTACGAACAGCCCGACGAACATCAGAATGGTGGGCCACAGCACCACCTGAATCGACTTGGGGTGAGTTCCCCCGCTAGTGCGCTGATCAGCCATGGTTAGCTGCTCCACCGTCGCGACTCGAGCACCCGCGTCGTCGCGAACAGAAAGGCGTAGGTCATTGACAGGTAGTAGGCGACATCCTGCAAGCTGATCGTCCCGCGCATGAACGGCGGGAAGTGCTTGTTCCAGAGCGCCAGCCACGAGAAGAACTGATCGAACGGACGATCGGTCACCGGCGCCAGCAGCCACGCCATCACCAGCGCCACCGAGATGCCCGCCCCAACGACAATTGCCACCAGTTGGCTACGAGTCAGCGACGAGGCAAACATGCCAATTGCCAGTCCCGTCGAGCCCATCAGCAGCACGCCAAGATAGCCAGCGATGAGGTGTCCCTTGGCAACCTTGCCGTGCAAAAGCACCATCAGCGGCATATACAGCGACAGGGCATGGATTCCGACAAGAAAGATGAACGCGGCGAAGAACTTGCCGAGTACGATCTGATAGTCACGAATCGGCGACGAGAAGAGCAAGTTTATGGTCCCGGTCTGGCGCTCCTCAGCGAGCAGACGCATCGCGAGGAACAGCCCGGCGGCGACCGCGAGTCCGCCCGAGAAGAAGAAGAACTGACTGATGACCTCGGACGACTTGCGCGCAGTGTCGCTGCCGATCGCATACACGTTGAACGCGAGGCCATCAATGAGGAGGAGCACCGCAGCAACGACCCAGCCAAGCGGCGATCGCAGGTATGCAGCAAGCTCACGACGAATGATCAGAGCAATGGGTTTCACGGCAGCCACCTCAGAGCTTCAGTTGCCATAGGAAGAACTCCGCCTCACGTCGCCGGAGGCTGTGGGTGTAAGGGATGAACCAAGCGCTGGAATATCGACTCCAGCTCGAGCGCCTTGCGCTGAAGGAGCAGCAGGCCAAGTCCAGCGTCGACAACCGACCGCGCAACTTGGGCTCGCCGGTCATCGCTGCACTCGACTTCCAGACGAATCCGCCGCGCCTGTTTGTTGACGACTCGGGCCACGATCACGCCCGGCACTCGACCGATAGTCTGACGCGCCTGCTCAGCGACAGCATCGCCCTCCCCTTCGACCTCGATCTCGAGCACGCCACCTTGCGCACTGCCATGGGCCTGCTGGGAAATCGACTCTTCGGTGCCGTCGGCGATGAGCTTGCCGCGATCAATCACCAGTAGCCGATCGCAGGTCTGACTGATCTCGGTCAGAATGTGGCTCGACAGAAGCACCGTGTGCTCACCGCCGAGGCGCTTTATCAGCTCGCGCATCTCGACGATCTGGACCGGATCAAGACCGCTGGTGGGCTCGTCGAGAATTAGCAGCGACGGCTTGTGAACCACTGACTGCGCCAGCCCGACGCGCTGACGAAAGCCGTGCGACAGCGTCGAGATGTTGTCCTCGGCCACTTCGGTCAGATTGCAGGTCGAGAGCGCATCACCGACGTAGCGCGTAAGGTTCTTGCTCGCCACCCCTTTCAGCTCAGAGACGAAACGTAGGTAGTCCTGAACCGACATTTCCTCGTAGAGAGGCGGGGTATCGGGCAAAAAGCCAAGACGCTTGCGAATCTCGTGCGCGCTCTCAGCCAGATCCAGACCATCGATCCGCACGACGCCGGACGACGGCAGGATCAGACACCCCAGGATGCGAAGGGTGGTCGTCTTGCCGGCTCCGTTCAGGCCGAGGAATCCGACGATCTCGCCCTTTTCGATTTGGAAGCAGAGATCATGAATCGCCCGCTTCCCTCCGTAGTACTTCGTGAGGTCCTCAACTTCGATCATCGAGCAGTGTCTCCACCGAAAAACAGCTACGGTCAGTCGTTCCCGTCGAGACGACCCGCTGGCGCAAGCCCGCACCAGGGTGGAACGTGCGCGGCAAGATACGCATAGAGCGAAACCATTTCAACCCCCCAACATCACGCCATTACGGCCACCGCAAAAGATCGGTACTTGACCATGGGGAAGGGTCTGCATACCATCCCGCTTCGCGCAAGGTGCGCCCTCCCTTCCAGAAAAAAGGAGAATACAAATGAAGACGCTCGTTGCTTTCGTGATGGTCAGCTCGATGTTCCTCGCCGCTTGTGGCCCCAAGGCCCAGACCGCCCCGGCCACTACGGCTCCGACCCCGGCCCCGGCCGCGGCGACCCCGGCTGGCGCCCCCCCTCCGTAGTCTCGGCGGGATAGCCCGGACTACAGCGGGCCTTGCTCGTCTGAAGTCCAAAAGAGCCTGTCACATCGCGTGGCGGGCTCTTTTTTTTGCATCCGCTGAGCCGGACTAGATCCGACCGACCGGCCACACAGGCTGTCCATCAGGTTCCCCAAAGTACCACCCTCTCCGACGAAAACGCGCCGCACTTTCCGGCGCTGCGGACAGCGGCCCGGAGCATGCAGTGGACTCCCGCGCACAGCCACTAGTGCCCTGCACCCGAGGAGCCCTGATGATTGACTTGACGCCTGAACTTGCTCATCCGTTGCCACCGCACGACAGCCGCGATCCCGACTTCCTGCACCTCGCCCATACCGCGCTCTGTGCCGATGAAGTGCAGTGGCGCCGCTGCACCTTCGTCGGGCTGCGGATTGGCGGCGATATACTCTACGAAGCTCGCCAGTGTCCACAATGTCCGTCGGTGGTCTTGCGCCCCTGCCACTTCGTCGAAGCCACCCGAGCACTGGCGGGACGACTCGCCAACCTGCCGGTGCCGCTGAGCCTCTCGCAGGCCGCACAAACCTTGGCGGAGTGGGCGGCGCGTCAGCGGTCTCTCACTGAGGACCCCAGATCCACCGAGCAGCCGTGCTGTACCATTGAGACCGAGGTCATTCGCATCCCACTGGGGACGACGCTGAAGGAAGCTGAACGGCGCCTGATTCAAGCAGCACTCACTTGTTGTGCTGGCAGCCGCAGTGAGACGGCACGAACCCTGGGGCTGTCGCGGCGAACGCTCTACAACAAACTGGCGAGTCTTCGTCGACGACAGCTACCGCTCGAGGTGCCTCCTCCAGAGCATCGCAAGCGGACTCAATTGTGAGCAGATTGGTTCCCATTCAAAATGAAAACCCCGAGGGAGCAGACGACTTCCCTTGTGGCTCGACCATGCTAGACTGGCCGCATGTTTGCCCAATCCGTTGCTCGTCTGTTTCTCGTCGGAGCTGTGCTTCTGGCATCCCCGTCGCTGTATGCAGCAAGACTTGCGGTGCTCTCGCCCAAGGTCGACTCGGACTCGCCCCTCTCGGAAGGTCGCCGACACAAGTTCCACGACTCGCTGTCTCAGGGGCTAACCGAGGCGGCAGGCAGCGACTGGACGGTCATTTCCGCCGAGGAAGTCAGGCAGCGGCTGGCCGGTCGCGACGACCTGCTGAGCTGTCAACACGGCGCCTGTATCAGTCAGGTCGCCACGCAGCTCCAGGTCGATCGGGTCGTGGTGGCACAGATCTCGATGAAGGGTGCCGTCGGTGGCAGCAGCTATCAGATTCGGCTGACCACGATCGATCCCAGCGGCAAGCAGGGCGACACAGTCCACAGCGAGCGCTGCGGCGACGACAGCGAAGGCTGCAACCTGAGCCGAGCTTTCGATTCGATGCGGAAGACTGCGATCGCGCTGGTACCAAAGCTTAAGATGGCGGCGCCCGCACCTGTGGAAGTGGCCCGACCGACGCCCGACCGAACCCCGCCGGCACAGCCCGAGCCCGTGCTCAAAGATCCCAGCAGTCCTGCGGTGCCGGCGACCACTGTCACGTCAGCGGCTCCGCAGTCCATGAGCCCAGCGGTACCAGCGACCAGGCACACAGGCTATCGGATTGGTTGGATCGCGTCGGGAATTTTGGCCGGTGGACTGCTCATTACCTCGATCCCGTTTTTGATCCTATCGCCGCGCGACGGACAGCCGACGTGCAAGGATGTTCCCTCGAACCAGTGTCCGACGCGCTATCAGGGAAACTTGGCGACCGGCCTGGGCCTGCTTGGCGGTGGTCTGGCGGCAGCGACGGCATTCGGAGTGCTCTACTACCTCGATCGACGCGACCTCAAGCGAGCTTCGGGCCAGGTGGCGGTGTTCCCGTTCTTGCTCGATCAAGGCACTGGAGTTAGCGCCATCGCACGGTTCTAACCGACGGCGGAGGTGGTATCGATGAGGCTTGCAATCGCACTGCTCGTTGGCCTGGCTCTCTCGGAAGCGGGCTGTACGACTGCCAATCCAGATTTTCCGGACATGACCACCTGTACGCTCGGTGAGCGTCGCTGTGAGCAGCGCGATCGGGCGATAGCAATGGTCTGTGGTCGAGATACCGACGATCGCCAAGTCTTCCTGGAAGAGCTGTGTCCGCTCACTGCGCTGTGTGACTCCGGTCGCTGCCTACCACCAACGGGAGGGAAGCGATGCCAGAGCCATACTGACTGCGCGGTCACCGAGGTCTGTACGCCGCTTTTGCAACCCGGCCTGACGACGGTGGATATGTTCTGCGTGCCGGCGCTGCCCGGAGCGATGCCAGCGTCTGCGGCCTGTACCAAAGACGCCGACTGCGCGAGCTATCGCTGTCTTCAGCAAAACCAAGGCAAGTTTTGCTTAAAGGCCTGTGCCAGTGACACGGTCTGTGGCGGTGGGCGTCGCTGTCTGCCGCTATCGATCACCGTCACTGGCGTGCAGGCCACAATCTCTACCTGCAGTGCCCCGTGAGCGCGCCCACGACGGCAGGAAACCACGCCCGTCCATGGCTATGACGATGAGGAAAGAGGACAAGTGATGGCAGCAGCCCGTTGTACCAAGTGCGGAAGCGAGAATCCCAAGGAGGCGCTGTTCTGCACAGCCTGTGGGCACGCACTTCACCACGCACAGAACGATCCTCTCGTCGGGCAGACCATTGGTGGACGCTATCATCTGGTCGAGCGCATCGGACAAGGGGCCGCCGGCACAATCTACCGCGCTGAGCACACCACGCTGCGACGACGGATGGCGGTTAAGCTGCTGCATCAGCAGCTGGCGCAGAACGAAGATGCCGTCGAGCGATTCCGCCGAGAAGCCATCACCGTCTGCGAAATTGACAACGATCACATTCCGCAAGTGTTCGACTTCGGGCGGGCCGAGGATGGCCGGCTGTTCTTCGCGATGGAGTTCCTCGATGGTGTGCCGCTGTCGATGGTGCTTGAGCGCGAGACGAAACTGACGCCGGAGCGCACGGCCGATATCTTGATCCAGATTGGCGATGGGCTGATGGAGGCCCACACCCTCGGCTATGTCCACCGCGACCTGCGCCCGCGCAGCATCTTCCTGACGCGACGACGAGGGCGGGCTGACTTCGTGAAGATTCTCGACTTTGGACTGGCCAAGCTGGTGCAGCCCGAGCTGACCGACGCCCAGCGAACCGCGATGGGCATGACCTACGGCGATCCGCGCTACATGGCGCCCGAGCAGGCGCGCGGCGAAGTGGTCGATCGTCGAGGAGATATCTACTCACTCGGCGTGCTCGGCTACGAGATGGTGTGTGGCGAGCCGCCGTTTAAGGGACAGGGCACTTTCGACGTCCTGAGCAAGCTGCTGGAAGCGCCGGTGCCGAGACTGCGTGACAAGCGACCGGACTGCCCGCCGTGGCTGGAGTCGGTGATTCGGACCGCGCTGGCGAAGAAACCCGCTGAGCGCTTCCAGACGGTAGCGCAGTTCCTCGACGCGATGGAGCGCAAGCACGTCCTGGCGAATCAGCCGCCGCTGCCCATGCAGGTCTCTGCCGCAGCGAAGGTGGAGGCGATGAAGAAGTTGACGCCGATCACCGCGCCGGTCGAGAGCGAGCCCAAGGGTCAAGAGGTCCGCGCCTTCGTGAGCTACCCAGCGATGACAGCGATCAGTGTTCCCGTGGAAGAACCGGCGCGCCCGGTGGCTCAAAATACGCAAGCCATGCCAACGGTAGCGCCGGGAAGTCAGGCCGCAGCCTTAGCAGCCGCGGTGGCCCCCGCGGCACCACCTCAGCATCAGCAACCGCAGTCGATCAAACAGACCTTGGCGTATCCGGCGGTCAAAGTCGGTCAGCGCAGCGGGCCAGTAGCCACGGCACCGCCAACTGCCCATGCTTCTGCTGCTGCGACACCGAGTGCGGCGGCAGCGGCTCCAGCGCGCAGTCCCGAGCCAAGAGCGCAGCCAACACCAATGGCAAAGGCAACGCCAGCGGCGACCAAGGCAATGCCTGGTCAGCCGCTCAAGAGTGGTTTCGTCAACATCGTCGCGACGACCATCGAGCGCGGTGACCCAACGCCTCGGACGGCACGGGCGATGTTTGAGCAAGAGACGCTGGCGTGGGAAGAGGCGGCCCTGCCCGCTCTGGCGACGAGTGAGGTCGATCTCACCAACGATGCGACCAGTCCCGATCTGCGAAAACTGCATCCATCGGCGGATACCCCCGTCGAGGAGATGAACTTCGAGAGGCCAGCAGCAGAGCCAGCTCAGTTGAAGCCCGAGCCAGTGAAAGTCGCGACGGCAGCACCAGCAGTGAGTGCAGTGAAAGAGCCAAGTGGTCCAGCGCGAACGGAGCCAGCCAAGCCCGTCGCGGCTGCGGCCCCGCGCGAGGCTCTCTCCCGAGAGTCCAGCTCTCCGTCGGGACAGCGTGATTCGAGTCGGAACGCGGCGATGGCCACGCCGGCTTCGATGATTGGCCGAGAACCGAGCGAACCGGCAGCCAAGCACAGCGAAGCACCACGGCCTTCCGCGCCGCTGGTCACGCCCTCGGCGTCAATTGAGATTCCGCGCGCCAAGACCGGGACTTCGTCGGCGGAAGCACGGCCTCTGTCGGCTCCGATGCTGGGTCGCGCCACGAAGCCGGGAATGGGTCCCCTTTCGCCCGATTCCGTGCCGCTTTCGTCAACCCCGATCCTGGAACCAGCGCCCGCCGCCGCGGCCATGGGAGCAGAGGACGAAGAGCCCGATGCCGACGCGACGGTACCGAATCTCAAGAACGTCGAGACGCACAGGGTTGAAAAGCTGGCTGCGCCAGACGCCATCGAGACGGTGAAGCATCCCAAGCTCGACGCGGCTGCGGCTCATCGAGAGACCGGGAAAGTGGTCAAGGCGGACGGAGCGACTGACCAGCCAGCGACGGAATCCGAGCGTACCCCCGAGACACCGCCGCCAGAGATGGCAGGAGAAGGCGATGCCGGTTGGTTTGCCCAGTCTGCCCCGGCAGCTCTGGCCGACGAGGAAGATGCGCTCAGCCTCAAGAAAAAGACCCCGCGATGGGTGATTCCGGCTGCGTTGTCCGCGGCGGCGGTGGTGGGACTGCTGCTCTGGGCACAAAGTGGGCCCAGCAAGGGGACCAACACGGCGGAACCAACACCGACGGTGGAGCAGCCGGCGACGACCGAGCCGAAGCTCGGGATGGTGAATCCCACGACACCAGAGAATCCAGCCGCGGCCAAAGTCGACGTGGCCACCGTGCCCGCGACCACAGCGCTACCGACGGAGAGCAAGCCTGCTACTGCCGAGCCGCTCGCCGCAACTGCCAAGCCGGAGACGCCTCCCGTCGCTGCGATCAAGCCCGAGGAGCCCGCGAAGCCGACTCCCAAGGCCGAGCCACTCGAAGTCAAGGCGGAGCCCAAAGCGGAACCGATCGCCAGCAAGCCCGAGGCCAAGCCGGTTGTCGCCAAGGTCGAGCCCAAGCCTGAGCCCGTCGCTGCGAAGCCCGAGCCCATCGCTGCGAAGCCAGGACCAAAGGCTGAAACGAAGCCCGAACCGCTTCATGAAGCGGCCAAGCCGGTGGTTGCCAAAGCCGAGCCCAAGCCTGCCAAGACCGAGCCCAAGCCCGTCACCCAGAAGCCAGAAGCAAAGCCCGCAGCGACGGAGGCCAAGGCTGCTGAGCCACCGAAGTCCGCGGGTGAAGTGGCTTCTTTGGTGAGCCTCGGGAAACAGAAACTCGACGACGGAGATGTCGAAGCGGCAGCGTCCAGCTTCAAGCGTGCGGTTCAGCTCGACGGAAAAAATGCCGATGCCGTCGCTGGTTTGGGAGAAGCCAGCTTCGAGCAAGGCAACTTCGAGGTCGCCGCCAAGTATCTCACCCAAGCGTCCAAGCTCTCGCGCAAGACTGCGTATCAGGAGTTACTCGCGCAGGCACAGTTCAAGCTCGGACGCTACAAGGACGCGGCGGACACCTGCCGCAAGATCCTCAAAGACAGCCCTGGATCGAGTCGCGCCAAGCAGACCCTCGAGCAAGCCGAGAAGAAACTCGACGACATGTGACAGCGTCGAGCGTCCACCCACAACGGAAGCAAAATAACTGATTCTCATGCCCGCACCGTGCTCGCGTCGGTCGGGTTTTAAGGAGACACCATGCGTAGCGTCGTAAAAGGTTCTGGTTTTGTGGTCGGGGAACATCTGGTCCCAAACGCCCGCTTTGAGAAAATCATGGACACGTCGGACCAGTGGATTCGCGAGCGCTCAGGAATCGAACAGCGCTATTTCGTGGCGGACGGTACGTCGACGTCGGATCTCGGGGCCCGCGCCAGCAAGATCGCGATGGAGCAAGCCGGCGTCGGACCACAGGACATCGACTACGTCGTGTTCGCAACCATGACCCCCGACCACTACTTCCCTGGCTGCGGCGGCATCATGCAGAGCAAGCTCGGCCTGCGGAACATTCCGGCGCTCGACATCCGGCAGCAGTGCTCGGGCTTTGTCTATGCGCTCCAGGTCTCCGACGCGCTGCTCAAGTCCAAGATCGCAAAGACGCTGCTGCTCGTCGGTGCGGAGACCCACTCGCCGTTCATGCCGTTTTCCGACTGGCCGACGATTCTCGGACTCGCAGACAACGTTCCGACGGAGGAACAGCGCGCGCTACATACCTCGGTGCGTGACCGAGCGGTGCTGTTTGGCGACGCTGGGGCGGCGATCGTCTTGCAGCGCGAAGAGGACGAGAGCGAGCGCGGGCTCATTGACTTTGAGCTGCACGCCGACGGCTCGAACTACAACAAGCTCTACGTTCCGTCGGGAATGGCCTATCGCCCCTACGTCTCGCCGGACATCATCAAGCGCCTTGATCACGTTCCACACATGGACGGCAAGTTCGTGTTCCGGATGGCAGTCACCAAGATGCCAGAGGTCGTGCGCTCGCTGCTCGGACGGCACGGCCTGACGGTGGACCAGATCGATCACTTCATCTTCCACCAGGCGAACCTGCGCATTAACGAAGCGGTGCAGCAGTCGCTCGGGATCAAGCCGGATCGGATATATAACAACATCCAGAAGTACGGCAACACCACCGCGGCGACGATTCCCATCGCCTACGACGAGTGCCGTCGCTCGGGTCGAATCAAGCGCGGCGACCTGCTGTGCTTCGTCGGACTCGGCGCGGGCTTCCACTGGGGCGCAGCGCTGCTCCGCGACTAAACTCCGTCAGCTCCGGCCATCTGCGATATCCTGAGATCGGCCTAAGATGGGCGGAAAGGGTCGCAATGCGCGGGGGATGGCGCGTGCTTGGGTTGTCTGCGCTTTTGGGGAGTGGCTGCATATCGCAAGCAGTGTATCAAGCGAAGGTGGATGAGCTGGAGCGACTACGCAGCGACGGGAGACGGAGTGAGCTGCGGCTCATCGAGCGGCTCGATCGACTGTCGGCGAACTTGGGAAATCTCGAGCTGGTGCTCCATCGCCACGACAGCCAGCTGAGCGAGCTGGCGCGGAGCATGCAGCAGGTTCGCGATCTCTCCGTTCAGATCGATCAGCGGATAAGTGCTATGGGGCAGCGGGGGTCCCATGATGATCCGAGCTCCCGCGATGCCCACCGCGCCGAGCCTGGCGTCGGTCTGCGCGATCCGTTTTCGCGCTCGAAATAGCAGCTACCAGGTCTGGCCCATATCGGCGGGCTTCGGCTTGTGAGTGTAGAGCGCCCAGCGGTGACCGAACGGATCGGACAGCACGCCGTACCGATCGCCCCAGAACTGGTCGGCCAGCGGCATCTCGACCTGGCAGCCCGCCGCCACCGCGCGATTCCACACCACATCGACATCTGGACACTGCACCTGGATGCTCACTCCCGAGCCACCGAGCGCCAGCGGATTGTGCTTTTTGCCGCCCATAAACTCGGGAAACTCGTCGCAGGCCATGACCACGCCGCCCAGAATCACGAGCGTCGCATGCATCACGCGCTTGCCGTCCTGGGCATAGTGGATCTCCGGAACCTGCGCCTCAAAGACCTTCTTGTAGAACTCGATCGCCACCGTGGCATCGGACAGGCTGAGGTACGGAATCACCGGGCTGTACGGAATGGACTGGCTGTTCTGTTCGCTAGAGGTCGTGGTCATGGAGGGCTCCTTTTGCCGCGCACCATCCCCCACCGCTCGCCGCACTGTCAACGCAAAAGGAGTCGTTTACAGCTCGTCGGTACCAAAGGGCAGGACCTCGCGGATGTGCTGGGCATCGAGGAGCAGCATGAGCAGGCGATCGACTCCCAGCGCGACGCCCCCCGACGGTGGCATTCCTTCCGCGAGCGCCAAAAGGAAGCGCTCATCGATCGGATACTCGGGCAGACCGCGCCGCTGCCGCTCCGTTAGATCGTGGAGAAAGCGCTGCCGCTGTTCTTTGGGATCGCACAGCTCGCCAAAGCCATTGCAAAGCTCCAGTCCGGCCACGTACGCCTCGAAGCGCTCGACCACCTCGGGAGAGCCAGGCTTGCGACGGGCCAGCGCACAGAGCGGACTCGGCCAGTCATAGAGCACGCACGGTCGCAGAATCCCATCGTGATCCGGTAGCGCCAGCTTGGCTTCGACCTGATCGAGGAAGACCGAAAAGAACAGATCATCCCACGCCCACAGCGGGCTCCCATCCTCGTCGGTGCAAGTCGGCTGCGGCAGTCGATAACCGGCCTGCGAAATCTTCTGCGCCAGCTCCGCGACCGATTCATCACCGCGCACCTCAAGCTGGGCGTACTCCCAGACCACCTCTCGCACCGAGCGCTGCGGCCAGGGCAAAGACAGATCGATCTGCTGCACATGACCGCCGGCATCATGGCGAACAAAGCGCGGACTGCCGTGAAGCTCCGTCGCGAGCTGAGCCGACAGCGCCGCCACATCTGCCGCCACCGACTGCCAGTCCTGATAAGCGCGATACCACTCCAGCATCGTGAACTCTGGATTGTGGTGCGGCCCGGCTTCTCCTGTACGAAAGACTTTGCCGAGGCTGTAGATACGAGTGAGCCCGCCGACCAGCAGCCGCTTGAGCTGATACTCCGGAGAGGTGATGAGATAGCGCGGCGAGCCCTGACCGGAGGCATCAGCGACGGAAAAGCCCTGCAAGTGCAGCTCTAGTCCGGGCGAAGGAACCAGCAGCGGCGCCTCGATCTCGAGAAAGTCGTGGGCCGCAAAGTAGCTGCGAATCGCGGCCAGCACCCTGCCCCGCTGCCCGAGCAATGGACGGCGGCGATCACGATTGAGCCGAAAGTAGTCCCCACCAGGGGAAGGAAACGGCTGGCCGGTTCCCACAGGTCGCGCGAGCAAACGCGCCTCGACCACCGACGACAGCGAAGCCGCATCGGGAGTGGTGCGCAGCTCGACAAAGTCCGCCGCTTGCAGCGTAGAGACATCGCAGCGGACAGGAATCCGCCACAGCCGTGCCTCGACATCAATGAGCAGCGACTGTGGCGACACTTCCACGAGCCGCCCCCGCAAAAGTCCGTTCATGAATACTTCCGACGACGGCGGCAGCCCAAGCACAGAGTCGGGCCGCTAGCCGCGGATGCGCTCCAGATACTTGCCGTCGCGGGTATCGATCTTGAGCAGGTCGCCTTCATTGATGAACAGCGGAACGTTGATGGTTCCACCGGTCTCCAGCGTCGCCGGCTTGGTCACGTTGTTGGCGGTGTCGCCCTTGACGCCCGGCTCCGAGTGAGTGACCCGCAGTTCGACAAAGTTCGGCAGCGCAACCGCAGTCACGCGACCGTTGTAGAAGGTCAACGTGACGTCGGTATTCTCTTTCATGAACTGCCAGTCATCGCCAACCGTCTCGGCGGGAACCTCGACTTGCTCGTAGGACTGCTTGTTCATGAACACAAAGGCGTTGCCTTCCTTGTAGAGGAAGGTCGAAGCCTGCTCCTCGACGTCGGCCCCGTCCATCTTTTCACCCGAACGAATGTTGCGCTCGATGACCCCGCCGGTCAGCAAGTTCTTCATCCGGGTGCGCGTGAAGGCCTGTCCCTTGCCGGGCTTGACGAACTGCGCCTCGACGACGACGTAGGGAGCGCCGTCCACCATGATCTTCAGACCCTTGCGAAGGTCAGACGTATCGTACGTATTTGCCATGTTTGCCTCGAAATGAAACCGGACCGCTGTGGCCGGGAACGATGCACTTCCCGAGCGCGGGCACTTTTACTGCGTATGACGGCAGCGAGTCAACTGCTGTCCCACGGGCTTGCCAAGAATTTGCATCGCCGCAAGCAGTCTTGATACCGTCCTGCCGTCACCGTGGTCACCACGATTTTGGGCGTGTGGTCGCACTGGCCCACGTCCGATTCACGCCAACGTCAAAGAAGGAGAATGTCGATGAAGAAGCTCTCTGCCCTGCTGGTCCTTGGAATCTCGCTGGTCTCGCTCACTGCCAGCGCTGCCGTCACGGTCCGGTACTACAACCGCGACTCGCAGAAGCACACCTTCGAGGCTCTGTGCAGCGGCAGCAAGTACACCGTGTCGTTTGATGGCAGCACCACCTCGTCGGTGACGATTCAGGGCTCGGGTCCGTGCAAGGTCGGCGGTGTCTCCCTGAGCGGTGGCGAAAAGATCGAAATCGAGAAGGGCCAGATCAAGATCAAGTAGCTCAAGATTAGCCAAATCACAGAGGCTCAACGCGTCGGGGGGGCGCTGTTCCTAAGCGATTCCTATAAGACTCCCAGAGGACTCCCAGAGGACTCCCAACCGATTCCTACTCCACTCCTTTGTTGAGGATTTTTCATGCGTACACGCGCCGCTGTAGCCTATCAGGCCGACCAATCACTGGTGATTTAGGAAGTCGATCTCGAGGGACCGAAGCAGGATGAGGCCCTCATCGAAATCAGAGCAACCGGAGTCTGCCACACCGACGAATTCACGCGCTCGGGAGCCGATCCGGAGGGACTCTTTCCGGTCATCTTCGGACCTGAAGGAGCCGGCGTTGTTCTCGAAGTACGACCCGGAGCCACGACCCTCAGACCGGGCGATCATGTCATTCCACTCTTCACGCCGGAGTGTCGTAGCTGCAAGTCGGGTCTGCCACGCAAGACCAACCTCTGCACCGCGATCCGCACCACGCAGGGCAAGGGACTGATCTAGGACGGTTCTCCAGCCCCGCTACTTGCCGGCGAGCAGCTCGCTCTTGAGCCCACCGTCGGCTGGCTTGCTACCGAGCCAGCTCAGAAAGATGGCATCTGCGAAGTCCTTGCCTTCAATCGTTACGCTGCCACTCCCAGTCATTGAGATGGTGGTCCCTTTCCCAGGAGTGTAGGAGACCGTCATCTCGGTGCCGTTCTTGGCATCGCCGATCGCTGCCGCCACTTTATCCAAATGAGGAATCAGCGCAGCGGCCTTGTCCGCTGAGTTCTTCTCGAATCCTTCCTTAAACGCCCCGATGAGCTTCGCTTTTTCCACATCGCGCAGGAAGGCTAGCTTCACCATCCGCACCGCGTCCGTCTTGATGATGGAGTCCGCATCGGTCGAGGTCTGCGCAAGATACAGAGCGCCTACATAGACCTTCACCACGAACTTCTTGCGAATGCCCGCGCCGTTGAGCTTGAGCGTCTTGCCCTCAAAGGAAACGGTCTCGGAAACCTCGACCCCAGCCACTGGACGCGCCATGGCAGGACTCGCAGCAAACAGCAGAATAGCCAGAGCAACAGATGCACGCTTCATCGGGACTCCTTCTTTTGGCCCATTCTAACTGAAAGCAGTCCGCAAAAGTGCGTCCGTTGGGACCAGATCTTCGGCTCTTCGCGATCGAGCGTAGGTGTGGTTGAGGTCGGTTTGACATGAGGGCCTCTGCAGCGTGCGCTAGGTTCCGGTGAGTTTGAACTGGGTCTCGTGGATGAAGAGGATGCGGAGGGCGA
>Ga0154020_10002324_pt1 | contig 23146 bp, 18 predicted proteins | sample Klosneuvirus_201_FD_109709 | JGI IMG/M metagenome (GOLD analysis project Ga0154020, IMG submission 109709) | Active sludge microbial communities from wastewater, Klosterneuburg, Austria - Klosneuvirus_20160825_MG | ecosystem: Engineered > WWTP > Aerobic digester > Activated sludge | place...
AAGCCTACGGCAAGCCGGTCAGCTGCCCGGCTTTGGTATCATAGAAGAACAACCAAGTCGTTTTTCGGGCTCACCGATCATGTAGAGGGGGATATGATCATGTGCAGGTCTTTGTGTGTTCGCGTTGTCTCGGCAGCTTTCATTTTTTTTCCGCTTAACGGGTGTGGGCGTCCTCAAAATATAGAGTCAACGCCTTCCTACATTTCATGGGGTTTGAGTTCTGTCCAATCATCGACGATTGCAGACATTCACGATGCTTCCGTCAATATATGTCTGCAGGGCTCAGTCAGTCAGAATGATTTTGAACGTTCAAAAGCCTGGGCCCTCCGGGCAGCCCTGACCTGGATGCGTGCGCTGAAAGTAGTCGATGACAAAGTTTCAGATAAAGTCGGATTTGATTGTAAGCTGCGGCATCTGACGATCAATTTAAAAAACGGTAGTGGAACATCCTACGCGAGCCCGGGTGTTGCAAATATCTTTATGACCAGACCCTATGGAACCTGGACACATGAGCTGGGTCATGCTCTGGCCGGCCTTAGCGATACCTATGCGGGAGGTGCCGGGTCATGCAAATCCGGGCAACCTCAATCATTAATGTGTTGGGGAGCTTACGGTCCCCGCGCAAACCCCGAGCAGTTCAGCACGCTTTGGCCGGACGACATCGCTGGCATCCGCTACAATCACCAGCGACTTTTTGGGCAGCAGTCCACCGCACCGGATTGGGCAGATTCCGTGAATCCGGAAGCGCCAATCAACAGCGCTGAGCCCTGGCCATCCGCATTCGTCACCCGCGATCAGGGGCATTTCGCGGTGACGATTCTTCCGGGAGCATCTGCCACGGCAATCGTCGTCAACGATCCAGCGTCTATTGATCTATAAGTACTTTCTTGTTGCACACGGTCGTGGCCGGGTATTTGACCGCCTTTTCGACGGCAAATGCCGGCAGCGATCCTTTCAAGGCTTTTTCGACGATCACCCGGTTTTTCTGCTCCGTATAATCAGCAAAATCGTCAGTGACATCGCCGCCTGTCGCCGCATCCATGTCAAAGACCTGAACCGGGTGGCTACAGTCGTAATTAAATGCAGTGGCATCGATCGACTTGATCTCTCTATAAGGCAGCGTCCGAAAGTGCGCTCGGCCGGTCTCGGCCTCGTATACGATTTGCCATTGAGAACTGCTGCTGCCCACAGATTCCAGGATACCAAAAGCCTGCTCCGGAGCCGGGCCTCTCGCCGGATCGAAATCCCTGACACTCGCCGATGCTCTGACAAAGCGTTCGAGTGACCCCGAGGCTCGCGGCGGCACCGGCTTTGTTCCGCCGAATCCCTGATAATTGCGAATTTCCGCCAGAGAGTTGGCGTAAGTGCTGTTTGTTAGCGCGTGATGAGGCATTCGGGCTCCTGTATGAACCACCGGACTCCCGCCAATCCACTCGATGGAGACACAGTCGCCGCTGCGGTCGCATGCTAAATAGTGAACCCCCGACATCACCTTGGAAATGCGCAGGTCGCCAGCGTGCTGGGCGACTTCAGCTACGGTTTCAAAGCGATCGAGTTGATACTGAATCCACTGGAGTTCGTTGACCGTCGGCAGTCCCGTCCCGGCGCCGGGGTATTTCGTCTCCCCAAGGATCATGACTTCGAGTACGAGTCCCGCTTCATTGATGCCACCATTCGGAAATTCGCGACCGTATTGATTGAACGTAAGACTGCCGTATTTGGATGTCCATGTGGCCGGCTTGTCGCCAGGCAACAGTGCAAATGCGGTCTTGGAGACGTTTCGTTTGTTGACCACCACAAAACCATGAGACATGCTCCAGTCGTAGGATTTCCCGAAGACTTTTTCCTGGCTGGCATTGATGCTGAAGGTTGTGCAGGCGTCCGCGCGATACGCGGCGGCGCTCAGTAGGCTCGCTATAATAATGCCAGCAATGTTCGATGTGAAATTCATCGCGCTTGTCCTCCAAGACAGGTGGTATGATACTCTTGAGCCTCATGCGCAAAAGTCAGACGCAAACGTCTTAAAAAAATTGTCGATTTCCGGATCTATTGTGCAAAACGTTAACAAAAGAAATTCCGGCTGTCCCGTACTAATCGCAATAGCCTTGTTTTATCTGCCTGTTACCCCTGTTTGGGCTGGAACTCCCACGTCTCCGGGTCCATTCCTATATTATGAGCAAACCCAATCCACACGAGTCACCCCGGAAAAATCCCCAAACGAATCTGCTGAAACATCTCCCGTACACGACGGCAAAGTCGCCGTTAAACAACACGGGGTCAGTATCCTCGCTCCGATTCCTGCAAAGATTTTTGACGGGATTCTGATCCTCCGCACAGACTATCGCAAAGAGTCCCGTAATTTCTCAAACGACGACGCCGCTGCTCGCTCCCTTCATTCCGCAGGAGACTGGATGAGTCCGGAGTTGTTGGCGCCCGGGGTCATTTACCTGCCCCACGCGGCCGAGGGCGGACCACGTTGGTTTCTCCTCGCGGCGCGCTATGGGTCGATTCGATTTAAAGACGTCCCCCATTTCATGGGTGAGTATGTCGCTGGATTTGACCTGATGGATCACGTTCCCATCCGATTCTCGGTGAACGACATGACGCGTACCCGATTTCTTGTAAGGCTGCGGCAGTTCCCCCACGCCAATCGCTGGCTGTTTCTCGCGGAGCATTCGATTTTTTCTGCGGATGGATGGTTTTTTTCGGCCAGCATTCCCGCACATTTAATCGGCGGGTGGGAAACACCCTCCGGCGATTTCCACCTGGAGAGCGGCGTCCGGTTTAAAAGCAAAGAATTTCCCGTGGACTACGGATCTCTTTCCGGAGAAGGCAAATCCGACGCCCCCCGTTTCGGTTGGCTGGAGGGGTACACAACAACCGTCTTCGCCTCGACGCGACACCGCATCTTTGGAGCGCTATTTGCCGGCGTCGAAGCAGGGCTTTGGGCAGAGACATTGGAATCCTACCTTGAGGACGGCGAAAAAATCGGCGGGCACACCACCAGGTTCACCCCTTATGGACGGTTAGCACTGGAAACTCATTTTGTTACGCCCTAGTATCACTGACATGGCGCGACCAAAACAAATGCATGTCACCAGTCTCCTCCGGATAAGTTTTGCGGCTACTTTGCGGCGTCTACGCCATGACCTGGCCACTGAAATCGTCGTGACCATCTGTGTAGCTGTGCTGCTCGGGACTTTTTTCTACGTCTTCGACGACTTTATCAATACCCAGGTCGCCAGTCTTTCCACTCCTATGAAAAACAGCCTTTCCGAATGGTTCGCCAGAATTGTAATTTTGACTTGCGGGGTCTGGGGCGGAAGCGGCTTTGCCCGGGAACGCCGCGATCCGGACGCCTTGCATGCCGTTGCGGTCCGCATTGGAGAATTCCCCGCAGTCGCCCGGGCTTACCTGACCGGAAGGCGCTTGCTTTGGTTTATCCTGTTTGTCGGTGGCGCCTGGGGACTTTTAGCCCGTTTTTTTCCGCCACAGGAGCCCGCCGCAGCAGCTTTGCGCATACTGTTTGCCCTCGCCGGCTGGACCGTGGGACGGCTGACGGGTAGCAGTGGCCATACCACCTATTCGGGAACTGGATCCCTCTCCGGAAGATTGAGTTCACTGGCCGTGGCGCACCCCATGATCCGGGCCCTGATCCGCTGGCGCCTGCTGCAAATTTTTCGTAATCGCGCCACAAAAAGCCTGCTGGGCGTTGCCGGCGGTTTTTTTCTGCTGGCGGCATTGACTGCCCTGCGAAAAGGTCCAGATTTCGCCGTAGTCTTGTGTGGCTTCGCCGGTGGGTTTTGCGCGGCGGCCACACTTCCTGTGCAGGTTCAGAACGACCTTTTGAATGCCTGGATCGAGCGTAGTTCCGGCGTGTCCCACGACCAGTATATGCAGGCCATCCGGCGGATAGCGATCCTGTTGGGTGTTATGGCGGGGGCTGCTTCCGGAGTATTGGTCCTGGCCGCACAGGCCACGGTCGACTCTCCGGTGAAAACGGCCCTGCAAGTCGCCGCTGTAAGCGCTGTCCCGGCATGGTCTATGCCGGCCATCATCTTTCAGATTGATGCCCGTCGCAGCGCAGCGACCCTGCTCGCTGCACTCATCGTGACACTGTTTCTGGCAACCGCAGTTTATGCACATTGGCTGAGTCTGCTGCTGCTGCCACTAATGTCGTGGTATGCGGACAACATGCAGGCCCGCCGGTTTCATCGTGCCTGAAGGAGAACACATGAACCTGACGACGCAACAACTGACCAAGGAATTCCCCGAAATCCATGGCCGGGCCTTTAAATTGGGACCAATCGACCTCGTCGTTCATAGCGGCGAAGTCTTAGGTGTTCTCGGAAAAAATGGTGCGGGAAAATCAACACTCTTTGAGCTACTGACAGGCAGTCTGGATGCGACCGAAGGCAGCGTCAAGCTCAACGATCACGCGATGAATCCGGATGCTACTGCTGTCCGGCGTATGGTTGGGTACATGCCACAGGGCCTTCGACTGCCCAAATGGGTTTCCGCTGCTGAACTACTCCAATACGCAGCCAAACTGCACGATGTCAGTGACGTACGCGCGACTGTTGAGCGCACCATCTCCTACTGGGACATCACGAGCTATCAGCACCTCCCCGTTGCTGCCTGTTCCGGCGGCATGCAGAAACGGACCGGGCTGGCCCTTGCGACCATCCATAACCCAGACCTCCTCATTCTGGATGAACCCTTCGAAGCGCTTGATCTGGTTCACATCCGCGCACTCGAAATGGAAATAGAACGACGCCGCAGGTGTGGAAAAATTTCACTCGTCAGCACCCATATCGCTGACTACGCCGCGCGGCTCTGTACGGGCATTGTAACCCTTGATGAGGGACACCTCGCTGCGGATCCTTCCTGGGCCGATGGCGATGCCATGGTGCGGAAACAGAAAATTGAGAGCGTTTTTGACAAACTGGTTGGCAAGTCTCAGACCGAGTTACATCCGTGACCATCACTCTGGCATCATTCACCAGGCGCTACGCCTTCCCGCTTTGGGGCTGGTATTTTTGCGGTTTGGTGGCGCTCGCAGCGACCAACCTGATCATGCTCCGGATCCCCCAGCTGGCGAAAACCATTGTGAACGCCGTCGCAGAATCCCGGGACCTCGCTCCAATGGAACAGGTTGCGCTGGCAATTATTGGACTTGGGCTGTTGCAAATAGTCATTCGCTCGTTGTCCAGGATTCTCATTTTCTGGCCGGGCAGGACCCTCGAATCTGCCGCGAAAAGTGACCTTTTTTCACGGGTCATGCGCATTCCTCAGCAGGTGCTGTTGAAGTTTGGTATGGGAGACCTTATTTCCCGACTCGCCAACGACATGGGACAGCTGCGGGCGTTTTTCGCATTTGCTTTTCTCCAGGCCGCCAACCTTCTGTTTCTTGCTGTTTTCACTGTCAATCAGATGCTGGCTGCACATTCCGGACTCACGATCGCCTGCCTCGCACCCCTTGCACTGATGATTCTGATCACCAAATTTTCAATGCCCAGACTTCAGAAATTTTCACGGGAAAATCAGGATGCCGTGGGACAGCTGACCACCCGGGTTACCGAAGCTTTTGTTAACGTGCACGTCCTGCAGGCAAACGCAGCTGAAAAAGCTTTTGTCGACCGCACCGAGTCAGATAACAGTGCCGTATATGAAACCAACATCAAGTTGGTTTTTATTCGCAACGTTATCTTCCCCCTGATGACGTGCCTGGCTGGACTGGCGCAGGTCACCGTCCTGTTCTATGGCGGATACGAGGTCCTTGCCGGCCGGCTGACAATCGGAGATATTTTGGCCTTCAATATTTACATAGGACTACTCAGTTTTCCGCTGACAGCACTTGGATTCGTACTCGCCCTCTATCAGCGGGCAGTCACTGCCGCAGAACGGATCTCGGCCATTGATGACGCACCCGTTGAGTACGAACACGTCGGCGGCACGCCCCATTTCACTGGAACCCGACCGGCATCTTCATCTTCACCCTCTTCTTCACCCTCTTCTCCACCTTCAAAAGAATTGCTGCGTATTGCCAATCTCAATTGGTGCTTCTCCACTATAGGGTTGGAACACCAGGGCAATGCCGGCGATCAATCAGAAACGCCGTTTCAGCTTTCAGGGATCAACCTCCAGATACAAGAAGGTCAACGCATTGGGTTGTTTGGGCCGATTGGTTCGGGAAAATCAACGCTGTTCTCATTAATCACGCGTATCTTCGACCCCCCACGCGGGACTATTTTCTGGCAGGGTGTCGACATCCTCGATATGGACCCAAGAGAGCTGCGCCAACAGGTAGGACTTGCTCAGCAAACGGTGCATCTTTTTTCAGACACCATCGAAGCAAATCTACGCCTGGGCCTGGAGGATCGCGGACTGACTCATGGGGATTTGGAGAAAGCAGCCTCTGACGCCCAGATCCTTGATGAAATCAGGGGCTTTGAAAAGGGATGGCAGACGGAAATCGGCGAAAATGGAATACGTCTGTCCGGCGGGCAAAAACAACGCCTGGCTTTGGCACGCCTGTTCCTCAGAAAACCAAAACTTATGGTCCTGGACGATGTGCTGTCCGCAGTAGATCACCTCACCGAAGCGAGACTCACAGACTTTTTCTATAGAAAGTCCGGGTCCCTCATCATTGCGTCAAACCGTCCTTCTGCACTGCAAAAATGCGACGAGATCCTCATACTGGAACGCGGTGCTGTGACCGCACGTGGCACCTGGGCAGAAATTGCCGGGCACATCCGTTCCATTTAGGGCTGGACCATGCAGCCGATAATCTCCTCAGGAGAACCAGAGTCTCTGGACCTTTAAGAGGATGTTGAACCACATTGTTTAGTTACCTGCAAAAATTACTTCGTCGCCGGACCATTGCGCGGGACCTCACGTTCGGCCTGGTTCTTCTGGTTACGGTTGCCTTCAGTCTGCTCGGCGCTGTCAACTATTTCTATTCCATTGACCGCGACACCAAAGCGCTGAAATCAAAAGCCTATGAACTGATGGAAAACCTCGCTGAGGTCCTGGTCACGCCCTTGTGGAATCTCGACGAAGACGAGATTAAAAAGATCCTCGACGTTTACCTGCAGTCAGACATCGTGATCAGCATTCAACTGATCAATGATGAAAATCACCAGATTACAGAACGCCGTCGATCAAAAGAATCGTCATATCTCGAAATCTCAAGAGTCGTGGATAAACAGGGGCAGCCCATCGGCAAAGTAACGGTCGCCTTCTCGGGAGCGCATATTGTGGACAAACAGAGGGAAACCGCTTGGTACACCGGCGTTACCTTTCTGGTCATTATTCTCGTAATCGTTTTTGCAACATCGTTTCTCCTGAACAAATTCCTTACCGAGCCATTTGCAAAGTTAACCAGCGGTCTCGAAGTGATCGCGGGTGGCGACTATTCACACGTAATGGAAACAGTATTACAAAGGGACATCAATACCATCATCACCAGCATCAACACCATGGCCCGGGAAATCTCGCGAAGAGAACGGGCTCTGGTGGAGAACCGCTCAAAACTGGAAATTCTCAATCAGGCGATACTTGATATTTTCTCCTGTTCTGACACCGAGACTCTGATCCGGACGATCATGTCCCTGACCCATAAGGTATGTGGCGTTGAAAAAGGGTGGTTTATGGCGAAAAAAGAAACCACCACACAAACCGAAGGTGAGGTGGAGAGTCTTCCGATCCCGTTGCTGGTCGTCAAAGGCCAGACCTTCGAAGCAACAGAATCGGAAGTTTCTCCCTACATCACTGCAGCGGACGGTGTGACGGCGTTTTGTTTTGATATCAAGTCCCGACACCGGACAGTCGGCACCATGGCACTCTCGTTCGACCGCAGACCCGATGCGTCTGAGTCTTCACTCCTGAAATCAATCATGTCTCTCGCAAATCTCGCTATGATCCGACAGTCGTTTATCAGGGAGACAGCGTTTATCACAGCCGAGCTGCAGGTTGCCGAGACCGTCCAGCGCTCTATGCTGCCGGACGCTTCCCGCGCTCCCCAGTCTGCTGATGTGTCCTTCCATTATGAGCCGGTCTTGCGGGTGGGCGGCGACTGGTTTAGCTGCTTCGAATCGTCGGGGGGAAATGCACTCTATGTAATCCTCGGGGATGTCACTGGCCACGGCCTCGCTCAGGGCCTGGTGACCACCGCCGTCTCCGGCGCCGTGGATATTGTTGAAAACCTCATCAACACCTACGATGACCATGCCCTCAACAGTCCGGCCCAGATCGTTTCTCTGATTAACAATGTGATTGGCCGAATCGCCGGCAAAAGCAATCTGCGTATGACCTGCGTCGCGGTCAAAATCGATTTTGCCACCAATAAGCTATATGTCTGTAACGCCGGACACACCTTTCCGATCATGATCCGGCAAAATGAGTCAAAAAACGCAGTGGTTGAGCCACTCGTTAAGAAACAACAACCCATGCTGGGCGATGAGGCCGCACTCGTGAGGGGCCATCGCTACGAAAATGCCGAATACGACTTCAGCGAAGAAGCCAGACTCCTTCTCTATACCGACGGACTCACTGAAGCCCTGGATCCTCATGGCCGCGCCTTTAACCGGTCTCTCATGCGCCACTTCAATGGGCTCACTGACATCAACACCGTCGATGGAATCCGGGACCGGATTGTCCACCTGTTTCAACAGCACACTTTTTCGGTCCCGGTCAAAGACGACATCTGCCTGATTGCTGTTGCCAAAAAGCCCGAGTCGAGTGTGACCGGTGGCGATGGCAGGACCCCCGGGACTTCGGGTGAGTCCGCCGCTTAACCTTTCCCCTAATTGGTGTATGCTGGGCGAATGTCTTTTACCTCCGACATGCGCGGACTCTCACGTCTCTGGCCCTGGTTAAGGCCCAGCCGTAGCCTCGTCGTTTTAGGGGCCGCTCTTATACCACTGATTTCGGGAATGCAGGTCGTCATCCCGTTGGTGTTAAAGTGGAGCATCGACAGTGGTGTGGCCAAAAATGACACTCGGGTCATCGTTGTTGGTGGCCTCGGATTTCTCGGCGCGGTCCTGGTGGAATACGCGCTGCGGTCCGGTCAATCACTGGCGACGGCGGTTGCCGTTCACCGGATGATCAAAACCCTCCGTAAACACCTGATCACTCACATTCTCGGCCTGTCTGCCGCCTTTCACGACAAATCCCTCAGTGGTGCGATGGTAACCCGGGCGACTGGTGATTTTGATAACTTATCAGAGTCATTGAATATGGGAGTTCTTACCGCCGTCGTCGATTGCGCCGTATTGGTAGGCATCGTCGCAGGCATGTTCGCCCTGAGCGTGCCTCTCGCACTGGTTGCAGTGGCAACCCTCCCCCTCCTTGGGTGGATCATTGCGGCGTTTTCCAGTGCCCTCAAAAAAGCCATGTTAAAGGCGCGGCGTAAAATCGCCGTTTTGAATGCCTATACACAGGAGTGTCTATACGGCAGTGCGACTTTAAAAGCGTTGACTGCGGAGACCACAGCTTCCCGAAAATATGACCAGCTTAATCACGACTACCGCAAAGCGCAGATGGAAAGCGTCGTACTGGATTCACTAATGTTCGCAGTGCTTGACGGCATCTCCTCGATCGCCATTGGCTTTATATTCTGGCTTATCGCAAAGAGGTGGTTTGATGACGCTCATTTCTCCATCGGAGTCATCGTCGCATTTGCCCTCTATATGCAGCAGCTTTTCGAGCCACTCAAGCAACTTGGCAACAAAATGGCCATGCTCCAGGGGGCCTTCACATCCATTGACCGAATTTTTTCGATCCTCGACGAGAAGCAAAACAATGAGGGCGCATCCACCCCTCCGCAGCTGCGGGGTGACATCTGTTTCTCTGATGTGACATTTTCCTACCGCGGTGATGACCCTAACCCTGTGCTAAAAAACGTCAGTTTCAGCGTAAAGGGAGGTGAATCCATTGCCTTTGTAGGAGCGACCGGTAGCGGCAAATCAACGGTCATCAAATTACTGACAAAGCTCTACACCGGTTATAAAGGATTGATCACGATCGACGACATCGATCTCAATACGATTGATGCTCAGTCGCTGCGCCACCAGATTGCGACGGTGCCCCAGGACATTGTCCTTTTCGACGGCACGATATCCTTTAATATTGGGCTTGGCCTCGAGGGCATTTCCCAGTCCGACATCGAACGTGCCGCCAAAGTCGTGCAGGCCTCGAATTTTATCGAAAAGCTCCCCGGTGGATTCAATTTTGTGGTCAGGGAACAAGGCTCTAATTTATCTCACGGCCAGAGGCAGCTGATTGCTTTTGCCCGGGCTCTTGCCCGTAATCCCGCAATAGTCGTCCTGGATGAGGCGACCTCTTCAGTGGATCCTGAATGCGAGCAGGCCATTCAATCAGCCATTGAAACCATCCTCAAAGACCGCAGCCTCATTGTCATAGCTCACCGGCTTGCGACGATTATGAAGTGCAATAAGATCGTCGTCATGGGACAGGGGAAAATTCTGGAAATGGGTGCTCATCAGGAGTTGCTCGCCAAAAAAGGTGCGTACTGGGATCTTCATCAAAGAGCCCTGGAGACTTAAACAACCGACCCCGGACCTCCTGTTTTATCAAACAGGGGGTCCGGGGCCTTTTAACCAAACTACTTTGATCTACCTATTAGGGCTGTGATTCGCCCAATGACTTGAGGAACAATCTCTGTGCCGTTCTTGCGAAATTCTCAGGGCGCCAGTTATTGTCGTTGGGGCGCGCCATGTAAACTACTTCCAGTGCCTTCTTCGTGCTGTAGGAACATGCTGAGCAGTACATATCCGGAAGTTCGCTGGTCTCGTCGACGATGAAGATCGCTCCAACACGCCACTGCTCGATTCCGGGGAACCCAACGCCGGTTCCGGGAAGATCAGTGTCACACATCCAGAACTCCGCCTTTACCTGATCACCAGCCCAGAAGTCCTGGAGGAACTTAACCTTCGGACCCTTGATGATGGGACGGTTCATACAGAGGTACTCGAACCGGGTACGTGACCGCTGGAATTCATAGTCCGCGTCGAAAACGTTGATCATGATGCGCTCATGGATCGATGGATTCTCAGCAACCAGGTCCGCATCGGTAGCAACCTCAATATGGTTGTTAGCAAGACGGTAATCAGTCATCCACTTATAAACATCGTCCTGAACCGTGGAGAGACAGTAGTCAAGAGAGTCACCACGCGGGGTCAGAGCCGTGATTTTACGATCAGCATAGCCGTTACAGAGAGTGTTACCGATGTAGTGCGGGTCAAAGTCCGACAGTACGCGGTAGAAGCTCAGTTGACGGTTATAGTTCTTGGTCGTTGAATACTCGGTTACGTGCATGTTTTCCGGAACGGTGAACTCATAGAAGCTGCCAACGAGGAAACGCTGTGGTTTCAGGACGACCTCGCCACCGGCTGCGCCGCTACCGCCGCACTTTCTCGCACAGAAGTTTACATTCTCGGCACCGACAATCTGTCCGGAACCGTTCTTTTTCTCGACCACGAGGGTGTAACTTCCCTGGGGCATCGTTCCGAGGGGCAGGGTCACGCCGTCTTTACAGTCAAAGGGGCGGTCTGCGCGGCCATCCTTGCGAACTTCGCAGGTCGCCGTCTCGCCGTCAGCAAGGCGGATCTTGACCGCGATCTCACCGGTTTTCTCGTTTCTCAGCTGCTCAGCGCCTTCGATCATCGTCAAAGACACCCGGAACGCTATCGTATCTTCTGCTGCAATCGCGCCCGATTGATTATGAACCGCACGAACACTGAGCTCGATGTCCTGACCATCGACTAATTTGCCGAAGTCGTAACCATTTGAACCATCGCGGTTACAAAGGCGGAACTGCTGCTCAGATTCACGCTTACACTCAAAGCGATAGTTAGCCGGATCACCACCACGAACAGCGAGGCTCAACTTAAGGAGCTCCTTGCTATAGGTCCCGGCGATTTCGGACTTGCCGAGAATTTCAGTCTTGGCAGTGTCTTTGGCGACATCGGGAATCGCACCGGTAGCGCCGAGAGCTGGCAGGAAAAGCACTGCCGGCTCTTTATCTTCCACGCCAGCCGCATTCACAGCTTTTACGGAAAGCTTAATCTGTTGCCCCGCGGGAATGTCGATGCGCTCCTGGCAGTCAACCCAGTTATTCGCACCCTGACCCTGGGCAGCGACTGGCTCGACCAGACACTTGAATTTTGCATCTGCGGCGCTTGAGCCAAACTTCAACGCAACCGCAACTCCGCCATTGGCTGCGGGAGTTTCCGTCGGGGTTACGGTCGTATCAACAGCCACCGGGGCTGGATCGCTGGACTTGGACTTCTTCTTACCTTCGAAGACGCCGCAGCCAGTCACCAGCGTGGTCATCACGCTACAAGCAAGCAAACCGTTCAAATAGAATTTGTTATTAGTGCGCATAGTATCCTCCTGATTGACGAGGCAAAGTAATGTTTGGTTTAAATTACTTGCGAACTATAAATGACTGCTTAGATTAAGTCAACAGTATTTTAAAGGTATTTTATAAATTATAATATATTATATGAATACGGCAGGTTAAGGCTGGGTGATTGATCGGGGGAGGCGCGGCATGGGGAGGCCTCCACCATGCCGCTAACAAGTCCCTTCTACTGCAGGCGGGCGTAGCATTCGCTAAAAGACAAATCAGATCCGATGGTTTCACCCGTGGCGATGCGGGTGATATAAGCGTAACTGGACGAACGTGGAGCGCAAACCAGCTGCGAGGTCGCGCGTGAGATGACCTCCTTACAGCGGTCGTGGCTCACGTCGGTCCCCAGCTTTTGTGCTCCATCTATCCGATATACATAGGAATAACTCGAGCTGCGGGGTCCGCAAACCAGCTGACGCCCCGCTGCCGCAACCAGGTCGTAGCAGGAGCTTAAGCTGACATCCGACTCACCGATCACGTCACCGGTCTGTATATTATAGATATGAGCGTAGGAGGACGATCGCGGCCCGCAAACCAGGCCGTTCGCGCTCTGCGCAACGATTTCAGCGCAGGTGCTATTGGAGACATCGCTCGATCCGAAGCGATGGCCATCACTGGCCCGGGTGACATAGGAATAGCTGCTGCTGCGCGGCTCACAAAACAGCCGGTCATGCCCGCCGGGATTGCCAGTCAGCAGAGTTGCGTTAATCTGGCGGAGTTGCTGCAATACGCGATCGAGATCGTCAGCTGAAGCATCAGTATCTTCGACATTTTCCAGCACAAGATTCGCCTGGACCCGAATTCGTTCTTTCAGGCTTGACTGAGCCTGCGCGGAGGCAGCGCCAAACGCTGCGACTGCAACCATCAAAATGTTACATAAAGTACGCATGGGAATTCTCCTGGTTAAATTGAACTTAGGCATTCATCGAGGGTTTTGTCGTAGTAATTGTCCACGAACTTATCGTTTAACACATCATATATTGCAGCTTTTTCTCCGGACTCATCGGTCGCGCAAGTCAATCCATGCCGACTGTTCTGAAGGGTCTTGACACATTGATCGACATTTTTGGCATAGTACCGATCGATATATTTGCTGAGTTTGAGGTTATAGATGGCAGTTTTGCCGTTTTCGTTGCTGGAACAGGTGAGGTGCTCCCGACTTGCATTCAAAATGCGGTTACAGTCCGCCAGTGTCTGCCCGTAGTAGCGGTCAATGAATGCTCCGGTATCGAGATTATAGATCGCAGCCTTACCGTCGGAACTCTTGCAGATGAGGCGATAGGACCCGCCCCCCCCGCCACCTTGTCCGACGCGGTCAATGAGGTCACTCAAATCCCGGTTGAGCTGCTGGAGTTTGGCGCTGTCCATACCAGCGGCGTGATCTTCTACGCTACGAACTAACGTTCTCGCCAGCCGAATCGCCTCATCAGCGTCCGAAGCGGTGGCTGTTAAACTGAACCCAAGCCCAAAAAACAAAGCACCCAGGCGAATCGCCGAAAAATTCATGTCGTCCTCCCAAAGCGTGGAATTTTGCGATTCAGGCTGAGTTGCAAAGTACGTACCATGAGAAAATGGAGGGGTATCGATCAACGCGTAAAAAGAATAATAAAAAAAACGGGGCGTTAGTCCTTAGGTGGACCTCGCCCCTGATCGTCTGCTGGTATCAATTCTAAACTGGCTCAGGGCGTTCCCGCTGCTCCCTTAACCGGTGCTTCGGTCGTTTTGACATCCCCTGCACTCTTGCCGCCTGCAGCCTTTTTCGGCTCGGCGGCAACCTCGGCGACCACCTCTGGCTTATAGGCCGGAACATCCGGAAGCTTCACTTCGACCAGGGCGCGGTTACTCTGTAACTGCACATAGTCGGCCGTGAGTCGCACCGCTTCCTGCAACGTAAAGTCATCCTCGATCTTCAGTTCAGCGTCCGGATCTTCCAGATCTTCCGCCGTTTTTTTCTTTCCATTCTTCTCTTTCTTCGACTTGCCAGCTTCTGCGCCAGAGCCGTCGTTCTTCCCTTTGGAAGCCACCACAGCTCCTTTTTTTCCACCCTTTGCCACTGCTTTCTTATCGTCACCAGCGGCCTTTTCTTTCAGGCTGACACGGTTCCGTTCTGCTTCGCCATCCTTATAGGCCTTGATGTCTTCCAGAACCTTTTTAAACCCCGGATCCTTTCCAATGCGCGCGTGGGATGCTGTCCGTAGTTGGGGAACGAAAGGAGCGACAAGGTTAACCGTCTTGTAATCTGAATCTTTGATCTTTTCCCATGGGAGGGCAAAGTCGTAATGTTTCTCACCGATCTCAAACTCTCCCATCATGTCAGGAATGACTATGTCGCTTTCCACGCCGCGCAGCTGGGTGCTGGAGCCGGATGGGCGATAGAACTTACTGATCGTAACTTTGATCGCACCGAGCTTTTCGTCGATATCGGTCAGGTTCTGGACTGTACCCTTGCCAAAAGTGTGATCGTTACCAACGATGAGGCCCCGGCCGTAGTCCTGAATCGCACCGGCAAAAATTTCGCTGGCACTGGCTGACTGCCGGCTAATGATCACAGTCAGAGGGCCGTCATAAAGGGCATCACCCAGACGGTAAGACTGAACCGATGTGGCACCATCCTGAGCCCGGGTCTGCACAACCGGTCCTTTGCCGGTGAATTGCCCGGCGATATTTATGGCCTCGTCCAGACTGCCGCCGCCGTTGTTTCGCAGGTCCACGATGATGGCATCGACATTCTGCCCTTTGAGTTTTTTTATCTCGCGCGCAACGTCCGCGCTCGATGACGTAAAATTGGACTCTCGGTTCTGCCTGCCCTCAAAATCCATATAAAAGGAAGGCAGAAGAATCACACCGACCTTCATGGAACGGGTGCCGGTCGCCTCGTTCGCATCGACTTTAATGACGCTGGACTTTGCAGCGCGGTCGGTCAATTTTACTTTTTCACGCACCACCGGGACCACCAACTGAACGGACTTGTCCGCCTCGTCCCTCATGATCGTCAGGCGCACCTCAGTCGCACGTGGGCCACGGATCAGCTTCACGACTTCACGCAACTCCATGTCGATGACATCAACCGGTGCGGCGGATCCCTGAGCCACGGCAATGATTTTGTCGTCGTTTTTCAGAAGACCGGTGGCAGCGGCAGCGCCTCCCGGTACCAGACTTTGGATCGTGGTGAATCCGTCTTCACTGCGAAGGACCGCACCAATCCCTTCGAGGGAAAGACGGGTGGAAATGCGGAAGTCCTCCAGAGTGTCGGGCGACATATAGTCCGAGTGCGGATCAAGTGCCATGGCAAAAGCATTCAGAAACATGGAATAGACGTCGTCGGCAGTCATTTCGTTTTGGCGTTTTGTCGTAAGCTGAAACCGCTTCACCAGTTTTTCCTGGGCCTTCGGCAAATCTCCGAGGGTTTCTTTTAACTGCAACAGCTGATACTTCACTCGTTTGCGCCAGCGCTCGTTGACTTCCTCCGTGGTCTTGGCCCACTGCATTTTTTTGCGGTCGAGGTCTAAATATTCGTCAACGGAAAAGTCATGAGTTTGCGTGATCATCTGCGTTGCAGATTTCTGGCGCTCCTCAAAACGCTTCGAATAAGTATTTACAATGTCATCAATAGGCTTGCAGTTTGCCTGGCTCAGCAAATCATCAATTTTGGTACTATAGGCTTCGTTGAACTGATCTATGTCAGCCTGCAGAAAATAAACTTTTCCCGGATCCCATGCTTTCAGAAAGTTCTCGAGGGTACGGCGGGAGAGTTCATCATCGAATTCATTGAATGAAAAATGCATCTTGAAATATACGCCAGTCAGCTGCCGGGTTTGCTGACAACTCAGCGCCCATGCATTCTCTCCTCCCACCCCAAGCCACAAGGCTCCTAAAAAGGCAGAAAGACCGAACCACCTGGACATCTGTTTACTCAATCGCATGCTAACTCCTTATGGGCCGTACCTAGCGACGTCTTCCCCCGGTATCGTCACCAATTGTCGCAAAGTTAACGAAAAGAAAAAACCTCTGGCTTTGGAATTCTTCAAAAAACCACATCAATCCCGCCGGCGATTCAGCAGTTTAAGATGAAAAGGCGATGAAAAATGCAGCAGAAGGGCCGCTAAAGATCCCGGGGGCTATGCCGAATGTATGAGCAGGGTGAGCAAGGGGAGCAGGAGGAGTTTGGTGAGTCAGGGCAAAGGCGTCAAAAAGAGGCGTACCTACTGGATCGTCGATCTGGTCACACAACGCCATCGCGAGCGGGCGCTGCTGCTGAACCAGGCTGGCTACGATGTTCATTTCTTTACCACACTGGATCAATTCATCTCCGAAATACAGATGCGTCGTGCGGGAATCATTTTAGTATCCGACTCCGGTCCCGAAAACAAAATCCACGATGTCGTGATGTCCCTCATTTCCCTTCCCGAAATTTCCGGTGCCCGTCTTCTGCTTATTGTCGACCGCGCCTACCCGGCGATCCTTTCACTGGCCGCCGCGGGAAATTTCAGAGACATGATTCCATTCGATATGGAGGAGTCGAGCTGGGTCAACCGCATCGCGTTTGCGACAGCAGGCCGCGCGATCGCGTTTCCTAAACCCGTCGGGCAGATGACGGTCAATAGTATCGCCGCCCTGAGAGTCCCGGCCCGTATCGTGTGGGTCAGTCCCCGGCGGGTCTGGATCGAGTCACGCATTCAGGCACCCGTGGGCTCAGTCCTAACCATTGAGGGCGGGTTTGCCAAAACACTCGGACTGGAATCGATTAGTATCACCGTCGAGGAGAATGTCCGAAAAAATCTCATGTACCGGTTTTCTGATGCGACCATCGCATCGTGGAATGTACCAGCATCAAGCTCTGCACACGCCGCCGAGGTCCTCTCTAAGATGACACAACAAAATACCGGCCCGCGGTGCCGCGTATTCATTGCGGCGCAGAACCAGCGACTGCGCAATAATCTTATGCAGATTTTTGATCACCCGAAATTTGAAATCGGCGCAGCGTTACAAAAACAAAGCCTCGTTCATGAGCCAAAATACTTTAACCCCCACATTGTTATGGTCGAGGACTCCATCGCCAGGGACGAAGCTCCGGTCCTGGACGAAATGATCGCCGGCCTTGGGTCACATGCCGCCGTGATGATCGTCGGCAACTATTTTGGTCTCGAATCATTGCGCAAAAAGCACCCCGGACGTCGCATTGGGGTCATGAAAAACCTTCCGCACACCCTCCCCGAGATCATATTGAAGCGCTTCGCTCCTCTGTTGTCTACCACTGCAGAGGGCATCGACACGGATGCGATTTTCCTGCTTTCGGAACACGAGATGTCATTTGCGGAGATTTCACTTCCAGCACGCCTGACCGGACTTCACACCATGGCCGGAGAGGTCGCCGCACCCGTCAATATCGGAAACTTCGCACTCGCACAGCTGGACTCGCCGTTTTTAAAGCGCCCTGTTGGCCGCTCACCCTGGGTTAAATTTGTAACAGTGCGCCAGGAAACACAACCAGGTGCTGCACATCTGACCTGCGCCGCTGGATTTTTCTTTGCCGATCTCCGTGCCGCCGATCGCGAAAAAGTTGCGGACCTCATGATGGAAACTCTGCGCGACAATCTCGGACGCTTCGCCCAGTCCAACGACCGCAACCTCGCAACCGGAGCAGCCATACGTCCGGATTCCCGCTTCCCCGTTCCTGCTGACGGCGGCTATCGACCGGTAAAAAGCACCCCAGCGAGCATTCTGCCGTTTAATCCACCCTCACCCGTGCAGCGGGACCCAGGTGGATCCACTTTCGAGATCTCCTACCCACCCCCCGCAAGTGCGAGTGCGGCGGCGGCTGCCATGCCTTCCATTCGCCCCGAACAAAAGCCTGACTCAAGCTTTGTCGCCCAGATGCGACCCATTTATGCCGAAGCGGATAAGCGGGATGAAGTCGAAACCGAAGTGCGCGTCAAACGACTGACCCATGGAACGCGCAACATGAGGCGCCAGCAAACGATCGCGTTTATCGTGATTGTACTGACCATCAGCGCCCTCATCTGGATCGTCCGCATGAGCTCTGATGAAAATCCGGCCAATGCAGGCAAAGTATGGTCAGATTCCTTTAAAGCATTTAAAGACCATGAAGGCTCCGGTCGCAAAAAAAACGGGGCCGACTAGCCCCGTCAAAAAACTATGCTCCAGACTGATGGCCTATCCTCTATTCACACTGCCGCGTCATGGAGTTAAAGACCTTTCCTGCACCGCAATCACCAGGTTTAGTGACGACTTGTACGGCACCGTTGTCCACGACAGGCGGTGCAACCGTTGCCAGGTCAACCTTGGGCAGCGACACTTTTGAGCCTGCAGCCACTTCGATCGCTGCCCCATCGGGAAGCCACTTTCCAACCATCAGGAAGCCATCACCTGCAGCGCCGATCCAGATATTGGTGCACTTGAATTTTGTGTCAGTTCCCAATTCAATGACGAAAGTAACGTCACCCTCCATCGCAGAGGTCGCCTTGAACGATCCGGGGTTGGTGATCGCCGGCGTACAGTCGAGGCGGGCCGTCACCGGCGGAGGAGGCAGAACTTCCGAAGGAAATTTCACCGGCGCACTCACCGTGAACACTTTTGCAGGGTCCTGCGGAACCTCGACACTATAGGTCTGCTGGAGCAGGGCGATCCCGGCAAGGGCCCCTGCCGTGTCTTCCGAGAGGGTCACGGACCGCGCCCAATAGAGCACCGCCGGTTCAGTGTTGAACGTAATACCGGGAGGGTTGGCGACCAGCGTTTTAACTTTGATTTGGCATTGCGCCGCTTTTTTCAGGCCTGGAGCTTTGAAGCTCACCACGCCACCCTCTCCCTTTGCTCCATTAAAAGGGGCTACACAGGTCGACATCTCATAAACGACGTTTTCGTCTGCCGCAAACCGGGGATCCATCCCCACCATGGTAATGTTCGCCTGTGCTGGCTGGGCCCCAACCTGCACTCCTCGCTTGGAAGGCGTGCATCCCGCCGGCGCCACAAGGCAGGATAGGGGGGCGATCACAGCCAGTCTGATAGGCAAACGCATAAAATAAGAGGTCATGGTTCGTCTCCATTCAAGTAGTCACCGCACGAGATGCAAACAAGCGGCCAGCCGCCTGCCTGGGCTAAGCCAGCAATCCCCGGGATCTTTTCCCGAGTCTTTTAATGCCAAGATCGGGACTAATCTGGGCAAAAGAACATAACTCACGATGTACACTGGTGATTGTCCTGCCTTTCATGCTATCACGATCCAACAAATGAATAAATCCAGACACCCTCGGCGGAGGCCACCCCGGAATCATGACGCGCAGAAAGTCCCTAAAATCTGACGATAATCCTGATTTTGCATGGTTCTGGCTTGAGTTAGATCGTTACCTTACCAGCAAAGCCCTAAAGCAAACGCGCCAGCGCCGCATCATCGTCCAGCACTTCCTTGCCCTCAACCGACATGTAGATGCCGAGGAACTTTACGCCAGGACCCGCAATGCAGGTCATGACTTTGGGCTCGCGACTATATACAGAACGCTTAATCTTTTGACAGAAGCGGGACTCGCTGAACAAAAATCCTTTTCTGACGGGCGGTCGGTTTTTGAGGTTAATTTACCTGACCAGCACCATGATCACCTCATTTGCCTCGAGTGCGGACATGTTCTGGAATTCGAAAATTCCGAGATCGAGGACCTTCAGGAAAAAGTAGCTGCCAAGCATGGATTTGAACTCAAATCCCATCGCCTCGACTTATTCGGCCGCTGTCTTAAAAAAGACTGTGACCTGCGCCCACGCCGTAAATAAAAATTTTATAGAATTCCGCGACACTGGATCACTGGATTTTGTACTGACCCGCTCCAGAGCTCCATGAAGAACGAGTCTCCCCTTTTAATGGGTCCAACTCCTTCGGGAGTGCCTGTAAAAATGATATCCCCACGCTCAAGAGGAGCAAATCCTGCGAGCCAGTTAACCAAAAACTCCGGCGAAAAGATCATGTCACTTGCCGCCCCCTGCTGGCGCAACTGGTCAGCCACGTGCAGCCGCACACCCAATTCCCCCAATTCGCCGACCTCTGATAGGGGTTTAAATTCACTTAGAACGGCTGCCCCGGCAAAGCTTTTAGCGAGCACCCAGGGCAATCCTTTAGCCTTTAGGTCATTTTGTTTGTCCCTGCGGGTCAGGTCCAGACCAACGGCGACCGCCTCCAGCACCTTTGCACCCGGGGTGGAGCCGCGAGCACAAGGGGTTCCGACCTGAAAGACGATTTCCACCTCGTGGTGAAACGTTTCGTCCCCATAGGCCAGGACACCGGCGTCGTCCGCCCGCCGCAGTGACGAAGTCGCTTTGAGAAACAATACCGGCTCGCCTGTCGGCACAGGATTTTTTAACTCAGCCGCGTGCTTTTCATAGTTTCGGCCTATGCAGTATATGTTGCGAACGGGGATCAAATCGGCCTCCTGTGGGGATGTCCTTAAGGGCGCCTGCCCGTAACCCAATGAAACCACACAAATAATTAAACAGCTAGTGCTATCCGTCTGTGTCGAGTTTCAATTTTAATTATTTTATGTTTTTTATGATTATTTTATTGCATTCTATAAAATATGTCTGTATTAATATTAAATACGGTTGCAAGCCGTATGTTTTAATCCCAGTTGCTGCTGAGTTTTTTAACCTGATGTTGAAGCGGAGAATTCAAATGTCGTTAAAGTTTCTGGTCCCAACGGCGGCAGTCGCCTGCCTATCCCTGATGCAACCGACTCTGGCTTTCGCTGATGAAAGCACCACCACTCAAAAGCCAATCATAGGTGATGGTACCGCACTCCAGATTCAGGAACTTGGCATTTCCATCACACCGCCCGTAGGCTGGGAAGTTCTGCAAAAATCAAGCGGCATGTCGCTCGTCATGCAGGAGCAGCGCGTCGAACAGAAAAAACCGGATTATTCCAAGCCGATCTATCAGCGCAATATCACTGTCGCCGCGATGCACGCAGCGTCTCCCATCGACGAAAAACGGGCGGAGCAACTTAAAGCTGACCTGATGAAGGCCTTCTCCGGTGACGGCATCGTCAAAGAATATCAGATCATTGAGCACAAATTTTTCAATTATCGCGGTGAAAACGACGGCCTTCTCGTTTACGCATCTATGAACCTCGGCGAATTCCGCATGATGCAAATGAACGTTTTGGTTTCCGGTGCTGAAAAACAGTTTTTGATGACTTATACGGACCTGGCAGACTCGTTCGCCGCTGGCGGTGCCGCTTACGACGCCGCGTGGAACTCCATGTTTTCGATGAATGTGACCGGTAACCCCCCGGCACGGTATGAGGACCTGATTCGCTATGGTGCCTTGTCTGCCGGGATCTTCTTCCTCTTCGCCATCGTAACTATCATTCGTCGCCGCTCTGCGAAAATCGACCTTTCCGACGTCGAAGAAAACATGCACAACGAAAGCTGGTCTCCGGAAGAAACCAGCCTCATATCGACTATGGCTGGTGAGTGGAAACTGACCCGCAATCACTTTGCCTCAGAAGAGGAAGACGATATGTATATTGAAGAGGATTTGCCGAAGACCCGCAAATCCAGCCGCTTTTCGCGGATGGCTTAGACCCCAGTCACCCTATATCCAATTAGGACTCTCACGCACTTCCCCACCCTTCTTCGCTGAAGGGTGGGGTTTTTTGTTAACTTTGAAATGTATCTCCGTTTTTGCCCCCAGATGATCAGTATTACTTGGGCGCCACAACATTCTGTTCCTGGTCTGCCTTCAGCGTGTTACCGATCCGATCCGTTGAGCCACACCGAATTTTGTTCAATGCATAGCAGGTTGATGGGCAACGATAGCTAATTCCACCATCACTCAGTGTAGGGTCCGGCCTTGTAATCGAACCATCGCTATTGCGGCAATTCGGATCAAAAACAAACAAATTGCCCGCAGGACTTGGATTGCGACATAGCAATATCGCATGACCTGTGCGACTCGGTGGCGGTGGTGGTGCCCAATGTCCGGAGCAGGTCGAGTCGAGAAAGATACTACCCGAGATGTCAATGCAGGTATCGGGAGGCAAATGGTCCCCGACAGATTTTATATCACAATACACCGGTGGCGGCTCTGGTGCGCTTGATGGTTGTGGCGGCGGAATGCTGTTGCATATTTCGTCATAGATTCGGCCCACTGCTGAGATCATCTTTTGTGTAATGATTGGGTCTGTGACCGATACCGGGTCACGGTAGCCTGGAACGGTGTAATGACTGCAAAGCTGCAGTCCCTTGCACGCTTCTTCTTTCGTGGCATTTTTGATGCCGTCAACTATTGCATTGACGGCTTCATCGACACTCCGCGGTGGTATGCATTGCTGGTCGGGGAGCTGACGTCGACTGAGACACAATGCAACGGAAGCCATCTCTTTGCACTGATTGGCCGTGTTCTTCGGCAGTGTCGTAGGAAGACCTGCGACCGCTTCAAACTGAGGACCGCCGTTTTTTTCGCTCTTTGAACGAAGAGACTGCGAATCGTCAAACTTGCAGGAGAGAGTTAACAGCATCATCACCAAAACGGTGACACTAACTGACTTCTTCACGCGCGCCTCCTCATCGAAGTGACCGGCATAAAATGTCGTATCGGAAGAACGGCGGCAAAAGTTGAAGGCTCCGTAAAAAAAAAAGGAAAAGCTTTCCATGTCTGGACTTTATACGCAGCTGGCGTGGTACGGGACGAGATTGCTGGTTAACTAC
>Ga0154020_10002325_pt1 | contig 23139 bp, 25 predicted proteins | sample Klosneuvirus_201_FD_109709 | JGI IMG/M metagenome (GOLD analysis project Ga0154020, IMG submission 109709) | Active sludge microbial communities from wastewater, Klosterneuburg, Austria - Klosneuvirus_20160825_MG | ecosystem: Engineered > WWTP > Aerobic digester > Activated sludge | place...
AGTTAAATCAAATAAAAAATAATTATGAATAAAACATTTACATTAGTAGCAGGAATTATAACAGTATTAGGATTAGGAGCAGCATGGGTATTTGGTAAAATTGATGGAGTAATTGCAGGACTTATTAGTGCATTTGTATTAAGTACTCTATATGGGTTTTTTCAAAAACTTGAATCTACAGAAGTTAAAGCTAGACTTTTACAAGTACAAACTTTATTTACTGAAGCAAAGAATAGACATGAAACTGAAATTAAAAAACTACATAGTATTAATGGATCACTACTTAATCGTCTTGAAGTTCAAGAAAAAGTAGTAAGTGAACAACCTGATGAAAATCCAGGTAAAGATCCTAGTACAATTCATGTAATATTACCTGAACAACTTCCTACTATTTCTAAACGTAAAAGAAAATAAGAATGAACGGGTTTATACTCAAGGACTACACCCTCACTGTCTCTGATGACATGTGGGGGTTATTGCCTTTTAAGAAAATACTTAAACGTGATAAATCTAGAAATAAAGATATGGCGATGAAAGAAATGTTGTTAGTATATTATTATGCTGATATCAAATCTGATTATCTCATTATGGATGAAAAAGAACGTTTAACAGAAATTATAAAAGATATTGGTTTACCTGAAGATTATAAATTAGATGATACTATTAAGGAAGCAATTGAATTTTATGAGAAAAGAAGTTTAACTGTTATTGGTAAACTTTATAAAAATGCATTAAAAGCAGCAAATGACATATCAGAATATCTTACTAAAACAGGAGAATTACTTGAAGAAAGGGACAACAACGGAAAACCTGTTAATACTTTAGCTACTATTGTAGCAGGTATTAGTAAGATTAAAACTGTTATGCAAGATTTAAAAGCTGCTGAAAAAGAACTTATTAAAGAAAAAGTTGAGACTGAAGGAAGAATGAAAGGTTCTCGTGAAATGGGAATGTTTGAACAAGGTCTTCAATTTGATAAATAAACATGGAAGAAATATATTTTAATACAGAAGGAAAAGAAAAATTAATAGAAGGTATTAATAAAGCTAATAAAGCTGTTGCATCAACTATGGGTCCAAATGGAACTACTGTTATTATACCAAATTCTAAATCTTATAATACTTATAAAGTAACAAAAGATGGAGTTAGTGTAATCAATAGTATTAAACTTAAAGATCCAATTGAAAATATTGGTGTTGAATTACTTAGACAGGCTGCAAATAAAACTGTAGAAGAAGCTGGTGATGGTACTACAACCGCAACTGTACTTGCTACAGCATTTGTAAACAATCTTAAAGACTTTAACACAGTTGATATAAACAAAGCATTTGACGAAATTATACCTAAAGTACTAGAACAATTAAAACTTAATTCAAGAGAATTAAAACGTGAAGACATTAAATATGTTGCAAGTATATCTGCTAATAATGATATACAGATTGGTGATACTATTCAATCGGCTTTCAATCATTCTGATATAGTTAAGATTGAAGAATCTAAATCAACAGAAGATTATTTAGAATTGGTTTCAGGGATGAAGTTAGATATTACTTCTTTTAGTAAAAACTTTTTAACTGAATTAGTAAATCCTACATTTTTACTTTTAGAAGGTAAACTGGATAAACTGGATAATTTTAAATCACAGATTGAAGCTGCTCAAAATCCAGATACACCATTAGTTATTATGTGTGAAGATATACATGATTCAGTTTTACATAAATTAGAAGCTTATGTACTTAGTGGTAATCTTTATTTGACAGTTATTAAAACTCCAGGATTTGGATCATTTAGACGAGATTTAATAAGTGACTTAGCTATCTTTATAGATGGTACACCTATTATAACAAAAATGACACCTAATATTAATGTAGGTGGTTATGTTGGTAAATTAGAATCTGTTAAAATTACACCAAATTATACAATTCTTGTTAAACATGATGATGTAGATATTAGTCAAAGAATATTATCTTTGGAAGAATTAAAAAATCAAATTGATATTGAAGAACATCAAAAAGATTTATTACAAAAACGTATTGAATATTTAAGAAGTGAAATATCTATTATTAAAGTGGGCGGACAAACTGAACTTGAAATGAAAGAGCGTTATGATAGATATGATGATGCTGTTAAAGCTGTTACATGTGCATTAGAAGAAGGAATTGTTGAAGGTGGTGGTTTAGCACTAGCTAAATCTAATATTGGTATTCAAATGTATGATAATAAAATACATAAAGATAAAACTAAAATGGCTATTTTAGACTCACTATTAAATCCTTATATGATTATTTTTAAAGACAAATGGTCTATAAAAGATGGTAAATATAATTTTAATATATCTGAAAATATGTTTGAACAAAATATTATAGACCCACTTAAAGTTACTAGATGTGCATTAGAAAATGCTGTATCAGTAGCTAAAACTATACTTAGCACAGAAGCTATTGTATTACACGAATTATCATGGAATCAGAACTAATACAAGGATATGAATTTAATAAATATCAAACACCTTTAACAGAAGAATTAAAAGAAAGTTTACCTCGTGAAGTATGGTTAGATTTACTTAATAGTTTAGATTCAGTTCAATTTATAAAAACACTGGTTGCTACAGATAATATTAGAGGATATGCAAAAGATAGACCAAGAGAAACTAATTTTTATAACGATGGAAGAATTGATGTTGATTTAACAAAACCTCATATTTTAGAAGATATGGATTTTTTTAGAGAACGTGCTATATTTTTTGAAAAAAATGGTAAGTATACTCATATAACTCCTAATGCTAATCCTAAATCAGAATATGCAAATTTTTGGGCTGAAGAACAACGTAGATGGAAATATGGTTTAATTAGACCAAGTGATGGAGAATGGATTCCAGGACAGTTATATTTTTATTGGAACTATTCACCAATTTGGTTAGTAGAAATTGTTAAAACAGAAAGTAAATCTAAAAAACAACAAGGTGAACGTGTACATAAATTTCCAAAACCTTGGTTAGGAGATTACTTATTTTATCATTATATGCAACAAGCACGTAATAGTGGTTTACATGGTAAACTATTAAAAACTCGTGGTGTTGGATTTAGTTTTAAAATGGGTGCTATTTCACCGTGTAATATGTATGTATATCCAGGGTCGGGTAATCCTAATTTTCATCTAGCTTCTGATAAAGGTTTCCTTGCAGGAGATAAAGGTATTTGGGGTAAAGTTATTGATACATTAGACTGGATTGCTACACATACTCCATTACCTCGAATGAGAGTAACAGATAGAGCTGGTAGTACACTTGAAGTTAAATTAGGATATAAAGATGAATATGGTATTAATCAGGGATTACAATCTTCTGTACACGGTATATCATTAAAGGATAATCCTGATAAAGCTAGGGGTATTCGTGGACCTCTTATTCATTATGAAGAAGATGGTTTGTTTCCTAATCTTGAAAAAGCGTGGAACGTAAACTTAAAAGCTGTTGAGGATGGTAGTGTAGGATTTGGATTTATGTTAGCTGGTGGTACTGGTGGTACTGAAGGTGGTTCATTTGAAGGATCTGAAAAACTATTTTATAATCCTGATGCATATGAAATATATGGAATACCAAATGTATTCGATAGAAATTCTAATCAAGATACTAAATGTGGATTCTTTTGGGGTGGTTATTTAAATAGAAATGGTTGTTATGATGAAAACTTAGGAGAACCAGATGTTATTAAAGCTTTAATTGAAATCTTTTTAGGAAGATATAAAATTAAATATAGTTCATCTGATCCATCTGCAATTACTCAAAAGAAAGCTGAAGAGCCAATCACTCCACAGGAAGCTATTATGCGTACGGAAGGAACAGTATTTCCTGTATCAGATTTGAAAGAATATCTTGAAGGTGTTATGGTTAATAAAGAATCTTTTTTAGCTGAACATTATGTAGGTGATTTAATTCGTGGTAATGATGGAAAGATTAAGTGGGTTCCTAATGGAGATAAGTTTCCATTAAGAAGTTATGATAAAGATACTGCTAATAGAGAAGGGTGTATAGAGATATTTGAGATGCCTAAAGAAAATGCTAATGGTGAAATACCCTTTGGTAGATATATTGCTGGTATTGACCCTATTGACGCTGATGCGGGTACATCTTTATTTAGTATTCAATTAATGGATACTTTTACAGATAGAATTGTAGCTGAATATACTGGTAGACCTAAACTAGCTGAACAAGCTTATGAACAAGCACTTCGTTTATTAGAGTTCTATAATGCTCAAGCTAACTATGAACAAAATCTTAAAGGTATATTTTCTTACTTTGATAAGAAGAATGCCTTACATAGATTATGTGATGTACCACAAATACTTAGAGATATGGAATTTGTTAAAGCTACAAATCTTTATGGTAATAAAGCTAAGGGTACATTAGCTAATGAAAGAGTAAATAAGTGGGGTAGATTACTTCAAGCTGACTGGATGCTTACTAAAGCTTATGGTGAAGAAGATGATCCAAGACTTAATTTACATAAGCTTAGAGGACTTGCATATATTGAAGAATGTATGAAGTGGAATAGTGATGGTAACTTTGATAGGGTATCTTCTGGTATTATGTTATTTATACTACGTGAAGATAAATATAAAAGAACTCAATCTGCTATAAAAAATCAAGATGAAAAAGTACATCAACTTGCAAACGATAATTTCTTTACAAAGAACTATAAATCCTATTCACAAAAAGCTATTGGAGAAAATCCAATTATATAATAATAAACTATTATTAGTTTTGATTTAGGAAAAAAATGTTGTATATTGTAAAGTTTAATAAATTTAATATGAAATGAAAGAAAATAAAACCTTTTGTGTTTATCAACATTCAAAACCAAATGGTGAAATATTCTATATAGGTATAGGAAGTGAAAAAAGATCTAAATGTAAGTGGAGAAGAAGTAATTTTTGGAAAAATACTGTAAATAAATACGGATATAACATAATCGTTTTATATAAAAACTTAACCGAAAAAGAAGCAATAAAATTAGAAATTAAATTAATTAAAAAATATGGTAGATCTGATAAAGGATTAGGACCATTAGTAAATCATACAGATGGTGGTGATGGTACTACTGGTTATAAACATTCTGAAGAATCTAAACTTAAAATAATTAACGCTTTAAAAAATAGACCTGTTTCAGAACAAACTCGTTTAAAAATAAGTAACTCAAATAAAGGAAAAATTAGAACCGAAAAAATGATTAATAATTTATCACAATCATTAACAGGAAGAAATATACCTAAAGAAACAATTTATAAAATGAGAAAATGTAGAATTAATTCTAAAGTATTATTAGATCCTAATACTGGAGTTTATTATGATTCAATTTCAGATGCTGCTAGAATTCAAGGAATGAGTGATGAAACTTTAAGAAAATATTTAATAACACCTCATTTAAAATATAAAACTAATTTAACTATAGTATGAATCGTATTAATAATATACAATTACCCAGACAACGCTTACCCTATAAAGATAAAACAAAAGACTGGAGAAAAGATTGCATGGATTTTGCTGACAAACACTCGTTTTATCATAATGAAGAAGTTCGTAAAAGTTTAAAGAATAAAAGTATTAATCTTAATCTCTATAACGGTATTGTGGATGTTAGAGACTTAACTAATGTAGTTAATCCTAATCATTTGGAAGCAAGTTATGTTCCAGATAATATTCCTCATCACCCAATTGTAGTACCTAAGATTGATTTACTTGTAGGTGAAGAAATTAAACGAAGATTTGATTGGTCAGTAATTGTAACTAATGCTGATGCAATTAGTAAGAAAGAAGAAGATAAGAAAAAATTCTTAGCTCAAAAACTTACATCTATATTAGAAGCTAATTATAAAGATGATGAATTGAAAGCTAAAATGGATGAGCTTGGTAAGTATATGAAATATAGTTGGCAAGATCTTCGTGAAAAAATGGCTAATCAAATTCTTAAACATTATTGGCAAGAACTAAAATTTGCAGAAAAGTTTAGTAAAGGATTTAAAGACGCTCTTATTATGGCTGAAGAAATTTATCTTTTAGATATTTCTCATAATGAACCAGTAATGGAAAAACTTAATCCTTTAAAAGTTCATGCTGTAAGATCTGGTAGATCAGATAAGTTTGAAGATTCATCTATTATTATCATAGAAGATTATAAATCACCAAATCAATTGGTTGATGAATACTATGATGAACTTAAAACAGATGAAATAGATCATTTGTTAGAATATGGTACAGTACGTTCTAAAGGTGGATATTCTGAAGATTGGGATAACCATACATTGTTTAGAGATAATCATGCAGAGATACATGGAATGTATGATACAGTATTTCATCTTGCTGAATTGAATGGTCATTATTTTGGTTCTAATTATACTGATGAAAATGGAAATATTCGTGAACTTCGAGTAAGATGGAAATCTTTACGTAAAGTAAAGAAAATTAAATACTATGATGAATATGGTGAAACTCAATTCCGATTTGAATCTGAAGAATATATTCCAGATAAGAATATGGGTGAAGAAGAAACTATATTTTGGATTAACGAAGGATGGGAAGGTATTAAGTTAGGTAGAGATATTTATCTTAAAATGCGACCATTACCTGTTCAGTATGTTAAAGCTAATAACCCTTCTCGTGGACACTTAGGTATAATTGGTCAAATATATAATACAAATCAAGGAAAAGCTGTATCGCTTATGGATAGAGCTAAAAACTTCCAATATATGTATGATGCTATATTTGATAGATTAAACAAAGCAATCTCTACTAATTATGGTAAGATACTTGAATTAGATTTAGCTAAGATACCCGCTAATTGGGAAATTGAAAAATGGATGCACTTTGCAGTAGTTAATAAAATTGCTGTAGTAGATTCATTTAAAGAAGGTTCTCATGGTGCAGCTACTGGTAAACTTGCAGGTTCTATGAATACTGTAGGTGGACATTCTATTGATATGGAAACTGGTAGTTATATTCAACAACACATTCAATTACTCGAATTTATTAAAATGGAGATGGGTGAACTTTGTGGAGTATCTAAACAACGTGAAGGTCAAATTGAAAATAGAGAAACTGTTGGTGGTGTAGAACGTTCTGTTAATCAATCAAGTCATATTACCGAGTATTGGTTTATGCAACATGAATCTGTTAAAATTAGAGTATTAGAAGCTTTTCTCGAAACAGCTAAAATTGCATTAAAAGATACTCAAAATAAAAAGGTACAATATATACTTGATGACCAAACTATTGAGGTTCTTAATATGGAAGGTGAAGATTTTGCAGAATCTGATTATGGATTACTTGTAACATCTACTCCTAAAACAATGGAACTTGAACAAGCTATTAAACAGTATGCTCAAGCATTTATTCAAAATGGTGGTTCTATGTCTACAATCATGGATATTTATTTTAGTCCATCATTACAAGAGATGCGTAGAAAACTTGAAAATGCTGAAGAAGAAATGGCTCAACGTAATTCTCAACAAGCAGATCAACAAAACAAAATTGCTCAAGAACAATTACAACATACAAGAGAACTTGAAACAGCTAAACTTCAACTTGAAGATACTAAGTCATTAAGAGAAGATGCTACTAAACGATATGTTGCTGAATTGGCTCACAATATGAATTCAGAAGAAACAACAGATGATGGTGTAGAAGATCCTTTAGAAGTTGAAAAATTTAAACTTGATACTGAAAAAGTAAAAAATTCTCATTTAGAAAAAATGATTGCTTTGAATCAGGATATGATTAAACATCAAGATGATGTAGAATTAAAGAAAGAATCTAATCAAATTTCAAGAATTAAGAAAAAATCAACTACATAAAAAGCTATTACAGAAATTCCAAATATTGTAAATTTACGTTTATAATGTTTGGAATTTTTTATAAAATAGTTTATATTTGCAAACTTAGAAGAATAACATAATAAATTTTACAATGGAAGAAGTAAATGATTTAGATATGGGATTGTTCGGAAATGGATTTGAATTGAATACTCAATTTAATTTTCCTAATCCAGATGATAACCCAGAAGATGAAATTATAGAGGAAGATCCTCTAAAAAATATAAATAAAACTGTCGAGGATGAAGTTCCAGAGGAAGTAGATAGTGAAGAAGATGAACAGATCGAAGGTGGAGATAACGCAGATGCGTCTTCTTCCAATCTTTTTTCTTCTGTAGCTGCTCTTGTTCACGAACAAGGATTTCTACCTTCACTGGACATCGAAAAAACAAAGATTGAAACACCTGAAGATTTAACTAATGTTCTTAACAATGAAATTGAATTAAGAGCTAAAAGTAAATTTGAAGAATTTGTATCTAATATTGATATAGAAAATATTGCTCAATCTAAAAAAAATATTCAAGATTTAAATACTATTACAGAAGACTCTTTAAAAGAGAATATTGAATTAGCTAAAAAAATTATCTATGATGATTATCTTAATCAAGGATTAGATGAAACAAAAGCTACACGAATGTTAAAACGTTTAATTGATTTAGGAGAAGATGCAATATTGGAAGATGCTGCAGAATCACTTTTAAGTTTAAAAGAATTTAACACTCGTCAAATAGAATCTGAAAAAGAAAATACTTTAAAACAAATTGAAAATGAAAAGTTAGCTCAAGCACAACTTGATGCTAATTTGAAAAAAATTATTTATGAATCTAAAGATTTAATAAACGGTTATAAACCAACTAAAGCACTTCAAGATAAAGTATATAATTCTATTAATGAAATTGTAGGAAAATCTCCAGAAGGATATTTTGAAAACAAATTCATGAAAGAACGTAGAGAAAATCCTATTGAATTTGAAACACGTATGTATATGTTCTATGAACTTACAAATGGTTTTAAAGACTTTTCTAAGATTTCCACATCTGCAAAATCAACTGCTGTTAAAGATTTAGAAAAAATTGCACAGCAAACTAAAATAAAAGACAATGGAACTCCAATATGGATGCAGGATAACAATAGTTACGGCGGAGTAGGGGTTGAATTGAACATATAATTTAAATAATAAAACAAAAAAATGACTGGAAAATTTCAAATGACAAAGGGGATGGCTTGGAGTGGTATCACTCTAAAGAATCATATTGGTGCCTTGTTTGGTAGCCAACCACATCTTATCTCTCCTTTAACTACAGTATTACTTCAAAATTCAGGTATGAAGAATTTAGATACTACTTTATCTTTGTTCCCTGAAAAAATCTTACCTACTGCGGACGATTTCGTATGGAAAGTAGTTGGTAGTGATGAGAGAAACATTCCTCTTGTTGAAGCACGTTATAATGGTGCTGTTGTAGATACTAACACAACTGGTGTTGGTGCTGCACGTTCAACATTTGAATTGGTCTTTGGTGAAAAATGGTTTACTAAAATGCACTTGATTGCTGGTCACCGACCAGATGTATATCAAATGCGTATCTTAGAAGAACCTTATGAAGAAGGACAAAACTATGTTTATACTTGTGAAGTATGGGGTGGTCAAGAATCGTTAGCAGGTATTCCTGGAGATGAACTTTTACCAACAATGAGATTCTCTATTGAGGGTGCTCCTGTTGAAGATGAACTTTCTATTCAAGGTGCTGGTATTCAATTTACTTCTCCTTATTTAATGAGAAACTCAGTTACTTCTATCCGTATGGAACATAAAGTTTCTGGTGCAATGATTGATTGTAAAGTACAACCAGTTTACTGGACAGGTATTGAAACAAGAGATCCTAATACTGGAAAAGTTCATAGTTCTACAACTTGGATGCAAGAAGTTTACTGGCAATTTGAAAAAGCATTGTCTCGTATTAAATCACGTACAGTTATGTTTGGTAAAACAAACCGTGATGAAAATGGACGTTACTTGAATAAAGGTAATTCTAATATCGAAATCAAAGCTGGTTCTGGTATTCGTGAACAAATGGAAGTATCTAATACAATCACATATAATAGATTCTCTATTAGATTGTTGGAAGATATGCTTTCTGAACTTTCAGAAGGTAAACTTGATTGGGGTGAAAGAAAATTCATGCTACGTACAGGTGAAAGAGGGGCTGCACAGTTCCACAGAGCTGTAGCTGAAATTGCATCTGGTTGGGCTGCACTTGGATTTGATAATACAAACCAAAATGCAATCAAACAGGTTCAATCTAAATTCCACGATAACGCATTCGGAGTTGGATTCCAATTCACAGAATATCGTGCTCCTAACAACATTCACGTAATGTTGGAAGTAGATCCAATGTATGATGATAAAGTAAGGAATAAAGTACTTCACCCTGATGGTGGTGTAGCTGAATCTTACAGATATGATATCTTGTACATCGGTTCAATGGAAGAACCAAATATTCAGAAAGTAAAAGTTAAAGGTTCTGATGAACTTCGTGGTTACCAAGCTGGTATCCGTAATCCTTTTACTGGACGTAGAGGTGGTGAAATGCAAACAATGGAAGACTCTGCTACTATGACAGCACTTGTTGAAGGTATTGGAGCATTTGTTAAAGATCCTTCTAGGACTGCAACTTTGAAGCCCTCAATTATTGACTGAGACTAGATTATGACTGGAATATATAAAATAATAAACTCTAAAGGTGCGATCTATATAGGTCAAGCTGTTAATATAGAACGTCGTGAGACAGACTATGCTAGAGCAGGATGTAAATCTCAAAGAAAGATTTATAATAGTATCAAAAAGTATGGTTGGAATGATCATACTTTTGAAGTACTTATGTACTGTGAAAGACATGAACTGAATAAATACGAAAGACTATTGGGTTTACAATATGATGTATTGTCCAGAAAAAATCTTAATCTTAATTTACCCGCAGATGAAGAATTACCTAAATTAGTTTCAAAAGAAACTCGTTTAAAAATATCAAATTCATGTAAAGGATTGAAAAGAAGATTAGGAGCTACTTTATCAGAAAAAACAAAATTACAAATAAGTAATAGTTTAAAAGGAAATATAATTTCAATAGAAACTAAAAGTAAAATTTCAAATAGTTTAAAAGGTCATTCTGTTTCAGAATTGACAATTTCTAAATTAAAAGAAAGAAGATCTAAAAAAGTAATTAATATTATAACTTTAGAAATATTTGATTCTGCTAAAAAAGTATCAGATTTAACTAAAATTAATTATAGTACTTTAAAAGGTCAACTTAATGGATTTGTTTCAAATAGAACAGATTATATATATCTTGAAAATTATAAATAAAATAATATTGTAATCGGGGCGTGATGAACGTCCCTTTTACCTTATTTAAAATCTTTCGGAAGAAGACTTAAAAAATAGAAGAATGGAAAATACAAAAGAAATTAAAGGTAATAGTGCATTTACATTACCTAATGAAATAGTAATGGTAAAATACATTCCTAGACGTAAAGGTATGGCAGCTAATGTAGATGCTAAACACGTTATTGCAGGAGGTATGTTATCTAACTCAGTTAGAAAATTTGCAGCACCACTACAACGTAATGGTTCAGTTAAAAATGTTCTTACAGAAGATGAAAAAGTCTTTTTAGAAAAAAAGACAGGATTAAATCTTTCTGTATACGGAGATTTCTGGAGAGACTTTAGAGTATCTTTATTTAAAGAAGATGCTAATAATAGATTTGATTTGAGTAATCCAATGGATTATATTTCAGTTAAATTGTTAGAATCTCTTAAAGATGATATTGCTCTTAATTGGGCAGATAGGTTATCTAAACAAACTTATCAATTTGCAATTGCAAGAGAAAATGAAGAAATGCTAGAATCTAAAACTAAATATGATTCTAAACGTCAAGCATTTATGTTGTATGGTAAAATTATGGATGATAGAGAACAACTTATTGGTGTTCTTAAACTTCTTACTAATAAACCAATTTCAAAAGATTCATCTTTAGAATGGGTACAACATAAAACTGAAGAGTTTCTTGATACATATCCTTCATTGTTTGTAAACGCAATTAATGATAAAGCTTTTTATACCAAATTATTACTTAATCAAGCAATTGATTCTGGTGTAGTTAATAAAAATGGTAATAAATATGCTACTTCAGATGGTTTAGATTTATGTAATGCAGGAGAAATTGCAACATTTGATAATGCAGTTTTGTATTTAGATAATCCTAAAAACCAAGAAGTACGTACTATTATTGAAGCAAAAATTAATAAAGCTAAAAAATAAATTATGACAGTTCAGGAACTAAATAATGAATTTGACATTTACTATAATAATATAGCTGGTCAATCAAATCCTGATCTAGATATATTTGAAAAATCAACATATCTTACTAAAGCACAATTAGAAATAATTAAAAATTATTATGATTCTTTAAGTAATAGAAAGCAAAAAGGTTTTGAAGGTTCAGAAAAACGTAGAAGAGATTTAAATGAAATAGTTAAAAACTATGAAACTTCTACTATTGTAGCCAGTACATCTGGCTTAAATTCAAATTCTAAATTTATTCCTATACCTAATGAAACATTTTTAATTGTTTTAGAAAAAATTAAATTAGTTTCAACTGATTGTGATAATAACAAAAGTATACGTGTTGAACCAAAAACACATGATGAATACAATATTGAAATTGAAAATCCTTTTAAACTACCTGATAATAGTGTAGCTTGGAGAATTGATATTTCAAAAATTGATAATCAAAAAGTTGTTGAAGTAATTACTCCTTATAATGGATTTAAATATCAAATGAGATATATTAAATATCCAAAACCTATTATATTAGCAGATTTATCTACAACATATCCTGGAGAAAGTTTGACAATTGATGGACAATCTTCAGCATCAACCTCTGAATTAAATGAATCTATTCATAGAGAAATAATTGATAGAGCTGTTGAATTAGCGTTACTTGACTATAAACCTCAAAATTTACAAGGTAGAGTTCAAATAGACGCGCGAAATGAATAAAACAATTATTATTATAAATTAAAACTCAAAAATTATGTTTGGACCAAGACAAGTTGGTGAATTGATGGTAGGTAATGCTGTAGCAACAGAAACAACTGTAGCAACATTTATTGCAACTGCCTCCGACAAAGAATTAAAAGTACTATCTAAAGATGGTAGTAATGTAGCTTCTGGAAAACCTTTTTATGTGCTTCAAAAAGCTGCAAATGCTGAAGGAGGATATGAATTTTCAGACAAAGTAGATCCTAAGTATATTGATAAAATTACATTAAAAGCTTATGAAGCTGAAGTACAAGCTTCTTATAAAGTAGATGGTTTTAACACTGCTGGTGTTGCTGCTGCTCAACGTACTTACGAAGTTGAGATTAGATTACAAGAAGGACTTTCGTCTGAAAATTTTGAAATTATTTCAGGTTATTATGTAACAGGTGAAACTTTAGGTTCTGATACTGCAACAACTATTCGTGATGGCGTAATTGCTTCATTAAATAAAAATCTTACTCGTAGGGGTAATAACGAATTTGTTATTGCTGCTAATGGTACAGGTATTAGTGTAACAGCTCAAGCTCAAGACAACGTTCCTGGTAAAAAAGATGGTAGACAACTTTTGTTTACTGTAACAGGTAAAGTATTTAATAACGTACCTACAAATGGATTAGGTTCTAATCTAGGTGTTCTTACAACTACTACACTTGTTGCTCCTAAACCAGGTAATGGTACAGGTAAATGGGCTACTAATTACGAATGGTTTGTAAAAGGTTACAAATATGATCGTGATCGTTTGACTGGATATCCAGCAGATTTTGGTGATCGTACACCTTATTACACAAGTAAAACTGGTATTTATAATACTATTCAGGTTATTTACTTTGCACCGCGCAATGAAACTATTGTTGAAAGACAATACAAAGTATTGACTATTTTAGTAGAGAAAGCAAGTGATACACTAGCTAACAACGCTGCAACAAATTCAGTTATTACTGATATTCGTACAGCCGCAAGCGCTTTTGTAACTGTTCCTGCTAACTTAGCAGTAGTATAATAAAAATAATAAACTAACCTAAAAGGGAGAGAAAAATCAAAACTTTCTCTCCCTTTTTTTATTTAAAAACGAATGGTAGTTATAAATAATTTAGAAATCATCAATAACGGAACACAAATTGCTATTGATGTTGAAACAAGTGTAGGATTTAATATAACTTCTATACTATTATGGCAAATGAATGATTTCAAAGATTATTCATTAGCTAAAAACCTTACACCATATTTAGAACAAATAAATAATAAAGAAGTATTAATTATTGACGCTGTAGATCTTAGTTTAGCTAAATTTGAAGATATTGTTTTTGTAGAAGTAGAAAGTGATGATCCTGGAGAAGATGATTGTACAACATGTCAACCTCTTTCATTGGGAATAACATATAATCTTATGTCTTACTATCAGTGTTTAATGAATTATTTTTTTGAAAATAATGATTCAAAAAATGATTGTAAATCTTGTAATGATGTAAATTCAAGTCCAGAAGTACTAACTATTAATCTTTTATTAGATATGGTAGAAAATGCATTAGAACTTGGTTATTATTTACAAGCTATTGACATGATTAAAAAATTAAAAAAACTTTGTTCTATTAAAAATTGTACTAATTGTGGAACTGTAGAATGTTCATCTTGTAGTAAATTTAAACAATTTTAATATGTCATTAATAAATGAAAAAAGTCATGCTTCTACAACAATTAATTCTTTAGATAAAATTTATAAAGAAGCTAAAATGACAGGTCAATTAAGACCTGAACAAATAGTTTATTTAAATATTATTTATAAGTTTTTAAAAGGATGTTTTGTTACTTTATCAAATAAACAATATAATTGTTTATTGTCTTTATATAATAGAATATTAGTAAATTCAAAATATATATGTCCTTCAGTACCTTATAAAAAATATACTTTAATTGGTAAACCTAAATTTACTCAAGCAGATAATGATGATTGTAATAATTATCCAGTTTTTAATAAAGTATATTATTGGCAAGAATCTGATTATAATACTACTGCTGCCAATATTTCTGAATTTGTAATTATTACTGGATTTTTATTAAATAAACTTTCAGATACTTATCCTATATTTGAAACAGGTAAAGATATAACTTATTCAAACATAGGTAGGATATGTTTTCTAGCAATGAATTCAGAAACTACTAATTATGAAATAAAAGATATTATGGGTAATAATATTACATCACAATTTGATATATCTTTAATATCGAGTCTTAAAGCCACATTGTTTGTATCTAAAAATATATACAGTCATGGTATGATTAACTTTAAAATAAAAAAATTATAATGCCAACAAACTATTCAGACATTACTGGTGGATTGAGAATTCCTTCTCAAATACCTTTAGATGTAAAAACATATAAAGATAATGAAGTAGCTCTTGCTAATCTTGGACCAAGTGATAATCTTGCCTTAACTTATGTTCAAGGTATGTTATTTTATTGTGTAGAAGAAGAAACAAGATGGGAATGGCGTGGAGTGAAATCAGGTGAAGAAAATACTGGTTTAAGAACTCTTGATTATAGATATCCAGATAACTTAGATACCTTTAATATTGATTACTCAGATAGACTTTTTAACTTCTTTCCAGTGTCAACACAAGGAGAACAGGGTGACCCAGGAACTCCTGGTGCTGCTGCGTCAATTGCATTAGGTACAGTTACTACTGGGGCAGCAGGTTCTAGTGTTATTATAACTAATAGTGGTAGTTCAAGTGCTGCAACATTTAATTTTACAATACCAAGAGGAGATACGGGTGCCACAGGTGCTGCAGGTATAGATGCTGCAAATAACTTACAAAAAACTATAACAGCAAGTTATGTATTAACTGACGCTGATAATAATTATTTAATACTTATCAATAATGGTGCTACAGCAATAAATATTACTGTACCAACAGGATTAATGTCTAAAATTGAAGTTGGATTTATACAACAAGGTTCAGGTGATGTTACTTTTGTACAATCAGGAACTGTTATTAGTTCACCTTCTTCAATGAAAAAAATTAAAGGACAGCATTATAACGCATATATTACACAAGTATTAGCTAGTAATGTATATCAACTTGTAGGGAATCTTAAAACTTAATTATGAAAACATTTAAAAGATTAGCTTTACAAACTGAACAAACGGTAGATGATCCACCATATGTAGAAGATTGTCATTATATTGTAAGATTTGAATTTACTGGAGAAGTAGGTACTATTGTTGGAGTAAATGGTAATTATTGTGGTGGTGGAAGTTTTGACTTTGGAAGAACATTAAGTTCTGATCCAGCAACACCACAAGTAGTAAATGCATGTGTAGATTTAAATTCATTAACATATACAGTGGGTTCTGTAACACCAATTTTTGATGATATTGGAAATCCTTGTATTTAAAATAAATAAAAAATATGGCAATTAATTGCAATGAAATTGACCAAACAGTAAATCAATTATTAGCTGCTTGGGGAAATAACTGTAAAGATATAAAACCTTCTGATTTAACTTTACTAGTAGAGCTAGTTGCTGCAGTACAAGTATGTGCTAACGGTGGTACAGCTTATGATTATTTACATACTGATATATACGAACCTGAAACAGATACTATTGTAAGTTATGATACAGGTGAATATCATTCAATTTCCGTAATGGTTGTTGAAGGTAATATAACATTAACAGATGGTACATTAACAACAACTTTACCACAAGGATCAGTACTAGATCACGAAGTAACAAATTTAAACCAACTCCCTTTTAGATTTACTGTAAAAGCTGGAGCTAAAGTAACTGTACAATATTTAAACGCGATTCCTTAACATGGCAGATATAAATAACACTTTAGGTTTTACAGGGACGATAGTAAACCCTTTGCAAGACTTGCAAAGTGTTTTAACTGTTGGAAATTTTTCAGACTTAAATATAAATCTTGTTCCAGATTATCTTAATCCTGGAAGTGATGGTGGTTTTTTTGCACCAAATGGTGCAGCAATTGTTTCAGGAGATTATCAAGGAGTTTTGACTGCTACTAATTTAGCATTATATTCTGGAGCTTTAGAAACATCTTTAAATGCTCAAACAGGTTTATTACTATCAAATGGTGGTACAGATTTTGTAAATATAAAAAATACAATTACCAGTAAAAGTTATAATTTATTAACACCAGATCTTGAAGATTCAGGAGATTATTATATTCCTACTTCTGTGAATGGTATTTTTGCAGATATTTCTGGTAATATTGTTTTACCAGATCCAATACCTTATATACCAACTCTTCAAGAAGTCTGTGAAGAAGGAAATACTTATGAAGATATTCCTAGTGATTTAATAACAGTTATTCAACCTGGTCAAGTAAATGTACGACGTCCGTCTACAAGTATCCAAACAAATTTAAATCCTGAACTAATTAGTTTTGCTCAAAATAGTAGTAGTGTTAGACTTCAAGCAAATCTTAGTACTCCGTTTAGTACAGTAACTCAAACATTACAACATCAGAATGGAATTATAGCATTATTATCAGACATACCTTCTTTAACAAGTTATCAATTAACTTCTGAAAAAAATAATGCAAATGGTTACGCAGGTCTTGATGGTTCAGGTAAAATATTTTCTTCACAATTACCATCAATAACTGTTACTGAAGTATATACTGTAGCTTCACAAGTTGCTCAATTAGCTCTTGTGGCTGATGAAGGTGATGTAGCTATTAGAACTGATTTAAGTAAGTCATATATTCATAATGGTGGTGTAACTGGTACAATGGCTGATTGGTCAGAATTACTTACTCCAACTGGAGGTGTTACATCTGTAACTGGTACTACAAATAGAATTACTTCTACTGGTGGAACAAGTCCAGTAATAGATATATCTGCAGCTTATGTTGGTCAGACTTCTATCACTACTTTAGGAACTATTGCTACAGGTATCTGGCAAGGAACAGCTATAGCAGATACTTATATATCATCTGCATCTGTATGGAATGCTAAAGTTGGTCCAACTAGAACATTGACTATTAATGGTTCTGCACAAGATTTATCAGCAAATAGAACATGGACTGTAGGTGATGTAATAATGTCTCCTGCTACAGTTCAGACAGCTACAACTCAGACAGGTTCTTCTGCAATAGGTATTCTTAATTTAGAGCAAACTTGGAATACTTCAGGTACTCCAACAATGCTTAAGATGAATGTAGTAGATACTGCTTCCAATGCTGCTTCTCTACTATTTGATTTTCAGATGGGTGGTGTAAGTAGAGTTAAGTCTAGTAAAGTTGGTGTTGTAACATCAAATGGTTTTAATAGTTCTGCTGGAGGTATTCGTGGTAGCTACTACGATACTTCAGGTAATGTATTTAATTTTGGAAATACCTCGTTATATGGTGCAACAGGTGTTGCTACAGTAACTACATCTGGAGATAAACGAGCTTTTTATGCTAATTATAGTTGGTCTCCTACTTCAGGTACTTCAACCATGACAGCATTTAACTATAATGGTACAATTAATCAAACTGGTGGAGCTAATGGCATTACAAGAGCTTTCTACGCAAATCCTACACTTACAGCTGCAGCAGATTTTAGAGCTTTTGAAGCTTCAACAGGTGCAATAGTATTACCATATAGAGCAGTAACTACAACATCTTCATTATTAAATAGTGATTACTTAATTGTAGCAAGTAATACTATTACAATAACATTACCTTCTTCGGTAGCAGGAAAAATTATAAAGATAAAAAATATTGATACAGGTACCATAACAATTAATCCACTTAGCGGAACTATTGATGGTGTAAGTTCTAAATCTTTAACAGTACAATATACAGGATTTGAATTTACAGGAGATGGTACTAATTGGTTAATAACAGGAACATTTTAAATTATGATAAAACAAAAGTTACAATATTTAGCAAAAATATTTAAATCTATTTTTCAAGATATAAAATCTTGGGAACAGATTAAATTGAATAATTGGCAATGGCATGGACCAGGTGGAATTATCGTAGGAATTTTAACTTATCTAGTTTTAACTTTAACTTTTAAGGGTGTTCATGTGGTTGGGCAATTTATCATAACTTCCTTTTTATCAGGACTTGGTATATGGGCATTTGAGCTATCTCAGAGAACTGGTAGAATAATTGAAGATGACGAATTATTTGAAAGTAATAAAGATCTTTTTGTAACATGGGTTCCTGCTATTATCACTATCGCTACAATACTTATATTTTTTAAAACACGATAAATTAATTAAAACACTACAGTATGATCATCGATCAAGATCCAAAAGGATATTATGATAAAATTGTAGACGAATCTAATCCAGAGAAAAAGGCTTTTAATCTACTTCTAGCAATACTAGTTGCAGTATTAATAGCCTTTGGTTCTTCGATTGTATATCTTAAAGCAGAACAAAAAGACCTCAATATAGAGATTAGACAATTACAATCTACAAATCTTAAAGATGATAAAGAATGTGATAAACGTGTCCAAGATGCAATAGATAAGCAAAAGGCTGAAGATAAGATTGAATATGATAAACTCTACGAATCCTACAACGACAATATAGAAAAGTTTGAAGAGAGGATGAACTACGTAACAAGAGAACTCCTTAAAGTTAAAAAGAATAGATAAAAACTATGGTTGATAAAATTACAATAGATAGGATTGCACAAGCACATCCTAAAGTGAGAGAAGAGCTTTTAGAGCAATACACTCATATAAATGAGAACCTTTTAGGAGCAGGTGTAAGACTTCGTTTTGCATACGTATATCGTACTCCAGAAGAGCAACATAAGTTGTTTCTACAAAGACCTAAAGTTACAAATGCCGATAGTTGGCAATCAATTCATCAGTACGGTTTAGCATTTGATATTGTACTATTACTTGATAAGGATGGTAATGGTACTTATGAATCAGTGAGTTGGGATATTGCTAAAGATTTCGATAAAGATGGTAAAGCAGATTGGTCTGAAATCAGAGATTACCTGAAAAGTAAAGGTTGGTCTTACGGTGGAGATTGGAAATCATTAAAAGATTATCCACACTTCGAGAAGACATTTGGTCTTACGAATAAGCTGATGAAAGCAAAGATTGATGCTAAGAATTATAAAGAGGAAACAGTAGGAGGTATTAAGATTAAATACATTAACATTTAGAGTATGACATTTGACATTAAGAAAATAGTAATAGGAGTATCACTCTTAGTAGGAGTTTTCCTTCTAGGAAGATGTTCCGTAAAAGATGAGGTCATAAAGATTCCTGTTAAGGTATTGGTACCTAAAGTAGTAGGTACCAGTGGTGTTGTAACTAATCCGAAACCAACTATTGTAAAAGAACCTATGTATATCAAAGGTGATACAATCTATGCAGTGAATCCTCAGGATGCTCAACTTGCTCAAGATTTAAATAATCTTGAAACAGATTATGATAGAGTTCTTAAACTCTTAGCGATGACTAAAGTAACAATTACACCTTTGAAGTATGAAGATAGTTTTGTCAAGATTGATGGAACAGCTACTTCAAGGGGACCATTACTAGACTACAAGCTTGATTATGAACGTAAAGAATTTGAGATGCCTATAGAAGCAGATTTCATTAAGAAGGATAAATCATTCCTTGGTATTGAACATATTCTATTAGGTGGGGGTATTGGGACTCCAACAGCTAAACCTGTAGCATTAGATAATGTATCTTTTCATGGAGCAGCTGGAGTACAATTTAAAGGAGGTAACATTCTACAAGGTGCATATAATACTAAGAAAGATGCCTCACTAACTTACCTCGTACAATTCTAATTAAAAAAGATATAAAATAATTACAATTTTATTAGGAATTGTCAAATAAATTCCTTATCTTTGTAAGACTAATATTAAATATATATAAATGAATAAGGAAGAAGTTAAGAATTGGTTACTGAATCATCGAGGTTATTTAAAAAAAAGTCCTTATATTTTGAGTCAAAGACTTAATATTAATGATGTACAGTTATGTAAATCTGCAATAAAAGAAGTTAAATATTCAAGAATACTAGAAAGACCACTTAAAATATTAATCTATGATCTGGAGGTATCTTACAATATTGTAAAATCCTGGAGAGTAGGTTACCAATTAAATATTAATCCATCAGATATAATTCACGAACGAGCAATTATTTGTGTAAGTTATAAATGGTCTGGGGAAGATACAATCTATAATATTACTTGGGATAAGAATCAGTCAGATAAGTTTCTACTTGAACAATTCATTGAAGTTATGAATGAAGCAGACTTAATTGTTGCTCATAATGGAGATAGATTTGATTTAAAATGGATTAAAACTAGAGCTATTAAACATGGTTTAGAAATGCTAATTGATTATCCTCAATTCGATACATTAAAAGTTGCTAAGAAAAAATTTCTATTTAATTCTAATAAACTTGACTATATATCAGAATACCTTGGATTCGATAATAAGATCAAAACTTCCATGGAACTATGGGATGATATTATACTTAGAAAATCTCAAGATGCAATGAGTAAGATGGTAGAGTATTGTGATAAAGATGTAGAATTACTTGAAAAAGTATATAATAAATTAGTATCTTGGGAAAAACCTAAAACACATTTAGGAGTACTTCAGGGTAAAACAAAACAAACATCTCCTATTACAGGTTCAATAAATATTGAATATGTAAAAGATGTAGTAACAAATCAAGGAACTGTTAAGTATATAATGAAAGATTTAGATACAAATAGGTTATTTGAGATGTCAGCAACGAATTATAAAAAGTTTATTGAAACAAATAAATAATATGAAAAAAGATATACTATTATGGGATATAATCCTATATCAAGATTTTGATGGAGTATAATAACAACCAAAGCCATTCCGAAAGGGTGGCTTTTTTTATATAAAATAATATATGGCAACAGAGGCCCAAATAACGTATGCAGTACGTGAAAGTATATCACAATATACAGATGATACAAATATATCAGATAGATATATTATGTTTTTATTCAATCTTAAAAGAGCTAAGTATCTTAGAAATGATTTGAATAATTTACAAAAAACAGCAGATTTATCAGTAATGCAATCATTATGTTTAGAACTTGAAGAAGTATCTGCAAATGAATGTGGTATAGAATATGATTGTGGTACTATTATGCGTACCAAACAAAAACTACCCCAACCATTAGAACTACATTTAAAATCTGCAATTATTAATATTAAACCTACTAATCGAATAGCAGTTCCATTTAATTTTGTTAATAAGGAACGTGCTATTTTTAGTAAATATTCTTCATTTGGAGATAGTATTTATGCTTTTTTAGATAATGATAATTATATTTATTTAGTAAGTGAATCTAATGCTGTTAAATTAATTGAATGTCTTTCAGTTACAGCAATATTTGAAGACCCTTTATTATTAAAAGATTATAAAACATGCTGTGGATGTGAAATTGTTAAACAATGTTTTGATAGTTTAACAACACCTTATCCATTACAAGCACATCATATTGATAATATTACTGAAGAAATAGTAAAAATGTTAATTAGAAAAATACAAATTCCTGAAGACGAAAATAATAATGCTGATGAGAAATAGTAAACGAACTGAAGGAAAAATATCCAGAGATTATGGTATGAGAGATTTTTATAAATATTATAAAGAAAATTCTCAAAATCCACAATCTACTCAAAAATTTAATAAAGTGGTTTCTGAATTTAATCAAACAATAGTTAATTCAATTATTAATGATGGATTAGAATTTATACCAGCTAGATTACAATTAAATATTTGTATTAGAAAATATAAAAAAATTATTAAAATTGAAAATGGTAAACTATTAAATCCAAACCCGATTGATTGGAAAACAACTAAACAATTATGGGAAGATGATATAGAAGCTGGTGAAAAGAAAATAATTATTCGATATTTAAATAATCATACCTCTAAATATATTTTTAGGATTAAAGCTTTAAGAATTGGAAATTATTATTTAAACAAAAAACTATATAGATTTAAAGCTTGTAGAGGATTTCAAAGAGCATTGGCTAAAAGAATATTAGATCCTAACCAAGATAACTTCCAAGCATTTGATTTATTTTAAAACAACAAAATTATGATATCAGGAAAAGTTACTTCTTTAGGAAGTATAATGTATAAGGTACTTAGGAATCCTATATGTGTAGATTTAACA
>Ga0154020_10002326_pt1 | contig 23136 bp, 23 predicted proteins | sample Klosneuvirus_201_FD_109709 | JGI IMG/M metagenome (GOLD analysis project Ga0154020, IMG submission 109709) | Active sludge microbial communities from wastewater, Klosterneuburg, Austria - Klosneuvirus_20160825_MG | ecosystem: Engineered > WWTP > Aerobic digester > Activated sludge | place...
ATGAGTTCTTAGGTGGTGTTTATGAAAAAAACTTTCAAAGTAATTCAAATTTTTATAGTGCTTTTGTTCACGTTATTGATCTCAATACAATCTCAAGGAGAAATATCGAAGGATGAATTTATAGGAGTATCAGATGCATTTTTAAAATCGTATTCTGAGCTTTCAATAATCATTAATTCAAAATTAGCTGGAGAAGACTTTTGGTGGAATCTCAATGAAAAATATGGTTCATTTTCTAAATATATCGATGCTCAAGGAAAAACGAATTATAATATATTTTTCTTCGGTGGATTAGCAAGAATGCCTGAAATGACAGTTGAGGGAGCTGCATTAGTGCTTTGTCATGAGCTGGGCCACGGTATCGGAGGGGCACCAACTAAATTAAATTCGGAAAGTTCCGTAGAAGGGCAAGCTGATTATTTTGCAACACGAATTTGCTTACCGAAAGTTTTAGATAAAATGCCCAAAACAACACTCGTTCCAGCCGATCCATTAAATCTTTGTAAAACGGAAATATGTAAACGTATTTTTGTAGGAATTATTTCTGAAATGGCCGTGATTCAGTTTAATCATCCTGATCAAGCGTCGAGATTTGATAAAGTAGATCCAACGATTGTAGAAACAATAAATACGAATCCAACGTTTTATCCCTCTAATCAGTGTCGTCTCGACACTTTAGTCGCAGGTGCTTTAGAAAAACCAAGACCTCGCTGCTGGTGGACTCCTACTATCAAAGACTAGACTTTTGTCTTTGCGCTGAGAGTAATTTATGAAAATACTTTCTTGAAGTCATCAAATGTTAGTTCAACTGATATGTAGAATTCATTTAAACAGTATGATTTGGAGCCCATTATTTTTACTGATCAGCATCGATTAATTCGATATTCATAGGGGCTGGCCACTTATATTTAAATATATCTGTAATACTGGTCTGGGTTATTAATTCCAACTTCGCCAATGAATAAGTTCCTGGTATAAATAAAATAAGATTATTAATTATTCGATGTCGCATTTCACATTCATTGTGAGGATATATGTTGGTTGCATTTCTTGAAAGTTTTAAATATGTAGGACATTTATATCCAATGGTGTTTCTTCGTGTTTTTATTGGCTGGTTTTATCTTAGTCAGGCGTTGAAGAAATACAGTGGTGATTATTTGTTTCAGCCAAGACTTTCTGAACAACTTTCAGAGTGGTTAGCAAAAGCAGGTCCATCTCTAGTCGAATACAAGGCTTTTATTGAAGAATTTGTAATTCCTTATCCTAATTGGGTTGTTTTTTCGTATGGAATTACAGGCTTGGAATTCTTAGTCGCTATTTCTTATCTTACTGGTTTTTTAGTGAGGCCCACAGCGCTCTTCGCTGCATTTTTAAGTTTTAATATGTCGATTATAATGAGTGGACCTAATCAAGAACCATTTCACCTTACTTTATTTGTAATTCATCTAGCGATGGCTTGGTTGGGAGGTGGAAGATGCTTTGGATTAGATTATTATTTCTATAAACGTCAACGTGGTTTGTGGTGGTAAAAAAATACAAATTTATCTTTTTAAGCGCATTATTTCTTATTGGACTACAGTATTTTACGGGGCTTATTAAAATCAATTTTGTTAATTCAATGAAACCTAATTTGATCATATACTCATACTCTTCATTTACTGCGAAGTGGGGCCCAGGACCAATTATAAAAAAAAAGTTTGAAGAACAATGCCATTGCAAAGTTGAAATGCGTGAGGCAGACGATTCACGTCTCTTAATTCAACGCTTGGTGATGGAAGGCGATCGCAGTGATGCCGACGTGATAATTGGAATTAATCAGTGGGATTTGAGTCAGTCTTTGGAAAAATTAAATTTCAAACGTGAATTTTGGCCTCTGGAAATGAATCTTGAAGATGAAAACTTTAAAGCCACCTTAGGAGAGCCTGGTGAACTTGTTCCTTTTGATTGGGGAATTTTTGCCTTTAACACCAAAGGAGATTCTAAAATCTCAAAAGCTAAGAATTTAAATGAATTTTTATCTTTATTACCAAAAAATGGTCTAGTCTTACAAGATCCAAGAACCAGTGCTCCGGGATTAAGTTTATTAAATTGGCTTGTGCAAGTTCTTGGTGAAGATAAAGCGTTTCAATATTTGGATCTACTGAGTGAAAAAATTTTCACTATAACATCTGGTTGGTCATCGAGTTATGGATTGTTTCAAAAAGGGCAGGCTCAAAGTGTTTTTTCTTATGTGACGTCTCCGCTTTATCACCTCATTGAAGAGAATGATAAAAACTATAAGGCACTTAGTTTTCAAGAAGGACTTCCAATGCATGTAGAGTTTGCTGGGGTGATGAAGACATGTAAAAATTGTTTGATGGCTAAAGAATTTATTCAATTCTTATTAACACCAAACATACAATCTATATTAATGAAAAAAAATTATATGTTTCCAATTGATAAAAATGTTTTAGCGAAAACCCCTTGGGATATCGAATCTAAATATAAAGTGCTCCCATTTCGAAAAATTTCGAAAGAAGATCAAGATCGTATTCTAGAACGATGGACAATGTGGTCACGTAAAAGATGATAAACGCATTTGTTTTTATTCCATTTATTTTGTTATTTCTAGGTCCTTATTTAATATTATTAGTACAGTTTTCACTAAGTTTTGAAACTCCATTTGTAGAACTAATTCAAGTATTAAAAAACACTATAATTCAAGCTGTAAGTTCAGGCGTTCTTAGTGTTATGTTAGGTGTTTTAGGGGGCTTGGGTTTATTATGGCTTGGGAGAACCGTAAGCAGTAGAGCTTATTTCTGGATAGAAAAAGCAATTCTGCTTCCCAATATAATACCGAGCCTTTTTGTCATTTTATCTTGTTTGGTGGTTATTCAACCTTTTCCCTTCGGACAAATCGGAATTATTTTAATTCATACTTTAATGAATATAGGATTGATTTCCATATTGTTTCGTCGAATATGTTTAAATAAATTAGGGATGCTGATGGAATTAAGTTTGATTGAAGGAGCGAGCTCTTGGCACTTTTTTAAAGTTGCTGTACTTGGATATTTAAAAATGGATTTGATCTATTTATTTATCTTTGTTTTTGCAATTTCCATGGTTAGTTTTAATGTACCCTATATGATTGGGGGACCATCTGGAACTACCTTAGAAGTTCTTATCTTCGAAAAAATAATAATTACTCAGCGTTGGTCCGAAGCCATAGGACTCAGCTTTATACAAATGGCTCTTATTGGTTTTGTCAGCTATTTGTCTCAGCAAATGAATTGGAATTGGGGTGATCAAAATGGCCAAGCTAATATTTCATTGATCGAATGGAAATGGGGGCTTATATTTCCGGTATTGGCAGTCATGATTATTTTTTATTCTCCACTTGCATCAGTAGTGAATGGGATTCGGCAACTGGAGTCTTTGAATTTCTCCTTGATAGAGCTTTTTGAACCTATTTTTAATTCTTTAAAAATTGGATTATTAGGAGGACTCACAATTTTCTTGTTGGCCCTAATTGCTTGCTATGGATTTGACTCAATAGGGATTAAATTAATATCTAAATATTTTATTTCACCAGGCCCTGTGCTGTTAGGATTTTCAGTTTATCTCATGCAATCAAAGATAGGTGCATGGGACTTTTCATCAAAATTTAATTTTTTAGATTTCCAACTTATTTTTGGGCTTTCCATAATGTTTTTTTGGACCTTATTTCGATTATCCTTAGCTTCACCAATGCAAAGTTTGTCGAAGCAAATTGAAGTGGCGCAAGTTTTGGGAGCTTCGCAATATTCCATTTTTTCTAAAATTATTTTTCCACAAATTATAACTCCTATTACTTTTATGTGTGGTGTAGCATCAATGTGGTTTTGTGGAGATTTCGCCTTTTCAAAATTAATATCTCCTGGTGATTTTCACTTAGCACTTATAGTTAAAAGTCTTGCGTCTAGTTATCGACTTGATGCTGCACAACTTTTAATGGTTATATTATACATACTGTCACTCGTATTATTTATTTTATGGTGGAGTCTTGGCAATGTCCTTAGTCGAAAATTTAAAATATAGTATGGATGATTTTAAAATAAATATTCCAAGATGGGAAATTCTCGATCAGGGCGTGACCGTATTGTCCGGACCATCAGGAAGCGGAAAGAGCACGATCTTTAGAATATTATTAGGGTTAATACCATGTCCGTCTATGAGTTGGGTTTTAAATGGAATTGATTTAGCTAAGCTATCAGTTAAGGAAAGACGATTAGGAGTGGTATTTCAAAGTTATGATCTTTTTCCGCATTTGAACGCTCGTGATAATCTTATGTTTGCAGCCGAAGCTCGACAATTAAGCACCAAGGAATCACAAACACTTATGGAACATCTATGTGCAACGCTGAAAATTGAAAAATTCCTCGATCGAAAAATTGGACTTTGTTCAGGTGGTGAAAAGCAAAGAGTGGCTCTTGCAAGAGCTTTGATTGGAAAACCTCGCGTGCTCTTATTAGATGAACCATTTTCTGCATTGGACGAAGAAATTAAAGAAGAAGCTCGCCAATTAGTTAAAAATACCATTCAAGAATTCAAAATTCCTACCATACTTGTGACTCATGATGATCGCGATGTAAAAGCTCTGGGGGATAAAAAATATACTATTTTAAATGGTCGCTTAATTATTAGTTAAAGAGAGTTTTAACTAGCCAGCTTCACGAATGAAAATCCAAATACTTTTCAAGGCTCCATACAGCCTCAGACAAGCTATGTTCGCCTCGGGAGCATCCACCCCTTTAGCTCTGCTTCGAACTCGTTTTCCGAAATCTGAAAAGTTGGCCCTCTTTAGCAGAATGTATTTATATAAAGTCTACTTTGCCAGTGTCTAGGCTATAGATTGCGCCTTTAATGACCAATTTATCTTTCCCTTTGGAATTTAATAGAGTGGTATATTTTGATTGTTTTGATAAATATTCAACGCCAACATTAACATTTTTTCTTATGGCTTCATTCATAAGTTTATCTAAAAGATTATCTTTATTAGCAGTGGATTGACTCAGCGTTATGATTGTATTTTCAATATCATTTTTATTCATATTTTTTTTCAAAATAGTGATGAGCTCTTCCAAAGGTTCAATGGAGTCATGACTGGTATTGACAGTAGTAGATTTTAAATTTGATGTGGAATTATTAAAGGGATTAAGAATTTTTTCAAGAGCCGCACTAATCGCACCACATTTTTGATGTCCAAGAATAATAATCAATCGAACTCCTAAATGAGTTACTGCGTATTCGATACTGCCTGATATGGAGTGGCCAGCGCCTTCAATAAAATTACCAGCAAGTCGAATGACAAATAAACTTCCAATACCTTCATCAAAAATAATTTCGGGTGAAACTCTTGAATCAGCACACCCGATAATAATGGCTTTAGGACTTTGTTCATCACGGACTTTAATAAATTCTTGTTTTCGATCAAGAACTTTTTTTTGAATTAGGTCATTACAATAAATTTCATTTATAGATGAACTTTGGCTTGGAGTATTGAGAACCTTTACAAATTTAGCATTTCCTTGAATGAGACTGGCGAGAGCTTCATCTGCTGTATGAGTCATCTTGGAATTGGTTGAAGCAAATAATTTTTTAATCCACAATATATTTAAAAAATAATATAAAATTATTATAAATAAGAAAGTTCCTTTTTTGAATAGTTCGCGGCGGTGATAAGTAAGATTTGATTTTTCCATTGAATTGGTTTTTCTAGAAGGGATTTAAAGATTAGATATAAGTCTTGAAATTTAATTAAAAATTTTAAATTACTCTCAATTACTTAAATAATTTGATCAATTTCTAAGAAAAACGGCAAAGACTTTTTTAAATATGCTCTTTGCCGTTAATTTGACCTTACATAATATTAATTAAGAAAGCTTTTTATTGAATAATTATTTTTTTGTAACAGTTAGTTTAATATTTGAGTCGTCGCCAAATACGAAGTGACCTCTTTTTAAATCAATTTCAGTTAGATCGCCTTCCATACCTGCATCAACTGAAATCCTGCATGTGCTCGTTTCACCACTGCCTACGCTTGCCAGTGTAAAATTACTGGAGCCTTCTTTCGTTACAATTGCATAGTTTGAGTCTGATTTTTTTGAAATAACACCAGTCATTTCTCTAACAACGCTTATTGCTTTAATTTCAACAAGGATGTCAACAGGTCCAGGCAGTGTTTTATCGAGAGTTTCGCAAACAGTATTTGCAAAAAGTGGCTGTGTAATTAAACCGATTAATAAAGATAGAATGATAGGCTTCATTATGTCTCCCTTTTGTTAAAGTCTTAATGACCAGTGCTCATTTCAACTTATTGTTATTGCTGATTCTTATTTTCAATATTAAAACTTCGAATGAAATTTGAATAATTCTGCCCATGTATCATTAAAAACTTATAAAAACAAACACTCTTGTAAATAAATTTTTCTCCAAATAAATATCTGACTTAATTCTATAAATAGAACCCATTTAAAAATGAGATAAAATAGCTAATAACTAAGTATGAATAGGGGCTTAGAATCATTGGCGCTAATTTTGCTTATCAAATATTTTATAAATATTATTAATATATAATTTCACCTATTGGGCCTATATTGACACCACTTCAAAATTATTGAGTGACAAAAAGCACATGAAAGTGTTCATAATATTTAATCAGAATGCTAAGTAACTATTTTTTTTGAATTAATGTTAAAAATATAATTATTAATCAAATTTTTTTTTAGGATGGAATAACTGTATGAATTCTGAAAAAATTGAAATAACAAAATTTATTTTATATCACATTCTTAACGATGAGAGTTGTGCTGAGGTGCGACGATTTATTGTTCAAAATGAACTTACAGATAAAGTTTTATTTAGAAATATTGATCGCAGTAAAGATGCGGCAGATGATTTGCTTACCATCCAAGGATCACATTTTGTTCCTTTTTTAGCAGATAATAATAAATTCTATCGCGGGAGTGCCGAAATTCTCCGGTTTCTTCAAGGATTAAGAGTCGCTGACGATCAAGATTAATTGCTATTTTTTTATGCACTGTAAGTTTGTTTGACTTGCAAGCCAGTAACATCGGCCGATATCATCTTCATCAAAATGGAGTAGGCCTTGGACTTTTACAGACGTTGCGGGACTTCTCTTTGATGTCGCTGCAGTTGATTTTGTTGGCTCAGGTTCTTGTGCCATGTTTGACGCCACTTCTTTTCCATCAATATGGGTGATCACAACTTTTCCATTTAAAATGTACCCTGATTGACCTGAAAAAGAGCTAGCGCTTATAAATAAAACAAATATTCCAATCCAATTAAGTTTTGACGTCATTGATCCTCCATCGGGATGATTATTAAGTTTGATAATAGCATTTTATTTCGCAATTTGATTGAATTTAAATGCCTACATTTGAATTGTGACATAAGATATGGGATATCGGTCAACGGATTCTATGAGATATTTCATTATAATTTTTTATGACGATAATTACGATGCTAAAAAATTATAATGTTGTCAGCCACAATAGGAAGGAAAAGGTGCAATATGTCACAAATTGAAACCACGCCAGAAATGGTGAAAACAGTTTATAAAAAAACAGCGGAGAGATTAGCCGTTGTTCGCAAGAGATTAAATCGACCTCTGACATTAGCAGAAAAAGTAATGTTTGGTCATCTGGATGATCCTCAAAATCAAGAATTAATTCGAGGAGAGTCATTTCTTCAATTACGTCCCGATCGTGTAGCGATGCAGGATGTAACTGCTCAGATGGCCCTTTTACAATTTATGCTAGTAGGAAAAGATTTTGCCGCTGTTCCTGCCAGTGTTCATTGCGATCATTTAATTCGCGCCCATACAGGTCATGGCCCAGATATGGTTGTGGCGATGAAAGAAAATGAAGAGGTTTTTGATTTTCTTTCAACAGCTTGTTCACGTTACAACATAGGATTTTGGAAGCCTGGTGCTGGAATTATCCATCAAGTCGTTTTAGAAAATTATGCATTCCCCGGTGGATTGATGATTGGTACAGACTCTCACACACCCAATGCAGGTGGGTTAGGTATGTGTGCCATTGGAGTGGGAGGGAGTGATGCGTCTGACGTGATGGTGGGGCTACCATGGGAAGTGAAAAATCCCAAACTCATTGGTGTTCATCTGAAAGGAAAACTGAATGGCTGGACTTCAGCCAAAGATGTGATTCTCAAACTGTGTGGTTTATTAACTGTAAAAGGTGGTACTGATAGAATTGTGGAATACTTTGGAGAAGGAACACAATCAATCAGTTGTACTGGTAAGGCAACGATTGCTAATATGGGCGCCGAATTGGGTGCAACATGTTCTGTATTTCCATACGATAAAAAAATGGGTGCTTACTTAAATTCCACTCGTCGTGAAGAATTGGCAAAGATAGCTGAAGCCAATCACGATTTATTATGTGCTGATGAAGATGTTGTTAAAAATCCTCAAAAATATTTTGATGAAGTGGTTGAGATAGATCTTTCAACACTTGAGCCCCATGTGGTTGGACCGCACACTCCTGATTTAGCACGACCTATTAGTGCCATTAAAAAAGAGTTTGTTGAAAAAGGATATCCAACGAAATTATCGGCAGCCTTGATTGGCTCTTGCACCAATTCATCTTATGAAGATATCGGCAGAGCGGCTTTTGTAGCAAAACAAGCAAAATCAGTTGGTATCAACAAAATGCCAATAAGTTTTTTAGTATCTCCCGGATCTAATCAAATTCAGTTTACGATTGAACGTGATGGACAAATGGCGACGCTAAAAGATGTGGGGGCTACTGTTTTAGCGAATGCCTGCGGACCTTGCATTGGACAATGGAAGCGTGACGATATTAAAGATGGGGATAAAAACTCAATTCTCACTTCCTTTAATCGAAATTTCCGTGGTCGCAATGATGCTAACACAGAAACTTTAGCCTTTATCGGTAGCCCTGAAATAGTGATGGCTATGGGGCTTGCTGGTCGTCTTGATTTTAACCCAATGACAGATGAACTCGAGGGGCCATCAGGAAAAATTAAATTAAAAGCTCCTGAAGCGCCGGAACTTCCTGAAAAGGGTTTTGCTTTTGATACGGAAGGGTATCAAAAACCGAAGGGTTCATCAGCTCAAGTAGTTGTAAGTTCAACTTCTGATCGATTACAAATTTTGAATCCATTTAAACCTTGGGATGGAAAAAATTTTACAGATCAATTTGTTGTAGCTAAACTAAAAGGAAAGTGCACAACAGATCATATCTCTCCCGGTGGTTCTTGGTTAAAGTATCGTGGCCATCTTGAGAATATTTCTAATAATATGCTTCTGCGAGCAGACAGTGCTTTCGGGGGTCGCGTTGGAAAAGGAATTGATCAATTGAGTGGTCAATCAGATGTTGAGTTTGCGCAAATCGCACGTAATTATCAAAAAAATAAACGTGGTTGGGTGATCGTTGGCGATGAAAACTACGGAGAGGGATCCAGTCGAGAACACGCAGCGATGTCACCACGTTATCTTGGTTGCAGTGCCGTCATCGTGAGAAGTTTTGCGCGTATTCATGAAACAAACTTGAAAAAACAAGGTGTATTGGCGCTGCAATTCTCTAATCCTGCTGATTATGATAAAATTCAAGAACGTGATTTGATCGACTTGGATGTAACGAGTATGGCCCCTGGAAAACCAGTCAAAATGACACTTAAGCATTCTGATGGTAGCAAAGAGGATATTTCTTTGATGCATACCTACAGTGCCGATCAACTTTTATGGTTTAAAGCAGGTTCTGCCTTAAATCACATTCGTAGTAAAGCCTAAGAAAAACTTTGATACAAAAATAAGGGTGAAGCGGAGAATATAATTTATTCTCCGCTTTGTTTTTGCAGAGTCGCGTCCTGACTTCAAGTTATCATGTTGTGTGGGGAACATGAACGGATTTGCTATTCAGATGGGTTAGAGGAGGGTTGCGAAGGTTATTGATTCTAACCGAAAACATTAGCTGCATGACCAAATTGCCGTCAGACGGCAAAATAGTTTAACCAAATTGCCGCTACCTAGATTATGGTCAAATGATTATAATATCGCTAATAACGAACTTTTCTCATAGAGTTCTGTACTAAATAGAACCAACTCTAAATAGACTATGTATGGGCCTTATTTCGATAGTGCCCTCTTTTGAAAATTCATTTCCAGCATAAAAAATTAATTTCCGCAGAGACTTTTTAGATTTAATTTCAAATTCTCTTAGGCTTCTTAAATCACGACCTGAAATATTTTTAGTTGATTTAATCTCCACAGCTGTTACGCGATGTTCTTCTTCATATATAAGATCAACTTCGCGACCACCAACAGATTCATAATAAAATAAAGAATCCGTTTTAATAAACCCCAAGCGTCTTCGCTTTTCGATCTCACTAATAACAAATGATTCAACTAACTGACCTGATGAAAAGTCTTGAGATAAGGCTTGAAGTATTCCTACATCAATAAAATAAGATTTGGCACTTGAGATAAATCTTTTTGCTTCACTCAAGTGATAACCATAGAGTTTAAACATAAGACCTGATTGAATGAGTGTATTTAAATATTTTTTTATTGTTGGAGTAGAAAGTCCTGTTTCACTCAAAAGAGAAGATAATTCATAACGAGAGCCTAAGCCACTAATCAGAGCCAAATAGAGCGCACGGAGACCCTCAACATTTTCAATATTATTCAGTTGGGCAACATCTCTTGTAAAATAAGAATTTTTATAAATATTGAGTAATTCTTTCTTATCGGTGTCTATACTTTCGATAACTTCGGGAAAACCTCCAAATTTTTTAAAACTCTCAAGCTCTCTTAAAGACTTTTGCTTGATATCATAGTTCTCTTGAAACTCTTTGAGCGATATGGGTGTTCCAAAGTTTTCACCAAAACAAGCCGGTGGTAAGTAAAAAATTTGAATACGCCCGGCTAAGGTCTCTGATGAGGTATCAAGGAGATTTAATCCCGTTGAACCAGTGAGTATACAGTGAACTTTTTTTTCATCAATGGCCCACTTAATGGCAATGGTGATGTTAGGATTTCTTTGAACTTCATCAATGATAAACCTTTGACCCAGCTTTTGTACCCAACCTTTTGGATCTAATTTGGAATAATTTAATTCATCCAAGTCGTCAAAAGTGACGTAGTGATAATGAGCAAAGTGAGTCTTTAAATAAGTAGATTTACCTGACCTTCTTGGGCCAAGGAGCAAAATCGATTTCTTAGCTTTTGAAAGATCAAGCCAGCGTTCAAACAATAATAAGTTCCTTTTCATTAAAACTATACATTCAAATTAGCATGGATAAATATAAAGTCAACTTTAAGTACCAATTTGAGGCAAAAATCTGCTATATGAAATCTAAAGTATTCGAATTGTTTACTAAAAGATGAGTCGAGCGACTCATCTTTGAAGGTTTTGTAGATCTCCTGAGAGAATCTTATTACGTAATTTAATACGTATTTGCTTAAGGCGTTTTGGAATAACACCGTCTGAAAATCGTTCGGTTGTTGGATCTGGAATATTATTATCGAGAATTGCAAAAATTTTCATTTTTCTATCTAAGATGTTCATTTTCAAAAGGGGTTGTAGCCATTTGGAGCGCGGACCAAAAGTATAATTTGTAGCATTCGATAAATAATCAACTGTGAAGTTCCAAACTCTCCATTCAGCAAGCAATCCAATATTTAGTCCGTGCATAAGCCATTCATCTATGATGCGACCATCATCAACGGATAAACTCTCAATCGTATTATTAGCACTGATGAGATCAATTTGATGAACGGTTTTAGGATTGTTGAAGGCTTCAATATGATCTTCAATTGGATCAATAAAGTGTCCCATTTCGTGAATAAAAATGACGTTCCACTCAGAACGCGAAACATTTGAAATATTAAAAAACAAAGTTCGAGTTTCAATATTAAAACCAGCAGGCAAGTCACTTAAAACCGCTTTTGCTTCTTTATGATCGAGTCCAGCGCCATCTAAAACACGAAAGGCCATGTTTTCAATTCGATATTTTTGAGAAAGAACATCGAATTTCTTAGGATTGATTTTTTTAATTTCACTAAGTGAACCTTGTAAAAACCGATCGTTGATTGCTTGTGATAATCTTACGTCTGAGATGGGCTCAACAAAACAGTCTTTAAGAGAATCCATGCCTTGGGCAGGTAGTTCACCTTTATTATAAAGATTCCAAATTTGATTTGCTAAATTTTCGTGGGCTTTCCAAACGACGGGACTCCACCAAATGGGTAATGGTTGAGGAATTGGTGAAAGTCCAAAATCCTTTAAGGTAGTATTCACATCGATGGGGCATGCATGCCCCATCGTATTTAATAAATACAAGCATGAAAATAAGATGAAGTATCTTTTCAATTTCTATCCTTTTGAGAACTTGATAATTTTGAGAAATTTGTTTTTAAGCAGGAGAGGTATTCCTTAGTTGAATAGGTAGCAACTGGTGCTCCATACATATTGCTCGAATTTATCATATTAAAATTTGAATTAGCATCATCATTAATAATTTTAACTTTGGTTGCAATATAATGATGAGTACGAATTGTACCAGCAGGATCGACTTCTGCTAGATCTTGAAAATTCGCTCTAAAAAATGGAAAGTTATTTGTGCCATCTGCTGATCGTCATGCAAAAATTCTATCAACCAGTCCATTTTCACCATTTGCGACTTCACAAGTAGTCATATCTGCAACAAAGCCAATATTTGCTCCATATGGGAAATGATCAACCATACTGTAGCGTGCCGAAAGTTTAAGAGTAAATCTACACCCCTCATTGGTTTCCATAGTTGTGTAAGTTTGTAATGTTTGCTCAAAACCATAAAAATCAATTCTTTCATTTCCATTAAGACTTTTAGCAGCATCAGCATCAGGGATACCATCTACAGTTTTTTGACTTTTAATTTGAGCGCGACCGACATAAGCGGGATCACTACTATATAATTTATCTATAAATGATTTTGCCATTATGGTAGCGCATTTACCTTGAACTTTGAGAAGCTTGTTAAATGAAATACTGCTGTCTGGGTTGCTAGTTTGGACAGAAAGACAAACCTTATTAGCCTCGCTGTCTTTGATTTCAGCACATGGTCCTTGGGTTCCGTTACCTGCAATGGCATGAGATGAAAGCCATCCCAACACAGAAATAATTGTAATACTTTTGGTCAAAATACCATTTTTCGTCTTCATAAAAAATTTCCTTTTCCAAAACCTAGTTATTTTGTTTATGGAACGCTTATCGAGGTCTTGGAATTAACCCAACTAAGGGTAGCAACAAGCGCGCCATTATTTTTCGTCTTCTGGATTGCTAATTTATGACATAATGCGCTATTATTAAAGTTATATATTTGGCGGTAATTGATCGTGAAGCAATTATACATAATAAGTGTTTGATTCTATTAATATAAATATATTGTATTTAGTTTTAAAAACTTATTTTTATTTAGAATAGTTATTTTTACTAGGAGCTCGGAGTTTTTGAAAATTAATAATGAACTTTTAAATCAAGCAGAAAATCACATTCGCGTTGGGCAAACAACGGAGGCTCACGAGCTGGCCTTGTCCTTGCTGTCAAAGGTGGGATCACTATCGCCATTCGAACGAATTAAACTGGGAAATATTTTTCGCAGGGTTGGTGATTTCACTGCAACATCTCGGTTGTTATACAAGTTAGCAAGATCGGAGGAGGCCACAAAAAAAATTCGAGATTCAGCGTCACTAGAATATGGGACTGCACTCATATTTTTGGGTCTCCTAGAAGAGGGGATGGAGCTTTTGCGAAATCTGGATATCAAGACCTATCCATTAGCACTCATGAATATGGCTTTGGGTCATCAACAGGAATGGGATTACGATGCAGCAGTTCCCCTCTTGGAAAAGTTTGTAATGTCAGAAAGTATTGATTCTTATCAGCGTCTTGTGGGTGAAGTGAACTTACAAATTTCTTATCTCAGTTCAAACCCATCGATGCTCACTTGGAATCGAGTTCAAGAGCTAGGAAATATGATTACTTCCCAAAAGCTCACTTTGTTATCAGGAGTTTTTACTCAAATTGAAGGTCGATTTCTTTCCTCTCAACAACGATTCGAAGAAGCACGCGCTATTTTTCAAAAAGGTCTTGCTCAACTTCAAGGTGTGGCCACCTTCGATCGTGTGCGATTACAAAAATGGTTTCTGATCAATGAATTTGAAAATGATCATAAGCAAAAACCTTTGTTAGCTCAATGGCAGAAACTAAAAGCGCAGTCTTTACAGCTACACGATTCTGAGACATTACGCGAATGTGATCGATATCTTGGTTACTATAGTGAGCATTCAGAGTTACTCAATTATTGTTATCATGGAACACCCTATTTAGCTTATCAGCGGTATTTCTCTTTGGATCAAGTCGAATCTTTTATTGACTTAGAGTTCAATACAAAAGGAGAACAAGTGTTATTAAAAAGTTCTGATGAAGTTCTTTTGCTAGATAAGCTGGATGCTCCATTTACTCGTTCCTCGAAGAAAATATTACCAACCGGTAGTAGCTTACAATTAATTTTAACAGCAATGACCATAGATTTTTATCGTCCCATGACTCTGCCCCGACTGTTTCACTATGCCTATCCTGGTCAATACTGGAATCCCTTAACGAGTCCAGTGCAGGTGCGCCAAGGCTTGTTTCGACTTCGTCAATGGCTGAAGTCAAGTGGTTACAATTTGAAAATATATGAGAACAACTCTAAGTATTTTCTCGCTGCAAACAAAAAGAGTCAAAGTGTTCGAATTGGCCCCAATAAATTAACCATGGAGCAAAAAATCGAACAAAAATTGAAAGCACAATTTGGTGATACTAGTTTTCGGTTTGAGGACTTTAACAGTTTATCAGAGGAATCGACCACGACGATGCAGAGACATCTTGCCGAACTTCTCAAGAAAGGCATTATTCAAAAAGAAGGGAATACAAGATCCGCACGATTTAAACTCACGCATCATCAGTCGACTTAAATTGCTTTCACTTAATTCCTTTGCTGGTTTTCATTTAGGAGGCTATCGAGTTACCGATTATTTAAAAAGAACGTCTAGCTAAAAGATTTTTTCATTGAGGTAAAATTATAGATGAGTATATAAAGAATTATAGGTTGATCTATAAAAAATTATAGATTAATCTACTAAAGTGAAACATAACTGGATAACTACAGTAATCCAAACTACAATTATTACTATAGGTTCAATAAAATGAAAGAGATAGTCTTAGAGATATCAAAAATATTAAAAGAGAGATTGAGTGCAAAAACACCATTAATCCAAGTGATTCAAGGGCCACGTCAAGTGGGTAAAACAACTGCATTAATACAAGTTTACCAATCAATGCATAAAAAAATTCCGATGCATCTGGTTTCAGGAGATGGTGTGTCTTCTGCCATTTGGATTCTCGAACAATGGCAAATTGCTAGAACCAATAAGCAAATTCTTATAATTGATGAAATACAAAAAATTCCAGGATGGTCTGAAGCTATAAAAACGCTATGGGATGATAGTAAGAAAAGAAAAGGTAAAGTGCGTGTTAACAGGATCGAGTTCACTTAATCTTCAAAAAGGACTGACGGAGACTCTAACAGGGCGGTTTGAAATGATTTCCGCCTATCACTGGGGCTTGGATTTGACTTTAAAATTAAAGAAGATGTCTTTAGAAACTTATATGACTTATGGAGGATATCCCGGTTCCTATCAATTTATAAAAGAGAAAAAAAGATGGATCAATTATATGACAAGTTCCATTGTTGAAACTGTGATTGGAAAAGACATCCTTACACAGGCAACAGTAAAAAATCCAGCTCTATTTAGACAAGCTTTTCATATTTTGTCTAGTTATCCTGCACAGGTTGTGAGTTATAATAAAATTTTAGGACAGCTCCAAGATAAGGGCAACATAGATCTTGTTAAGCATTATATTGAACTCTATGAGGCAGCCTTTCTCATAAAAGCAATTCCAAAATTCTCATCTAATGAATTAAAAAAGAAATCGTCTTCACCAAAGATTATTATTATGGCCCCTTCGCTTTCATCTTTTCATCGTATTGATTCATTAAAAGCGGAAGATTATGGAAGAATTTTAGAATCGATGGTTGGTGCGGAGCTTATTCGACAAAATTTAAATCCTACCTATTGGACTCAAGGAGACTATGAGGTTGATTTTGTTATCAATTACAAAACTAAATTAATAGCTTTTGAAGTTAAGTCTGAAAGAAAAAAGCGAAGTTCAAGTCTTGATATTTTTATGAAACAATATCCAAAGGCACATTTAGTTTTTATCACCAAGGAAAATTTTTCTATTTTTAGTCGTGATATTAAGACCTTTTTAGATCGTCATCTATGAATAAAATGAAATGAACTTGAGATAGTAAATTAATCTCAATATATTATTATGAAAACACTCCCTCTTCGCCAATATTTTCATAATTTGGAGAGATTTTCAATCATCCCCAACCAGCAGGAAAAATAACTAGCCATGATATAATTTTTTAATCATGGCTAGTTATTTGAAAACTTGTACCTAGCTTTAATGGAATGATTGTGTCATATTACAATTTTAATAGGGGGATTTTATGAAAATTATTATTACATTTTTTATTTCAATAGTTACTTTAATTTCATTGGCGGGCGATAAATTCAAAACACTTCATGTTAAAGATCTCGATGCTTTATTATCCAATAAACAAGTAAAGTTATTTATTTTTGATGCTAATGTAGAAAGCACTAGAAAAAATGTTGGAATTATTCCTGGTGCAAAATTATTAGCCTCAGTCACTGACTACAAAATTGAAACTGAGCTCCCCACCGATAAGACTTCAAAGTTGGTATTTTATTGTGCGAATGAGCAATGTACGGCATCTCATTCAGCAGCTGAACGTGCGATGAAAGCGGGTTACACGGATGTGAGTGTAATGGTTGATGGCATCTATGGTTGGAGAGATGCGGGCAAAAAACTTTCTAAAGTTCCAGAGGGTAATAAATCGTCCCCTGTTTCTTTAAATCCAAAGGAAGTTGATGAGATGGTTAAGAAAAATACAGCTACAATTGTTGATGTGAGAGAATCTGAAGAGAGACATGATGTCATAGAAGGCGCCTTGTGGGCACCAGTTTCAAAATTAGCAATTGATAAAGACTGGGCGGATTTTAAACAAACGATTTCAATAGATAAAACAATTATTTTTCATTGTGCTATGGGAATGAGAGCCAAAAAAATGGCGGATCGACTTTCTGCAGAAGGTTATAAGACGGCCTATTTCAAAGGACCAGATCAATGGCGCGAAGCGGGGCTTACTTTAAAAGCAGGTACAATCAAATAAAATAAAACTTTTAGAAACGCTATTCAAGTTTCATCTCCTTCGCGTCTAATAAGATGATAACCAAATTTTGTTTTAATTGGTTTTGAAATCTCATTAGGTTGAAGTAAAAGGAGTGCTTTTTTAAATTCAGAATCAATATTGTGTTTACTAAGATCACCGAGCCATCCACCCAATGGGGCAGATGAACACAAACTAAACTTTCTCGCGAGAGATTCAAAGGACTTTCCTTCAGAAAGTGCTTTTTCTAAATCTTGAGCTTCATATAACTGTTTGACGAGGATATGACTCGCTTTCATCGATTAACTCTTTTTAAGAAAGTGGCACTTTTCAAGCCGCTCCTAAGTATTTTTTGCCAGTTCATGACAAGCTTCTATAACAGAAGATAAAATTTGAGGTTCAAAAAGCGAATGACCGGCATTGGGAATTATTTTGAGTTCGCTTTTTGGCATTAAACGATGAAGCTCCCATGCATTTTTAATTGGACAAACGATATCGTAACGACCATGAATAATACGTGTCGGAATATGTTTAATTTTATCACAATTTTCTAAAATAAAATTATCTGTTGTTAAGAATGCCTTATTGATAAAATAATGGGCTTCAATTCGAGCAAAGGGTAATGCTTTTACTGGGTTTGCATATTTTTTAATAAAATCAAAATCAGGAATAAGATTTGAGGTACTGGCCTCCCATTGACTCCAAACCTGTGCAGCCTTGAGGCGGATCTCCTCATCAGGTGAAGTGAGTCTTTTATAGTAAGCTGATATATAATCCGATCGCTCTTCTTTTGGGATTAAAGCCTCATAGGGCTCCCAAGCATCAGGATAGATCCAATGAGCGCCTTCTTGATAAAACCATTTTAGTTCTTTTTGCGTACAAAGAAAAATACCTCTTAAGATAAGACCTTTAACAGAATGAGGATAAGTGATAGCATAAACAAGAGCAAGAGTTGTACCCCAACTTCCTCCGTGAACAAGCCAGCTTTCAATTCCCAAAAATTGTTTGATCAATTCAATGTCTTTTACTAAATCCCAAGTGGTGTTTTCTTTGAGCTCAGCAAAAGGGGTGCTCCGTCCACAACCTCTTTGATCAAAAAGAATAATTCTAAAAATAGCAGGATCATAGAGTCTTCGATGATCAGGTTCAGTTCCACCTCCCGGCCCACCATGTAAAAAAAGAATGGGCTTACCTTTGGGATTGCCGATTTCTTCAATATAAATTTTATGGAGTTCTGAGACATTAATAAAATGGGTTTTATAAGGTTCAATGGGTGGAAATAAAGGTGAAGTCATAAATCCTCGAAGTAATGTTGAAAGTTTTGTTTTATTTCTTTACTAATAAAACTATGTTCAAATCCAATTTTTTGGAATGATTTTAATTCATTTTCTGAAAAACCTAGGACGTTTTGAGTGGCATTAAGTTCGTCAGTCAAAGTGTAATTAAAAATACCGGGGTCATCGGTGCTGATGGTGAGCAGGATTCCTTCATTATAAAGTCGACGTAAAGGGTGTTGCTCTAATTTTGAAACAATTTGAGTTAAGTAGTTACTAGAGGGGCAAACTTCAAGTGGTATTTTTTTATCGCGCAAGAGCTTAAGTGTATTTGGAGAGTGGATCGCTTGTATTCCATGTCCGATTCGTTCAGCACCTAATAAATTAATAGAGTCTTCAATATTGGTTATGGAATCTTTACCTGGGACTTCGCCCGCATGCACGGTCACTCGCAGTCCTGCCGTTTTTGCTCTTTGAAAAATCGACTCAAATGGTTTAGCATTAAAGCCATTTTCATCATCTGCCAAATCAATACCAACTATAGTTTTTTTATTATTGATTGCAAAATCAACAATGGATTCTGCATTTTTCAATGAAAGTGTTCGCTGAACTATAATTATCAATCCCACGCCTATTTGATATTGGGATTGAGCTTTTTTGATTCCTTTTAAAAATGACTGATGAATATGATCCCAAGTTAAATTTGGGTGATCAACTTCAATAAATGTGGGAGCGTAACGCAGCTCTAGTAGTTTTGTGTTCTCTTTTGCGGCTTCTTGGACTGTTTCAAAAGCCAGACGTTCAAGAACAGATTCATTATAAAGAAGTCTCTGAGCTTGTTGAAATAGAGTGAGCGCGGCCCCAAGTGTTTTCACAGGTGTAGTGAGAAGAAAGAATTTACGTTTCTCATCTAATGAGACAGGAAGACTCATTCCAAGTTCATTTGCCACATCAAGCATAGTACTAAATCGCATGGAACAATCTAAATGTCGGTGGAGTTCTATTTTATTAATTTGGGAGAGGGAGTTTAAAATTGTCACGTGACAATCCTAACGGAAGTGGGTCTGAGATTGAATAGATATCTAATTTCGTCGCAAGATGTCGCAGTTCTTAAGTATAGGTGCTTTTAATTGGTGGGGATAAATAATGTAACTGGCTAGTTCGAATGATTATTTTTTACGAGTGATTGCCCTGTGGAAAAATAACTTGTAAAACATTAATCGGAACTGGTTTGGGACTGCCTTTATGAAATAATTTGATTGATCATTCAGCAGTATACACCAATATAATAAGCTACAAAAAAATCCATTTGCCCCCAAATAGGAGTTAAAATCATGAAAAAATTAGCCTCAACGCCGACTAAAGATCCTCAATTTTTTGTTGAAGTATCTCATACCCATGGTGAGAAATTTAAATTGGCTGATCCAAAAGCAACCCGCGCTATGGTGGCACTGATGGACATGAATGCTGTATTAGGAGGGGCGGCTAGTCATTATGGTGGGCCTGCTGCCTTTGCTGAAGTTATGTCTTCTCTTCATGGACTTATGTTTTGGGAAGCTCGTCAAAAAGCAAAACCCTGGTATGAACTTTATAATTTTATCAATGATGCTGGACATTGTGAAAATGGAATTTACGCATTAAGAGCTAATTATGGATTTGCCGATCTAACTTTAGAGGATCTTAAAAAATTTCGATCAATTGAAAGTCGTCTCACGGGTCATGGCGAAGCCCATTTGTTTCCAGAAAGTGTTTTGATGAGCAATGGACCCCTTGGTTCAGCCTTTCCTCAATCTCAAGGCTTAGCTATGGCCGATGCTTATTTAAAAAATAATCGTGTCACCATCACTACCATTTCGGATGGGGCCTGTATGGAAGGTGAGGCTCGCGAAGCATTAGCAGCCATACCTGGTTTTGCTCAAAAAGGAAAAATGGCACCCTATGTGTTAATTATCAGCGATAATAATACAAAACTTTCTGGTCGCATTGATAAAGATAGTTTTTCTATGGAACCTACTTTTCATTCATTAAAATCTTTAGGCTGGAGTGTGTTGGAGTTGAAAGATGGACACAGTCTTCAACAATGTTTATTTACAATTGAACATGCTATTAAGATGGCACGCGATAATCCAAAAGTTCCTGTGGCCATTCATGCTCATACCATAAAGGGGATTGGCACCAAAAAAACTGCCGAATCAGCTTCAGGTGGTCATGGCTTTCCGTGTAAGTCAGCAACTGAGGTTTTGGCCTTCATTCAGGAGATTTACGGTGAGCATATTTTACCGGAGGTATTTGTTCATTGGTCTGAAGAACTCGTAGAACTAGAGAAAAAATTAAAAACCACTGCGATCAAAGACACGGGCGAGAAAATTCAAATTGGCGTTGCTAATGCGATGATAAAAATGAAAAAAGCAGGTATCCCTTTGGTTTCAATTACATCTGATTTGCCGGGGTCTACTGGAGTTGCAGCATTTCATAAAGAATTTCCTAATGATTCATTTGATGTTGGTGTGGCCGAAGCCAATATGATTTCTGTGGCTGCGGGTTTTTCTAAACAAGGTTTGATTCCTGTTGTTGATACTTTTGCTCAATTTGGAGTGACCAAAGGAGCTCTTCCATTAACAATGGCAATGCTTTCTCATAGCCCCATGATCTGTATTTTTTCACATACTGGATTTCAAGATGCCGCTGACGGAGCTTCACACCAAGCTTTAACTTATTTGTCCATGGTAGCAGGGATTCCGGGCGTGCAAGCGATCGCGCTCAGTTGTTCTGAGCAAGCAGAAAAATTGGTTTCATTGGCAATACAAGAATTTGTCGATGCGAGAAAAAAAGGCCAAGAGCCAAGTTCCTATGTTTTCTTTTTGGGTCGTGAGAATTTTCCAAAATCTTTTGGTGCGAATAGCTACGAATTAAATCACTCTCAAGTATTGTTTGAAAAATTACATACAGTTAAAAATGTCGTGATTTTAACGGCAGGCTCCTTGGTTGGGCAAGCTCTTCATGCCGCTAATGAACTGGATTCACAAGGCATCGGAAGCATTGTTGTTGATGCTGTAAATATTAATAACTTAGACGTAATGACAGTAAAAAATGCCCTTTCTCGTACGGGTGGAAATTTAATTACAGTTGAAGATCATCAACTCATCGGTGGGTTTGGAGCTATAGCATGTCAGGCACTTTTAAATGGTGGAGTTACATTTAAATCAAAAGCCTTAGCAGTTAGGGGAGAATTTGGCCGGAGTTCCTATAATGCAATTGATTTATATCGTAAGCATGGAATTGATTCTCAAGCCATTATTGAGGCTGTTAAAAATCTTTGAGTCAATCTCAATGCTTTGTGATTGATAGTTTTTAATCAATTGGCATTATGAAAAGTGTGAAAAAGGAGGGATTATGAATACTCCGAGAAAAAAATTGGATTTAAATCCAATTTTTATAGAAGTTTCAAAATTGTTGCTAATCAAAAACCCAGAGCAAATCAGTTTTTCGTTAGTGGCTCAAAAAACTAAAGTTCCCAGAACAACTCTATATTATTACTTTGATTCTAAGATTGAATCACTTTTGACGGAGTCTATTCGATTTGTAATGAAAGATTTTATGCAGCTTTGGGGTGATAATACAACTAAAGCTGACGACTTGACTTTCCTTACTTGGCAGCAAATTCAAAAAGAGAAATTTCAAAAAGCTGTTGAATTAATTTCAAAATCTCCTGATGCCATTAAACTATATTTAAGATATTGCGATCATCCAAGTTTTATTGGAGATGAAGTCCGCTATATTGAAAAACTATATTTGAAAAGTGGCGGAAATGATTGGGAGCGATTTCATACAAAATCGTTGGAGCCTCGACTTCAAGCCTTGATGGCTCAAATTAAGGTTGGCGTTCTTTGGGGACTCGCTGGTAGAGAAAATCAATGGAAAGGTCAGGAAGAAAAACTTGTAGATGTTTGTGTAAAGATTTTTTCAATTTTTGAAACAATTTAGAGTTAGTTCATAGTCCATTTTGGAATTAAGTTAATAAAAAGATTTGATAAAAAACTTTGAAGTTTAAGTCCAAAATAATCTGGTGCAAAATCTAAATTGCACCAGATGTATCTTTGATTAGCCTTTATGACGAAACATGATCAAGCCATGAGAGGTATCATAAGGAGAAACGGCAACCGTTACACGATCACCAACAACAATTCGAATTTTAAATTTCTTCATTTTACCGCAAAGACGGGCAGAAACAGCAACGCCATTATCTAGCAATATTGCGTAGGTTCCGCCTCCTCTTAAATCGGTTATTTTACCATCGATTTGTACGAGATCATCTTTGGCCACTTATTAGTAACCTCGGCCAAAGCCGCCACGGCCACCGCCGCCGCCACCGCCACGCCCGCCACCGAATCCACCGCCGCCGCCACCGCCGCCAGAACGACGAGGGCGCTGTTCTTGTGGTTTTGCAACAGATACATTGATAGTGCGTCCCTTACGATCTTAACTATGAAGTTTTTGA
>Ga0154020_10002327_pt1 | contig 23132 bp, 17 predicted proteins | sample Klosneuvirus_201_FD_109709 | JGI IMG/M metagenome (GOLD analysis project Ga0154020, IMG submission 109709) | Active sludge microbial communities from wastewater, Klosterneuburg, Austria - Klosneuvirus_20160825_MG | ecosystem: Engineered > WWTP > Aerobic digester > Activated sludge | place...
CCGCCGACGCCGAGGCCTACCGCGACCTGGTGGTGGTCACCGACAGCACCGGCGACGTGGCCGCGCGCGCCCGCGTGCGCGTCGGCGAGGCGCGCGAGTCGCTGCGCCTGTGCCAGCGCATCGAGCAGTTGCTCGCCGCCGCCGCGCCCGCCGCGCCCGGGACGCCCACGCGCGACGGCGGCGAAGGGCTGGGCTGGAGCGAGGGCGCCCGCGGCGAGCTCGTGACCTGGGTCCGCCTCGAGGCCGGACGCCTGAGCGGGCTGCGCGTGCGCTCGCCCTCGCGCATGAACTGGCCGGCCATCGAGCACGCCATGCCGGGCAACATCGTCCCGGACTTCCCGCTCATCAACAAGAGCTTCAACCTGTCCTACGCGGGCTGCGATCTATGACTCCGACGCCAATACCGCCATGCTGAAGCTGATCACCGACGCCCTGCGCGCCGGCCTCGCCACCGAGACGCCGCCCGGCCCCGAGGGCGGCTTCGCCGGCGCCGCCATTGGCCGCTTCGACCTGGCCACACCCGCGCCCAGCGCCGCCGCGCTGCAGGCCGCGCTCGAGCTGTGCCCGACCCGCGCCATCAGCGTCGTCCCCGGCTCCGACACCGGCGCCAGCGCCGCGCTCGACGACGGCCGCTGCGTCTTCTGCGGCCTGTGCGCCGACGGCCCCGACGCCGCCTTTCGCCCCGTCGCCATCGAGCCCACGGTGGCGCGCAGCCGCGCCGACCTGGTGCGCCGCTTCGCCATCAGCGACCCCGCCAGCGCCTTCACGAGCCCGGCCCTCGACGACGGCGTCCGCCTGCTCCAGGAGGGCGACCGTCTCAGCGCGGCCATCCGCCGCCGCCTGGGCCGCTCGCTGCACATCCGCCACCTCGACGCCGGCGGCTGCAACGGCTGCGACTGGGAGCTCAACCAGCTGCAGGCCCCGATCTACGATCTGCAGCGCTTCGGCTTCGACTTCGTGGCCAGCCCGCGCCACGCCGATCTCCTCCTCATCAGCGGTGTGGTCACCGCCAACCTGGAGCTCGCCCTGGTGCGCACCCTGGACGCCATGCCGCTGCCCCGCCTGGTGGTCGCCGTCGGCGCGTGCGCCATCTCGGGCGGGATCTTCGGCACCTCCGACGCCTCGCGCGGCGGCGCCGATCGCGTGGTCCCGGTCGACGCCTATGTCAGCGGCTGCCCGCCGCGGCCGTGGGCCATCTTGCGCGCGCTGCACCTGGTCCTGGACGACTGACGGGCGCCGGACGACCGCCGCGGGCGCTCAGGTGGCGGGCGGCAGCGCGGGGGCCGTCGGCTGGCGCGGCGCCCGCACCAGCGCGGTGCCCTCGACCCGGTGCCACTTGCGCACCGCCAGCAGCGCGCTGGCGCGCGCGCGCCCGTCGGCGCTCGGCCCCACCCCCAGCAGCAGCTCGTCGCCCTTGCGTGGCGCGCTGCGCTGATCGACCAGCAGGACTTCGCTGCCGCGCAGCAGCGCGATGGGCAGCACCTCATCGAGCGGGAGCCCCTCCAGCGCGCCCTGGCTGCGGCTGCCCTCGAAGCGCCAGCGCTCGAGCTCGAGGGTGCTGGCGCCGGCCCGCTCGAGCCACCCGCGCACGTTGCTCTCGCCGCTGAACAGCACCGAGATGTCGTGCTCGTCGGCCATCCTGGCTGTGACGCCGCGGTCGTGGCGCTCCAGCATGATGTACAGCGCGGGGCCACGGAACTCGGTCGTGACCAGGCGCGCGAACAGGAAGTTGACGTGCTCGTTGGGCGTCATGCCGATGCACGAGTCGACCTCGTCGATGCGGGCCTCGCGCAGGTCCTGGTGGTTCATGCCGTCGCCCTGCACGACCTCCAGCCCCTGGGCGCGCGCGGCCTCGCACAGATCCCCGCGCGCTTCGATGAGGTGCACCCGCCGCCCCAGGCTGGCCAGCGTCTGCGCGATCACGCACGCCAGCGGGTTGGCGCCCAGGATGAGGGTGCCCTTGCGCGCTGGCAGCCGCACCCCCAGCGCCCTCGCCACCAGCCCCGCGGTCAAGCCCTGGATGGTCACGGTGGCGGCGATGACCACGAAGACCAGCGCGCGCAGCTCGGAGCCGCCGGGCAGCCCGGCCGCAGTGACCTCGCGCGCGAACAGCGAGGCCACCGCCGCGGCGACGATCCCCCGCGGCGCGATCCAGGACAGACACAGCTTGTCGGCGCGCGTCAGCTCGCTCTTGTAGGTGCTGGCGAACACGCTGGCGGGCCGCACCACCAGCATGAGCAGCGCCACCACGGTGAAGCCAGGCCAGCCCAGGGCGGCGACGTCGGCCATGCGGACATCGGCGGCCAGCAGCACGAACAAGGTCGCGATCAAGAGATCGGTCAGCTGCTCCTCGAACTCGGCGATGTGGCTCAGCCGGGGCAGCGGCAGGTTGCCGACCACCAGCCCGGCCACGATCGCCGCGGTCAGGCCGCTCTCGCTGACCAGGGCGTCGCCGACCTGGAACGCCGCCACCGCGAAGGCCAGCGCCAGCACGTTCTCCAGCCCGGCCGGCACCAGCCGCCTGACCTTGAGCAGCCCGGCCAGCAGCAGCCCGGCGGCGACGCCGATCAGCGCGCCGGCGCCGAAGCGGAGGAAGATGCTGAGCGCCTCGCCGGCCGCGGCCCGTTTGCTCTCGGCCAGCACGACCTCCAGCGTGGCCACCGCGATGGTGGCGCCCACGGCATCGACGAAGATCCCCTCCGCGAGCAGGATCTCGCCCAGGTGCGGCTTGAGGCGCAGCCGCCTCACCAGCGGGTTGACCACGGTGGGCCCGGTGACCATCACCAGGGTCCCGAACAGCAGGGCCAGCCGCCAGTTCCACCCCATCAGGAGCCACGAGATCCCGGTGGCCAGGACCCCGGTGACGAAGGCCCCGCGCGTGACCAGCCGTCGGATCGACACCGCCTGCTTGCGCAGCGCACCGATCCGGATGTTGAGCGCGCCCTCGAACAGGATGATGGCGACCGCGAAGCCGACGAACGCAGGCAGCCCCTGGCCCAGGATCTGGGGCCGCACATAGTTGGCGCCGTCAGGGCCCAGCGCGACGCCGAGCATGAGCAGGATCACGATGCCCGGGATGCGCGCATGTCGCGCCACGCCCTGCGCGATCACGCCGACCAGCATCGCCAGCGCCATGGTCAGCGGGGGATGGTCGAACGACATCGCTAGGCCCCTACCATGGCGTCGCCGCTGGACATGGCCCGCATCACCGCCCCAGCAGGCGCACGACCCGATCGATCTCGGGCCGCCCCTGCAGCGTCGCCGAGAGCCGCACCGTCCGCCCTGCGATGACCGCGGCGATGCCGCTGGCCAGCGCGCCGGCAGCGTCCGCCGAGGCCAGCGCGGGCACCGCCCAGCGCGGCGACGCCGCCGCGCCGAGCAGCGCGCCCAGCTGCGCGTTGCCCGGCGGCCAGGCCAGCACCTCGGCGCCCGGCCCCAGGCCCGCGCGCACCGCGAGCCCCTGCTCCGCGACCAGGACGCAGCGACGCTGGCCGGAGGCCTCGGCCGCGGCCTGGCGCAGCACCGCCTGGCCCCCGCGCGGCGGGAACATCAGATCCACCATCACCAGGGGCGCGCCGGTCAGGCGCCAGAGGGCTGCCGCGGTGGCCAGGTCGCTGGCTGGCAGCAGCAGCCAGCCCAGCTCCGACGCGGCCCGGTGCACCAGCAGCACCCGCGACGAGACCGTGCTGGCGTAGACCACGACGGGTCGCCCGCCCGGGGGCGCGCTGCTCGGCGCCGGCCGCGGCTTGCGCTGGGCGCGTCGCGACGCCAGCATGGCCTGGTCGGCGCGATCGAGCAGGCTGTCCACGGTGTCACCGCTGCGCGCGCCGGCGAAGCCCACCGCGAACGTCAGCGGCCGTCCCCCGGGTGGCGTCGGCGTCTGGGCCAGCGCCTGCGCCAGGCGCCGCATCACGCGCCGTGCGACCTGGGCCCCGGCCTCGCTGAACAGCGCCGCGAACTCGTCGCCACCGATGCGGGCCAGGACGTCACCCCGGCGCGCGACCTTGTGCCAGGCGACGGCCAGGGCGCGCAGCCACTGATCCCCGGCGGCGTGTCCGACCTGGTCGTTGACCTGCTTGAAGCCGTCGAGGTCGAGGTAGGCCACCACCGGCACGCGGCGGTAGCGCTGCCGGAGCTCATGGGCCAGCAGCGCGGCGAAGTGCTCGCGGTTGCCGAGGCCGGTCAGGGCGTCGGTCTGCAGCGCGCTGGCGACCTGCTGCAGCACCGCGGGCGACACCAGCACCGGCTTGCGCGCCTTTTTCGGGGTGTGATCCCAGAGCAGCAGATCCAGCGCCGCGATGCGCAGGTGCACCGGGCGCCCGAGCAGCGCGGCGAGGCGCCGCCGGTGATCCACCGCGCCCAGCCAGAAGCCACGCGCGTCGTCCTCGGCCCAGCCCTGTCCGGTGCCGACCAGGCGCTGGACCAGGAACAGATACGGGGTCCGCGTGCGTGCGCTCGCCGCGCGCACCAGGCCGCCCAGATCGTCGTCGCTGCGCAGGGTGGTGAACGGATCGCTGACCAGGAGCCGGGACAGCTGAGCCATCGGGCTTGCGACTCGCGCCATGACCGCCGCTAGCGACCACCCACGGAGGTCGGAGAGGGGACCATGTGGGCGCTGAGGACGGGCATCGCCGCGACAGCTTATCAGCATCGTCGCGGTTGTGACACCCTGGCGCACTGGCGCCTTGCGGAGCCGGCAGTCCGCTGACCACGGCGCCAAGCAAGGTCCGGCTTTCCGCGACCTTGGCCGACGCCAGCGCGGGCATGGAGCTTGCTCGGACGCGGCGCCATGAAGACCCGCCATTCAGATCTGTCCAGCGCCATCCTGCTCGCCTCGGCCGTCCTCCTGGGCGCCGCCTCGTTCGCCTCCTCGGGCTGCGCCCAGGAAGACGAGGAGGGCATCCTGCCCGAGGAGAGCGCCACCGCCGAGCTGTCCACCGACCCCGAGGCCAAGGCCGACCGCCCGTCGATCTCGTTCACCACCTTCAATGACACCCTGCCGGGCAACGGCGTCGGCGAGGTCCGCAAGCTGTTCACCACCGCCGCCTCGTACCGCTACTACTTCGGCCACAGCGCGCCCGCCAGCGTCAACTTCGCCGCCGGCGACTGGGTCATGCTGTACGACGCCGGGCGCAAGAGCTCGGGTGGCTACGCCGCCTCGATCCGGAACATCCATCGCTCCGACAGCGGCTTGACCATCAAGGTCACCACCCGCCTGAGCTCGCCCGGCGAGGGCTGCCCGGTCACCCTCGCGCTGACCCGCCCCTACGTGCTGGCCCGCTTCCGCGCCCCCACCGTGCCGCGCATCAACTGGGTGCAGTACTACCGCGACGACGTGCGCGCGGAGAGCTGCGTCCCGGTCAGCGCCTGCGCGACGGTGCGCTGCGCCTCGGGCTTCCACTGTGAAGAGGTCCAGATCCAGTGCATCACCACCCCGTGCAACCCGATCGCCGAGTGCGTGCCCAACGTGACCTGCGCCAACGTGCGCTGCGCCGCCGGCACCACCTGCGTGCAGGAAGGCGCCACCCCGCGCTGCGTGCCGCAGCTGACCTGCGCCACCGTGCTGTGCGCCCCGGGCACCACCTGCAATGACGCCGACGGCACCCCCAGCTGCGACCCCATCCCGGGCGGCTGCGCGAGCAACGCCGACTGCACCCTGTACGACCAGTACTGCCCCTCGAACCCCTGCGCCTGCGAGGTCCTGGGCCACAACCAGCGCCCCGCGACCTGCTCGGCCAGCACCATGGTGCAGTGCTTCCGTCAGCCCTGCCAGGGCAAGACGGCGGTCTGCCAGGCCGGCCGCTGCGTCGTCCAGTAGCCGCAGCTCACTCCTGAATCCCCCGCGGGCCCGCCAGCTGGTGGGCCCGTGGTGTTTTCGGTGACCTCGGATACTGAAACTGATTCTCTAGAATTCATCAGCATTTCCAAACCATTGGCGGATTGACAACTGCGCGTGGCCAGCGCTATGACTCCCGAGCCCCGCGATTTTTCCCTCCCCAAAAAACCCGCGGGTCAAGGTGGGATTTCCATGAAGCTGGTGAAGCCTTTCTCGCTTGGATTCGCGCTGATCCTGTCGATCGCGCTGGCTGGCTGCGGCCCCGGCTCGGCGGGCGGCGACGATGACGACACCATGCCGACCGATGGTGGCACCACCACCAAGATCGACGGCTCGAACCCCAACTGCACGGGCGCGGGCTGCGCGCAGAACTGCCCCGCCGGCAAGACCACGCAGATCATCGGCCAGGTCTTCACCCCCAAGGGTGACGTCCCGGTCCCGGTGGCGCGCGTCTACGTCGCCAAGAGCAAGAACGAGTTCCCCGCCAACGTCGCGTGCGAGGTCTGCTCCAGCCCCGCCGATCCGGCCTGGGTCAGCGCGCTGACCGACGTCAACGGCCGCTTCACGCTCGACAACGTCCCCGTCCCCACCGGCGGCGGCCCGGTCGAGCTGGCCATCCAGAAAGGGCGCTTCCGGCGCTACTTCACCATCACCATCAACGACTGCGAGGCCAACGACCTGACCACGCAGGCTGGCCTGGCCAAGCTGACGCTGCCCAAGAACCGCAGTGAGGGCAACCTGCCCAAGATCGCCATCGCGACCGGCGACTTCGATGCCATGGAGTGCGTCATGGGCCCCAACGGCTTCGGGCTCGACGCCACCGCGTTCGATCGCTACGACAACCTGACCCACAGCTATGACGATCCGCTGTTCGGTCCCACCACCATCTCGGGCGGCACCCAGGGCACTCTGGGCACCATCCGCAGCTTGATCTCGGACAAGGCCAAGCTGCTGACCTACAACATCCTGTTCCTCAACTGCTCGGGCGACGAGCTCGAGAAGATGTACGCCACCGACGCCGCGGCCAAGGCCAACATGGAAGAGTACGTGCGCTCCGGTGGCCGCCTCTACGTCACCGACTGGTCGTACGACTGGATCGAGCAGGTGCCGCAGTTCGCCAAGTACATCACCTTCCAGGGCGGCACCCAGTCGGACACCCCGGAGACCAACGGCGCGGCCAAGATGGGCGTGGTGCCGACGGGCGACTCGGTCAGCGGCAAGGTCATGCAGCCCAAGCTGCTCGACTGGCTGGTCGCCATCGAGACCCAGCTGGGCGCCAACTCGGTGGTCAATCCCAAGCCCGACCAGGTCAACATCACGCACTGGCTGGTGCAGTGGGTGCCCATGATCGGCATCCTGCCGCTGACCAACGGCAACGGCACCAAGCTGTGGGTCCAGGACAACGCCGCCAAGTCGGGCCTGATGAGCCGCCCGCTGACGGTCAGCTTCGACTACAACATGTGCGGCCGCGTGCTGTACACGTCGTACCACACGCTGGGCCGGCCCGATCCCGACCCGTCAGGCCTGTCGGGCCAGGCCTGGCGCGAGTGGCCGAACTACTGCTCGTCCATGCCGCTGAGCGCCCAGGAGCGCATCCTCGAGTACCTGATCCTCGAGGTCTCGGACTGCATCCAGATCGGCTAGTCCTGCATCAATCCCTCCAGCCCTGCTGGAGGGATTGTCCGGCTCCGGTCCGGCTGGCATTGACTTTCGAGGTCGCCTCGACTATCCCTCCCTCCTCCCGTACATTCACCTGAGGTTCTGCGATGAAGGCCGATCTGCACCCCGACTACAAGCCCGCCAAGATCTCCTGCGCCTGCGGCAGCGTGGTCGACACGTTCTCGACGCGCGGCGATTTCGCGACGGAAATCTGCTCGAACTGCCACCCGTTCTACACCGGCAAGCACAAGCTGGTGGACACCGCGGGTCGCATCGAGCGCTTCGAGACCAAGTACAAGAAGTCGCCCAAGCCCGGCACTGCTCCGGCCAAGAAGAAGGCCGAAGTGAGCGCGGCTGCGGCTCCGGCGGCTCCGGCGGCCAAGCCCGAGGGCGATGCCGCGAACTGAGCAGCCGCTTGACCTGATGCCTGCCTGCCCCAAGCTGGACGTGGGCGGGCAGGCAGTGATCGAAGGCGTCATGATGCGCTCGGCCCGCTCGTTCGCGGTCGTGTGCCGGCGCCCCAATGGCGAGATCGTCGTCAAGGAAGACGCCTGGCAGCCGGTGTGGAGCCGCCTGCGCTTCCTCAAGTGGCCCTTCCTGCGCGGCGGGGTCGCGCTGCTCGAGGCCATGGTCAACGGCATCGCGGCGCTCAGCTTCTCGGCCAACCAGCAGGTGCTGGGCGAGGCCGAGGCCGAGGCCAACACTGCCGCCGCCAAGGCCAGCGGCGCCAGCACCAGCACGACGCCCGCGCAGTCTGGCAACGCCAAGCCCGCCGCGCCGCCGGCCGAGCTGTCCAAGGCCGCCGTGGTCCTGATGGTCATCACCTCCATCGCGATGGGCATGGCGCTGTTCGTGGGCGCGCCGCACCTCATCACCTGGCTGCTCGGCTTCGACTCCAGCTCGGTGGCCTTCCACGCCGTGGACGGCGCCATCAAGATGGTCATCCTGCTCGGCTACCTCGGCCTCATCGGCCTGATGCCCGACGTCCGGCGCGTGTTCCAGTATCACGGCGCCGAGCACAAGGCGATCTACACCTACGAGCAGGGCCTGCCGCTGACGGTGGACAACGCGCGCGCGCAGACGCGCTTCCATCCGCGCTGCGGCACCTCGTTCCTGCTCATCGTGATCACGACGTCGATCATCCTGTTCGCCCTGGTGCTGCGCTTCCAGATCTCGGACCGCAAGGTCATCGACAACCTGGCCAAGATCGCGATCAAGATCCCGCTGATGTTCCCGGTCGCGGGCATCGCCTACGAGGCCATCAAGCTCTCGGGCCGCTTCGCGCAGAAGAACCTCTTGGTGCGCATGCTGACCGCGCCGGGCCTCTTGCTGCAGAACCTGACCACGCGTGAGCCGACCGACGACCAGCTCGAGATCGCGCTGGTCTCGATCAGGAAGACGCTGTGGCGCGAGCGCCTGCTGACCGCCGAAGCCGCCGCCGCCAAGGCCAGCGGCGCGGTGGTCGCGACCCCGGCCGCCGCCCCCGCTGCCGCCGCCGCCCGCAGCGCCGCCCCGCCGCAGCTGGTTCAGGTGTACCGCGGCATCGCCGAAGTCGACCTCCCCCTCGCTTAAGGGCGGCCCCGTCCATGTTCGACGATCCGAAGTTCCTCGCCAAGCTCGAGGCCATCGAACGCCGCCACGAGGAGCTGCTCGGGCTGCTCGGTGATCCCGCCATCATCGGCAACCGCAGCGAGTTCACCAAGCTGTCGCGCGAGCAGGCCGCCATCGGCGAGCTGACCGAGCGCATCGGCGAGGGCCGCAAGCTCCACGACGAGCTGCGCGGCGTGGTCACCATGGCCAGGGAGCCCGATCCCGAGCTGCGCGCCATGGCCGCCGAGGAGCAGCCCCGCCTCGAGGCCGCCCTGCGCACGCTCGAGGAGCGCATCAAGATCCTGCTGCTGCCCAAGGATCCCAACGACGCCAAGAACACCATCATCGAGATCCGCGGCGGCACCGGCGGCGAGGAGGCCGCGCTGTTCGCGGCCGACCTGTTCCGCATGTACACCCGCTACGCCGAGCGCAAGCGCTGGAAGGTCGACATCCTGTCGTCGTCGCAGTCCTCCACCGGTGGCTTCAAGGAGGTCATCGCGCTGATCGAGGGCAAGGACGTCTTCGCCAACCTCAAGTGGGAGTCGGGCGTGCACCGGGTGCAGCGTGTGCCCGCGACCGAGACCCAGGGTCGCATCCACACCTCGGCCGCCACCGTCGCGGTGCTGCCCGAGGCCGAGGACGTCGAGGTCAAGATCGAGGACAAGGACCTGCGCGTGGACGTCATGCGCTCGGGTGGTCCCGGTGGCCAGTCGGTCAACACCACCGACAGCGCGGTGCGCCTGACCCACATCCCGTCGGGCCTGGTCGTGCTGTGCCAGGACGAGAAGTCGCAGATCAAGAACAAGGCCAAGGCGATGAAGGTCCTGAAGTCGCGCCTGCTCGAGATCGAGACCGCCAAGCAGCACAAGGCCGAGGCCGACGCCCGCCGCGGCCAGATCGGCTCGGGCGACCGCTCGGAGAAGATCCGCACCTACAATTTTCCGCAGGATCGGCTGACCGATCACCGCATCAAGCTGACCAAGCACAACCTCGACGCCATCCTCGACGGCGACCTCGAGGAGGTCATCGACGCCCTGCGCATGGCCGCCCAGGCCGAGGCGCTGCACGGCAAGAAGGACGATGGCGACAGCGGCAACGGTAACGACGACGACTCGGACGAGTGAGGCATCACACTCGCGTCCTAGCTACCGGGATTCCGCCACAATCCGCGCACCAATCAGGCGTTGACCGTGAGGTTCAACCTCTGATAATGACAAGCCCCAAAGCGCCCCACCCGCAGCCTCACCCCGCGGGCACCGCCCTCTTCTGGAGAGTCACTCTTGGCCACCGACGGAAAGCCCGAGAAGCCGCCCAAGATCGACGAGCAGATCTCTTACAACTGGATGTTCTTCCTGCTGGCTGGCGCGTTCAGCGCGGTCACGGTGTGGGCCATCTATGACGAGGTCATCACCCGCCGCGAGTACAAGGGCTACCAGGAGACCTTCTTCAAGATCGAGCGTCAGCTGACGCACGATCGGGTCACCGCTGCCCAGAAGGCCCTGAGCACTGACACCGAGTACCAGGCCGCCAAGAAGGAGCTGACCCAGCTGCAGGGCGAGCTGCGCGGCGGCAAGCGCGGCGCCTTCGAGGCCAGCAAGGCCGAGGCCCAGAAGGTGCGCTTCGACGAGTTCGATGTGCGCCAGCAGTTCATGTTCACCAAGAGCAAGCTCGACGAGGCCTACTACTACTACCGGCTGGCCAAGCACGCTCACCTCAAGAACCCCGACCAGCCCAGCTCCGAGTTCACCACGCGCGAGAAGGAGTACACGCACCTGCTCGAGCAGCTCGAGATCGACCGAGCGAAGATGATCGCCAAGCAGGGCGAGCTGAAGGAGAAGGAGGGCGCGGTCAAGGCCTTCACCGCGCGCATCGACGAGCTCAAGGCCACCATCGAGATCAAGGAAGCGGCGCTGCAGGAGGCCGAGCGCGCCTACGCCAAGTCCAAGGGCAAGCTGGGCGGCCTGTTCGGGTCGGCCACCGAGATCGTGCAGGTCGATCTGAAGCCGATCGACCGCGTCGATCGCTGCGAGAGCTGCCACATGGGGGCCAGCCGCGGCGGCTTCGAGCAGCTGGCGCCCGAGTACGCCATGTTCAAGTCGCACCCGTTCCGCCGCACCATCATGCGCCAGCACCCGGTCGAGGACTTCGGCTGCACCGCGTGTCATGACGGCCAGGGTCGCGCGACCACCAAGTTCTACGCCCACGCCCCGTCGCCCGAAGAGGATCCGCACGCCTACCACACGCACTACTGGGAGAGCCCACTGCTCAAGGCGCCGGTGGTGCCGACCCTGGGCGGCGTCGGCGTCAAGGCGTCCGAGGACAAGAAGGACGACGGCCTGATCTACACCGAGGCCAAGTGCCGCTCGTGCCACAAGAACGAGTGGGACCTGCGCTCCGAGGTCCTGTGCGAGAGCGACGCCGAGTGCACCGACGCCGCCGCGCGCGCGGGCAAGAAGCTGACCTGCAAGGAGGCCAAGTCGTACGGCCCCCTGGGCGCGAGCATCCCCGCCAACGCCTTCGGCACCACCTACCCGGCCAAGCCGCCCGCGAACCCCGACGCCAAGAAGGCCGACGTCGTGAAGATGTGCGTCGCCCCCAGCGGCGACGCCGAGCTGGTCGACCTGGCGCCCACCCTGTCCAAGGGCCTCAAGACCATCGAGGAGGCGGGCTGCTTCGGCTGTCACCCCATCGAGGGCTATGAGAACCGCCCCAAGCCGGGCCCCGACTTCCGCCGCGCCTACTACAAGTTCACCGACACCGGCGACGCGCTGGCCACCGAGAAGCTGCGCGGCTGGATGGTCAACTGGATCATGGACCCCAAGGCGTTCCGCCCCAACACGCGGATGCCGCGCTTCTTCCCCGAGATCATGAACCCCAAGGAGTACCCCTACGAGAAGACGCTGGACTGGGCCGCCTACAAGAACGAGATGGAGCACGACGCCGCCGCGATGGCCGCATACATCCTGAGCTCGTCGCAGTCCGACGAGGCCGCGCGCGACGAGTTCAAGAAGTACAAGCTGGAGCCGCTGCCCGAGGGTGGCGACGCCGAGCGCGGCAAGCTGCTGGTGATGGGCGACGACAGCGACAAGGACAGCAAGGGTCCCGGCGGCATGAAGGGTCTCGGCTGCATGGCCTGCCACACCTACCAGGGCAAGCAGCCGCCGGCGCGCAACCGCGGCAGCCACTATGACAACGGCCCCGACCTGGCCAACGTGGGCGACAAGACCACCGAGGTCTGGCTGTACAACTGGCTGCTCGACCCGCGCCGCTACGCGCCCGAGACCCGCATGCCGTCGCTGCGCCTGAGCAAGGCCGAGGCCGCCGACATCGCCAGGTTCCTCATCGGCCAGAAGACCGCCGGCGCGTCGTACCCGATGCCGACCGATCCCAAGACCGGGCGACCCTACAACCTCGACGACGCCGACCTCATCAAGCACGGCGAGGCGCGCCTCAAGTACTGGGGCTGCTACGGCTGCCACTCGATGGAGAAGTTCCTCACCGAGGCCGGCATCGGCGTCGATCTCAGCGAGTTCGGCATCAAGACCACGGACCGCCTGGACTTCGGCGACTACAACACCGACCACTCCAAGCAGACCTGGGACGCCTGGACCTACCACAAGCTGCGCCACCCGCGCGTCTACGCCTACGACCAGACCACGCCCGAGAAGGCCGTCTTCAACCGCATGCCGCAGTTCGAGCTCCAGGACGACGAGATCAAGGCCATCATGGTCGTCCTCAAGGGCATGCGCGGCGGCGAGCTGCCCGACCAGGTGCTGGGCAAGAAGCAGACCGAGCGGGTGCAGCAGATCAACCGCGGCCGTGAGCTGGTGCGCGTCTACAACTGCACCGGTTGCCACGACATGGACGGCAAGCGTGGCGATCTGCGCTCGCAGTTCCCGGGCCCGGCCAAGATCTACGGCCCACCGACGCTGGCGTACCAGGGCTTCCGCACCCAGCCCAACTGGCTGTTCGACTTCCTCAAGGCGCCGTTCAAGCTGCGCCCCAAGCCCAAGGTCCGCATGCCCAGCTTCGGCTTCACCGACGACGAGGCGCAGGCCATCGTGGCCTACTTCTCGGCCATCGACGGCGCGCCGTTTCCGTTCCAGGATCTGTCGGCGGTGACCATGGCGCACGACAAGGGCCCCGAGGCGGGCAACGCGCACACCGCGCTGGGTGCGGCGATGTTCGTCGCCGCCGAGTGCCAGAAGTGCCACGTCCAGGGCGCCGCCGAGACCGCGCCCGAGGGCGCCGTGGCGCCCGACCTGGCCATGACGCGTGTGCGCCTGCGTCCGGCCTGGGTGCAGCAGTGGATCACGCGCCCGCAGGCGTTCGACCCCGAGAGCCCGATGCCGCCGATCTGGGCGACCTCGAACATCCTCGGCACCGTGCTCGACAAGGGCGCAGCGCAGAAGTCGCGCTGGAGCGAGGCCCTGGTCGGCGATCCCGACGCCCAGCTGGGCGTGCTGCGTGACTACCTGTTCAACTACTCCAAGCCGGGCTTCAAGGCCTCGGTCGACACCGGCCCGGCGCCCGCCGCGGTCAAGCCGCCGACGCCGGCCCAGCCGACGGGCGGCGTTCCCAGGCCCCGGCCGCCGGTGGGTGCTGCACCGCGACCAGGCAGCCCGTAGCCCTCACCTCGTGCGCCGGCCTCACCTCCTCGGCCCCGTCGTCTCCCTCCTCGCGCTCTCCACCGTGGCTTGCGGCAAGAAGTCCGGTGGCGGCGGCGGCCCCGACGCCGAGGTCGCCAGCACCAGCAAGCTGCGCCCCGAGAAGCACGGCCCCATCAAGGGCTGCAAGGACAGCCTGACCGGCGAGTGGCACGCCAAGGCCGACCCGCGCTACCGCTACCGCTTCGAGGACCACGGCCACGTCATCAAGGTGTTCGCGCTGCTGACCGAGGTGCCCGACGGCGGCCACCCGTCGGACAACTACGTCTACGAGATCGAGCGCTACCCGTTCGCCGACACCGACAAGCCGCGCTGGCCCACCGGCAAGCTGCGCTTCCACGCCGAGGCCCCGGCCGCCGCCGGCATCAGCAAGTCATGTCAGATCGAGCTCGGCGCCCGCATCACCGGCTGCCTGGGCAACCAGCTGGTGCTGGCTTCGAAGATCAACGGCAAGATGGACTGGCCGAACTGCAAGGTCGAAGAGTCGGAGCTCTGGAACGAGACCCCGCTGGTGCGCTGAGCGCGCCAGCTCGCCGACGGCCCGGAAGTGGCACTGCCAGCGGGCGCTCCGCAAGCCTGATAAGCTTGGGCCGCCCGCCGGGAGGTGCCGCGATGCCCCACAACTGGCAACGGATCTGCTGCCCGGTCGACTTCTCGGCGTGCTCGCGCGCCGCGCTCGACCAGGCGGTGTCACTGGCCTTCCACACCGGCGCGGAGATCTTCCTCCTGCACGCGATGGAGCCCCCGGTGGACACCCTGGTGACGGCGTCGGGCACCTGGACCCCGGGCGTGCTGTCGCAGCTCGAGCAGGACCTCACCGACGAGCTGGCGCGCTGGCAACAGGCGGCGCTCGAGGCCGGCGCGGACCACGTGGCCAGCGAGGTCATCGTGTCGGCGCACACCCTGGGCGCCATCGTGCACTATGCGATCGAGCACCGCTGCGACGCCTTCGTGCTCGGCAGCCACGGGGCGGGCAACTCCACCCAGGTGCTGGGCTCGGTCGCCGCCGAGGTGGTGCGCAAGGCCGCGGTGCCGGTGGTCGTGGTCAACCCGCCCGCGAACCTGCCCGGCTGACGCTACGGCTTGGCGAGCAGGTCGAGGATGATCTTCTCGAGCTTGTCGAGGTCGCTCTTGCCGTAGAAGCCGGCGTTGAGCTTGCGCACGATCCCCTTCTTGTCGACCAGGTAGCTCGAGGGCATCTTGGGCGGCTTGTACTTCGAGACGATGTCGCTCGAGCCGTCGAAGGGCACCGTCATGGTGAGCTTGTTGGCCGACGCGAAGCGGGTGGCGTCTTCCTTCTTCTTGTTGATGTTGATGGCCAGGATGACCAGGCCCTTGCCCTTGAGCTTCTGGTGCAGCTTCTCCAGCAGGGGCAGCTCTTCCTTGCAGGGCTTGCACCAGGTGGCCCAGAAGTCGATCAGCACGACCTTGCCGCGCAGGCTCGACAGCTTGACGGTCTTGCCGTTGAGATCGGTCAAGGTGAACTCGACCGCGCGCTCGCCGACGCCCACGGCGTGGGCGACCGGGGCCGCCGACAGGCTGACGGCGAGGGCGAGGGCGGCGGCACCGAGCAGGCGCGACATGCCGGGACGGACGCGGGGACGGGGGGCGACATTCATGATCATGACCTCCTACTGACCCCGCTGGGCCAGCTCCTCGTCGATCCAGTCGGCGATGTCCGCGACCTCCTTGGGATCGGTGTACTCGCGGCCATTGAAATACAGGGTCGGCGTGGCCTCGACACCCAGGGTCTCACCCAGCTTCTTGTCGGCGTCGATGCGCGCCTTGGTCGACGGCTGGTCGAGGTCGTCCTTGAACTTCTGCACGTCGAGGCCGAGCCCCTTGGCGTAGCCGATGAGATCGGCGTCGGTCAGCTTGTCGTTGTGCTCGAACAGCTGCTTGTGCATGTCGCGGAACTTGCCCTGGTTGAAGGCCGCGCGCGCCGCCTGCGCCGCGCGCACCGACTTCTCGCCGAAGTGCTCCAGCGGGAAGTTCTTGTAGAACACGGCGATCTTGGAGCCGTACTTGTCCTCCAGCGCGTGCAGCGAGGCCGATAAGTGCTTGCAGTGCGGGCACTGGTAGTCGAAGAACTCGACCAGGACGACGGGCGCGGTGGCGTTGCCGACCACGGGGGTCGAGGCCACGTCGATGGGCTTGCCCTTGGCGTTGTAGCGCAGGTCGTAGATCGCCTTGGCCTCCTCGTCGGTCATGTCGGCCTGCATCAGGCGGCGCAGGTAGCGCAGGGCATACGGCGCGCGCTTGCACGCGGGGTCGGTCTTGGCACTGGTCTCCAGGCTGTGCGCCTTGCCGCAGGGGCTGGGCAGCGAGCCGGCCAGCTTGGTGAACAGCGTGCGCTGCGCTTCCGACAGCGCGCCGATGTCGACCCCGGGCACGAACTCGAAGACGGCGGCCCCACCAGCGTCGCCACCTCCAGCGACCGGGGAGGTCGACGGGCTGGCGATGGGTGTCGTGGTGGGGCTGGCGGTTGGACTGGCGACGGGGCCATCCGTCCGCTTCTTCTTCTGACAGGAAGCCCCCAGCGTTGCCGCCACCAGCATCAAGGAGGTCGCGGCGATCCCTAGCGAATTTCGCATTGGATTGGGTGTATTCGGTCCCGGGCGCCCCGTCAAGTTGGGGCCATGCTGGATGCACCGTTGACGCTTCGCGTCGGGCGTGGTACCTCATCGGTGAATGAATCGCCATTCAGCGGAGCCTCGGCGTCGTGGCAAGCCCCTGAAGGAGAGCGATCCGGCGCCTGCAGCGGCTGAAAAGCGTGGCGGCGACAAGCGCGAGCGCATCATGGACGCCGCCGTCCACGTCTTCGCGCACAAGGGCTTCTGGTCCTCGAAGATCTCCGAGATCGCGCGCGAGGCCGGGGTCGCCGACGGGACCATCTATCTCTACTTCAAGAGCAAGGACGACCTCCTGATCTCGCTGTTCGAAGATCGCATGGAGCGCGTCAACGACACCCTGGCCGCCGCGATGGCGTCGTCCGACAACGCCGCCGACAAGCTGCGCCGCTTCGTGCAGACCCACCTGCAGCTGGTGGCCGCCAACCGCGACCAGGCCGAGGTGCTGACGGTCGAGCTGCGCCAGTCGTCGAAGTTCATCAAGGAGTACGCCAACCCGCGCTTCGCCCAGTTCCTCAAGCTGCTGGCCACCGTGATCGAGGAGGGCCAGGCCAAGGGTGAGCTGTCGACGCGGGTCCGGCCGATGCTGGCGGCGCGTGCGCTTTTCGGCGCGGTCGACGAGCTGGCGCTGTGGTGGGTCTTGCGCGGGGATCCGCGCGAGAACCTCGAGCGTGCGGCGGGAGAGCTGTGCGAGATGTTCCTGGGTGGCCTGGCGCCGGCGGCATCGATCGGCGCGAGTCAGGTCACTGAACTGCCTGCGAACGTGAAAAGGAGAGTCCCGTGAAGATCCTCGTCACTGTCAAGCGTGTGCCCGATCCGGAGCAGAAGGTGAAGTTCAAGGGGACCTCCGTCGATGTCTCCGCCGCCAACTGGGTCATCAATGCCTTCGACGAATACGCCATCGAGGCGGCCCTGCGGCTGAACGAGAACGCCGCCACCGGCGAGAAGCTGGGCGAGACCATCGCGCTGTCGATCGGCCCCAAGGACGTCAGCCAGCAGCTGCGCTCTGCGCTGGCGATGGGCGCCGATCGCGCCATCCTGGTCGGCGGCGCCGACGACGAGCTCGACTCGTTCGCGGTGGCCCGCATCGTCAAGGCGGTGGTCGAGCGCGAGAAGCCCGACCTCTTGTTGATGGGAAAGCTGGCCACCGACGGCGAGGCCAGCCAGGTGCCGCAGCTGGTGGCGGCGCTGCTGGACTGGCCGCAGGCGACCTTCGCCGCCCAGATCACCGCCAACGCCGAGGGCCTCGAGGTCAAGCGCGAGGTCGACACCGGCATCGAGGTCAAGCAGGTCAAGCTGCCGGCCGTGGTCTCGGTCGACCTGCGCATCATCTCACCGACCGCGGTCGTCAACGGCAAGACGCCGGCGACCCACGCCTACCAGGAGGGCCCGCGCTACGCCTCGCTGAAGGGCATCATGGCGGCCAAGAAGAAGGAGATCAAAGAGATCTCCCTCGCCGATCTCGGCGTCAAGGCCGCCCCGGTGACCAAGCTGGTGTCGGCCGAGCCGCCCGCGGGTCGCAAGGCCGGCGTCAAGGTCAAGGATGTCGCCGAGCTGGTCAGCAAGCTGAAGAACGAAGCCAAGGTCCTGTAAGGAGACGCCGAACATGTCCAATGTGCTGATTGTTTGTGAGACGACTCCCGAGGGCGCGCTGCGCAAGGCCTCGCTGCCGGCGGTGACGTTCGGCAAGCAGGCCGCCGAGAAGGCGGGCGGCAAGCTGATCCTGCTGGTCATCGGCAGCGGCGTTGGCGCCGCGGCCGCGGACGCCCAGAAGCTCGCGCCCAAGACCATCGTCATCGAGCATGACGACCTCAAGAACGCCATCGCCGAGACCTACGCGCCCATCATCGTGCGCGTGGCCAAGGACAATGACGTCAGCGTCATCGGCGCCACCGCGACCGCGTTCGGCAAGGACATCCTGCCGCGCGCCGCCGCGCTGCTCGAGGCCGGCATGGTGTCGGACGTCATCGGGGTGGTCGGGCCCAAGACGTTCCGTCGCCCCATGCTGGCGGGCGGTGCCCTGTGTGTGGTCGAGGCGCTGACGCCGGTGGTGGTCGCCTCGGTGCGCCAGACCGAGTTCCCGGCCGCCGAGGCGGGCGCGCCCGGCGAGCTCAGCAAGGGCGAGGCCGGCGCGGTCGACGGCAAGGGCGCCAGGTTCGTACGCGCCGAGACCACCAAGTCGGCGCGGCCGGATCTGGCCGAGGCCCGCGTGGTGGTGTCGGGCGGTCGCGGCATGAAGGAGGGCAAGAACTTCGGTGTCCTCGAGACCCTGACCGACCTGCTCGGCGGCGCCATGGGCGCCAGCCGCGCGGCGACCGACGCCGGCATGGTGCCCAGCGATCTGCAGGTCGGGCAGACCGGCAAGGTGGTCGCGCCCGAGCTGTACATCGCGGTCGCCATCTCCGGCGCCATCCAGCACCTCGCCGGCATGAAGGGCTCGAAGACCATCGTCGCCATCAACAAGGACGGCGAGGCGCCCATCTTCCAGGTCGCCGACTACGGCCTGGTCGGGACCTGGGAGTCCACCATCCCGGCGCTGATCGAGGAAGTGAAGAAGCTCAAGGCCGCGCAGAGCTGAGCCGCGGCAGGTCGCGCGACACACCACGGGCGGGGACCGACTGGGTCCTCGCCCGTTTCATTTTCGGGTCACGGGCGGGGATCGACGACGCGGCCGGCGAACAGGATGGCGCCGGTGGGGCGATCGCGGACGAAGAACAGGAACGGGCGGTTGGCCACGACCTCCGCGGGCAGGCTGACGCGACCGACGATGACCGCGGTGGCGGCGGCGGCCTCGGTGCCCTTCTCGTTCACGCTGACCCAGGCCTGGTGGATGACGTCGCTGATGAAGAGGCCGTCCGCCGGGCTGAGCGCCGACAGGTCGGCGGCCTCGAAGGCGCGCGCCATGCCGAGGGCGGACAGCGCGGGGCGCAGGCTGAGCTGCGACCGGGTCGAGAAGCGCGGCAGCGTGATGGCGACATCGCCAGGCTGCAGCGCGGCCACGATGGCCTGGTAGCGTGCGCCGTCGAGCGTGGCCTCGAAGGCGGCGAGGTCATCGGGGACGACGAGGAGGAAGCTGATGTCGGCGCCCTCGTAGGGGATCTCGGCGGCGCGCCAGCCGGTCCCGACGGCCAGCGTGGCGCCGACGCGGCCGTGCATCAGGGGTACGTTGACGGTGCTGCCGCTCTGCAGCGTGAAGGCGCCGGGCGCGGTCGAGGCCTCGGCGAAGGCGTTGTCCCAGGCCGCGTTGAAGTAGACCGCGTTGGTCAGGACCAGGACGGTGGAGGGATCGATGGAGCCCTGGGGCAAGAGCTCGGGGATGCGGCCCTCGGTGACGGCGGCGACCCAGGCATTGATGGCCAGGCGCGCTGGCTCGGGCGCGGTCACGAAGTCGAGCAGCGACACGCCGGCGCCATAGTGCTCGGCGACGAGATCGAGGTAGCTGGGCAGGATGGCGAAGCCCTGCTGGGCGAACAGGGCGTTGGTGATGCGCAGGCGGAACGGGGTGCCATCGAGGCCGTGGGCGTCCTGACCGCGCGCGGCCAGGGTCTGATCGAGGGTGTTGAAGGCCGGGTGCAGCACCGCGGGGTCCTGGCGGAAGCGCAGCGCGCTGCGCATGTCGGCGGCGGTGTCGCCGGCGGCGCCGGCGTAGGTCATGGCCAGCGCCAGCGAGATCGAGTGCGGTGAGAAGAAGAAGTTGCTGGTGGGCGCGGCGGCGTGCAGCAGCGCGACGGCGAAGTCAGCGTTATTGGCGGCCAGGGTGCGGGCGTCGCCGAGGTCGCTCGCGGGGGCCAGGCGCTGGTGCTCGGAGCGCACGAACTGGCCGGGCGGCGCGCGGGTGGTGTCGTCGCCGCAGCCGACGTTGACCGCGGCGGCGAGGGCCAGGGTGAGCGCGAGCAGGCCGCGCGCGGCGTGACGAGGGCTACGAGCCTTTTCCGACATGGCGCACCTCCGCTATGGTCAGGATAGTGCCGCGCGCGTGCGGGCAGCGCGCAAAGGCTGCGCGATCAGGCGCGTGGGGCCTCGCTGCTGACGAAGACGAAGCCGGGCGGTGTACGCAGCCGGTAGCCAGTCTCGGTCAGCTCGACCTCGAGGCCGCTGGGGGCCAGCAGCGCGCGCAGCCGGCGCAGCGAGACGCGGAAGGGATCGTCATGGCGCGCGACGTCGAAGCCGGGACCGAACAGATCGTGGGCCAGGCTGGCCTTGTCGAGGCCGCGCTCGCCGGCGGCGGCGAGGCGGTACAGCAGGCCGCGCAGGACCGGGCGACGCGCCAGCGTGATGGCGGCGCCGTCGTGCTCGAGGCGGTGCACGCGGGCGTCGAGCACGACCGAGCCGGCCGGGCGCGGGCCCAGGCGGGCGCGCAGCAGCCGCACCACCAGGCGGGCGTCGTCCCAGCGCTCGACCAGGGGTGGCGTGCCGGGGCCGGGGCTCTCGGCCGCGATCAGGCGGGCCAGCGCGGCCTCGCGCAGGGCCAGCGCGGGGCCCAGGTCGCCGGCGGCCTCGGCGCGACGGGCGGCGCCCAGCTCGAGGTGCGCCTGCGACAGCGCCAGCATGCCCTGCGCGATGGCGTCGTCGGCCTCGCCCAGGCGGGCGCCGGCGCGGGCCAGGGCGTCGCGCGCGCGCTCGAGGTGGCCGGCGGCGGCGTGCACCCCGGCCAGCAGCGCCAGCGTCACCACCTCGCGACGACGGTCGGCGGCGCCGGTGAAGATGGCCAGGGTCTCGTCGTACAGCGCCTCGGCCTCGTCGAGCGCACCCAGCTCCAGGCACAGCGTGGCCAGGTTGCCGGCCAGCAGGCCCTCGAAGCGGCGATCGCCGAGCTCGCGCGCCAGGGTCAGGCCGGCGCGGTAGGCGCTGCGCGCGGCGCCGAGGTCGCCGCCCAGGTGGAGGTGGTGGGCGCGACTGCCGGCGACCTGCAGCTCGAGCGGGCGGCTGCCGATCTCGCGCGCCAGGGCGTGGGCGCGGCTGTGCTCGGCGTCGGCGCCGGGGTGGCCGAGCTCGCCGTGCAGGTTGGCCAGGTTGGCCAGCGCGAAGCCCTCGGTGCGCAGGTTGCCGGCGGCATGACAGGCCGAGACCGCGCGCTCGTAGCAGACCTCGGCGTCGCCCAGGCGCCCCTCCAGGTGGGCCACGATCCCGAGCGAGCTGGCGATCCGCCCACCGAGATCGTCGTCGCCCTGCGCCACCGCCGCGGCCAGCGCGGCCTCCAGGCCAGCGCGGGCCTCGGCATAGCGGCCCTGATCGGCGTCGAGCACGCCGTGCAGCCAGCCCAGGCGCGTGCGCAGGCGCGGCTCCGAGGCCGGCGCCAGCGCGGCGGCGGCGGCGAGATCGGCGCGCGCGGCGGCGATCTCGCCGAGCAGCCGCAGCACCTCGGCGCGCGCCGTCAGCGCCTGCGCCCGCAGCGTGGGCGGCGCATCGGGGGCGGCGCCGAGCGCGGCGTCGAGCAGCTCGCGATCGAGCGTGGTCGGGCCCCGGTGCAGGAGCAGCGCGTGCAGCACCTGCGCGGCGCGCAGGCCGGCGTCCGGGACCGTGGGCAGCTGGCCGGCGACGGCGCGCGCGTGCAGCGCCAGCAGGTTGTCGCTCTCGAGTGCGAGCTCGCGCAGGGCGTCGGCGCCGCCGCGCTGATCGAGGGCGGCGGCCCAGCGCTCGCCGGCCTCCAGGTAGTGGGCGGCGTGGCGCGCGGCCACCCCGGCGGCCTCGGCGGCGCCCGGGTGCTCGGCCGCGAAGTCGCGCAGCGCGGCCAGCAGCGCGAAGCGTCGCGCGCCGCTGGCGCTGGCGCTGGCGCTGGACCCGGCCGACGCGGCGCTGCCGAGCAGCGACTTCTGGCACAGGCTGCGCAGCGCGGTGGTGACCTCGGCCGCGCTGCCGCCCAGCACCGCCTCGGCGGCAGTCGAGGAGAAGCCGCCGCGGAACACCGAGCAGCGCGCCAGCAGCGTCCGCTCCAGCGCCGGCAGCGCGCGCCACGAGCCCGCGATGGCGGCGCGCAGCGAGCTGTGGCCGGGGCGGACATCGCGGCGGTCGCTGACCAGGCTGTCGAGCTGCCCGGGCAGCCGCGCCAGGAGCTCGCCGGCGGAGCCGTAGGCCAGCTGCGCCGCGGCCAGCTCCAGCGCCAGCGGCACCCCCTCGAGCTGGCGCGTGATCTCCGCGATGAGCTCGAGCTCGGCGGCGCTGGGCTGGTGGTCGGGGTGGAGCTCGCGCACGCGGGCCAGGAACAGCTGCACCGCGGGCGCCTCGGCGGGCGGCGTGCCCGGCGCCGGCAGCGCCAGCGGGGCCAGCTCCAGCACCTGCTCGCCGACGATGCGCAGATGCTCGCGCGAGGTGATGACGAAGTCCACCCCGGGCGCGGCGGCGCTCCAGCGCGCCACCAGCGTGGCCAGCGCGGCGACCACGCCGTCGGCGCCGTCGAGCACCAGCAGCGCGCCGTCGCGACGCGCCAGCAGCCGCTGCACACGCTCGCTGGGCGCCAGCGCCTGGCCCCCGGCGGTCAGCGGCACGCCCAGCGCGCCCGCGACCATGCGCAGCACGTCGGCCTCGCTGCGCGCCTCGCCGAGGTCACACCGGAAGGCGCCGCCGGTGGTCCCGACGAGGTCGCACAGCGCGTGCGCCAGCCGCGTCTTGCCGACCCCGGGCGGCCCCGCGATGGTCTGCACCCGCTGCCCGGCGGCACGACGTGCGCCCAGGGTGTCGAGCTCGCGCTGCCGCCCCAGCAGCGCCCCGCGCGCGGGCGGCGCCGCCGGCGCGACCTCGGGCGCGTCACCG
>Ga0154020_10002328_pt1 | contig 23130 bp, 18 predicted proteins | sample Klosneuvirus_201_FD_109709 | JGI IMG/M metagenome (GOLD analysis project Ga0154020, IMG submission 109709) | Active sludge microbial communities from wastewater, Klosterneuburg, Austria - Klosneuvirus_20160825_MG | ecosystem: Engineered > WWTP > Aerobic digester > Activated sludge | place...
CTTGAGTTGAGGCCACTCTTGCGCCCGGCGCCGTAGGTTCGGGGCTTACTGCCCGTAGCGCCAGAGAGCGGCAGGGCCACTGCGAAGGTAGGTCGAGTCGTCCAAGTGGCGCCGGCTGTTGAGCGCGAGTGCTTGCTCTGAGGCCGGGGGGTGCTGCCTGAACCTCTCGAGGTTTCGGGCGGCAACCTTGTCTCCGTGAGCAGCTTTCCTGTACTCCAACAGCATCGTGACAATTTGGTCGGTCGGGAGCTTGGGCATGTCCGCCTTCATGCTGTCGTAGTAGCCGGCGGCCTCTTGCGTTCGGGAGTCGGTGCTCTTGGCCATGGCGTCCACAATCTGCTGGGCAGCGGCGGGGTCCTCGGTCAGCGTTTTGACCGGAGCCTGTTCGGTCAGAAAAGGTCGACGGGCGATTGGGTTTGAGCCTGACATGGTGATCTCCATTCGTTGCGCTAAGCGCCGTGAAGCCACGGACGCGATTTCAATTGGTCAGGAGCAAGGTCGGGGCCAGCGCGCGGAGGCCGTCACCACTCACCGCCGCTCACGTCGCTGACGCTCTGAGGACATCGATTGGCGCAGCCTGTGAGGCGTCGCGTGCGCACGCGCTGCCGTGACCCGGCGCATTTCAAACCTTCCCGGCGGGTGCTGGGCCTGTGATCCGGCGCGTTTCAAATCTGCGCCCTGCGGAGGCGGGATGATTTGCGCTCCCTGGCGAATCTTGTCATGCAAAGGGCGATGCGACGCTCGTCCCTAGCACTCACGGCGGCCCTCCTCCTCAGCGCGCCCGCTCCGGCGCTGGCGGACGAGGGTGAGTGGGTCTTGGCGCTGGAACCAGACTTTGGGGCCTTCACCGGCGCGATCGACGGGGGCCGCGGGACAGCCATCGGCTTCGGTGGCCAGGCGGCCTTCTGGCTCGGCCTCACCACCGCGACCTGGCTCTTCGTCGACGGCGGCGCGCACCAGGCCCTCAGCGGCGGCCCGCTCATCGGCGAGACCGCGGGCGGGGTGGTGGTGGCGCTCGATGTCCTGCGCACGATTCCCTTCGCTGAGATCGGTCTGGGCGCCGACATCCGCGGCGAGCGGGTGGAGCCGGTGCTCCGCCTGGGCCTGGGCGCCGACTTCCTGGTGAACAAGAGCTTCTCGATCGGCCTGGTCGGCCGGTATCGCCCAGTCTTTGGGAGCGATGGAGAGAGCTGGTACACGCTGTCGCTCCGGATCGGGCTCCGCGGCGGGGGCTGAGCCGGCGCTGGGCGCCTGCCACTTCGACCAGAACGAGGCGCTGCTCGTCGGCCCGCCCAGGCCGTCGCCGGTCCGCCCGAGTACAACCGCGACGTGCGCTTGCGGCCGGACCTCCTCGACCGCGAGCCCTTGATCGCACCTCGACGGCGGTGCACTAGGATGCCCGATGCTCCGCTCCCTTCTCTTGGCTGCGCTCCTCGGGATCGCGCTCCCCGCAGCCGCCGCCGATCCCGTCACCTTCAAGGGCGCCATCAAGGCCAAGCAGGGCCCGGAGCTCTGTCCAAGCGGCAGCTTCCTCGATCCCCGCCTCGATGATCTCAGCGTAGGGCCTCAGTGCTATTCCTGCCCCAAAGGCTACGAGCGAACGCTGGCGCCGGTGACCGCGGGGGACGCCTGCCGCAAGCCCGGCGGCACCGACTTCGACCCTGCCGACTTCAAGAGCAAGTTCGGTTGCGACCGCGACCAAGGCGAGTTCTTCGACCCCCGAAAAGGCGGCGAGTGCTGGAGCTGCCCCAAGAACCGGCCGCGCCGCACCGCCTATGGGGTCACCAGCGACAAGGCCTGCGCGACCAAGGAGATCCTCGGTGAGAAGCTGGCCAGCGCGAGCTTCGAGCACAAGCACAAGGCCTGCTCGGGCGGCGCCTTCTTCGATCCCCGAAACGGCGGCGAGTGCTGGAAGTGCCCGAGCGGCTACAGCCGCACCATCGAGGCCGTCACCACCAAGAAGGCCTGCGTCAAAGACCTCCCCGACGGCCTCAAATCCGCCAAGCTCGAGGGCCACTTCGGCTGCGCCAAGGGCCAGTTCATCGACGTCTCCCGCCCGAGCGAGTGCTGGTCCTGCCCCAGCTCACATCCCTACCGGACGATCAACGCCATCGACAGTCAGAAGGCCTGCGCGAGCAGCCTGATCGGGATCTTCGCCGCCGAAGGGCCGGCGTTTTGCTCCAGGATTCTGCGGGCGATCAAGGCCGGGGACCGCGGCGTCCAAGATCTCCAGAAGATCGTACAGACCGTGATCGATCCGGTGAAGAAGCCGCTCGAGGACAAGCTCGACGAGATGAACGATCTCATGGATCAGACCCAGCTCGACGAGCTGATGAACAAGACCGTGAAGCAGCTCGACTCCCCCGCGCTCGACCAGGCGGCGCGCTTTGGGACCGCGGTGGGGCAGGCCAAAGATCGGCTCAAGGCGATCCTCCTCGACGAGAAGATCATGTGTGAGGCCACGCCTCGTCAGATCGATGAGCAGCTCCAGCGCCTGAAGCTCTTGCCCGATCCCGATCGCACCTTCATCGCGGTCTCGGCCGGCGCGACCTTCACCCATCCCACCGACCATGTGGCGATGCAGATCGCGCTGACCTGGGTGACGAACCTCCATGGGGATGGCGGCCTGTTCATCTCGGCGGGGCTCGGCGCGACCTCGGCCTCCGACCCCGCCTCCTTCGACGTCGGCGGGATGCTCTTCCCGAACACCACGCTCAGGGACTTCGGGCTCAGCGGCGTGCCGGGCCTCACGGTCAGCGTCTCCAAGGGGCCGCGCTTTGACGAGCTGTTCAAGAAGCTCCCCGAGATCGGGGTCATGGTCGCGGTGGTCGACGCCATCGACGTGGGCTGGGGCTTCGATCCGAAGGTCTGGCCCACCCTCGGCGTGTCCAAGGGGATCATCTCGGCCGGCGGCGGTCAGCACCTCCTCGATGTCTCCGCTACGGTCGGCTGGGACTTCCCGGTGTTGACCTACCGAGACTGGAAGCTCCAGTAAGCGCTCGCGGCGAAAGACGCTCTTGACTTCGCGTCTCCGAGGCGAAAAGGACATCCCCGGCATGACGAAGAAGGAGAAGGTCCTCGAGGACCTCCAACCCGACCCGTTCGTCGCGCGCGCCAACGAGTACGCGGGCGTCGTCGAGAAGAACATCCGGGTGGTGGTCGGCGTCATCGCCGCAGCGCTGCTCGTCGGCGTCGGGCTCACCGTCGTCGGCCACCAAAAGGAGAGCTCGGCCTCCAAGTCGACCGCCGTCCTCACCAAGGCCGTCGACGCCTATTCCGAGGCCATCGATCCGGCGAAGACCGTCACCTCGACGACCCCCGGGCTGGCCGAGACGAAGGCCAAAGAGACGCTGCCGAAGTTCGACGAGCTGGTGAAGCAGGACACGGGCGCCGGGGCGCTGTCGCGGCTCTACGTCGCCGACCTGGCGCGCCGCACCGGCGATCACGCCAAGGCCGCCCAGCTGTACGACGAGTACCTGAAGCGCATGCCCGGCGACGATACGCTCCGCTTCGTCGCGCTCGAGGGCCTTGGCTATGCCCTCGAAGAGCAGGGCAAGCTCGACGAGTCGCTCGATGCCTTCCAGAAGCTCGGCGAGGTGATGGATAAGGGCTTCCAGGACCTGGCCCTGAAGCACCAGTCGCGCATCAAGGAAGCCAAGGGCGACCGGGAAGGTGCGGCCAAGGCCTTGCGCGAGCTGATCGAGAAGCACCCTGAGTCCAAGCTGAAGGACTTCGCCGAGCAGCACCTCGCGACCCTCGAGTGATGGTCACCGCCCTCCTTCTTCTTCTGGCGAGCGCGCCGGCTGGATCTTCCTCTGGGGCCGGCTGGGTTCGACCCGAGCACGACGCCCTGACTCCGGTCTATGGCCTCCGCCGGGTGATGCACCTGGCCGAGCCGAGCGGCTCCGTCCTCGCTTTGAACAACCACCCGGAGCAGTGGGCCCAGCCCTTCATCGGCAACGACGGGAGCCTGATCTACGTCGCGACCGAAGCAGGGGTGCTCGAGGCGCGCTGGATCAACTCGGGCAAGCTCCTCTTCAAGCGCGATGACCTCGGTCAGCTCGGCGCCGCGATGGCTCAGGTCGGGGACATCCTCCTGGTCGGCAGCGACGGCGGTCTCCACGGCCTCGAAGGCTACAGCGGCAAGGAGCAGTGGAAGACGGACCTCGGCGGCACGGTGGGCGGCCCTATCACCGTCACCGGCACGGTCGCGATCATCCCGGTACGGCCGAGCGGCTACGTCGCCATCAACGGCCTGACGGGCGAGATCCGCTGGCGTCAAAAGCGCGGCAAGGCCGAGGGCATCACGGTGCGCGGCACCGCTGGCGCGGCGGTCGATCTCAAGGGTCACCGGGTCTACGGCGGCGCCGGCGATGGCTCAGTCAGCGCGCTCGGCCTCGACACCGGCGAGCTCCTGTGGACCACCAAGCTCAGCTCGCAGAAGGCCGATGAGCCCTTTCCGGACGTCGACACCCGGCCGCTCCTCGCCGATCAAGGTCGGATCCTCCTGGCCGCCTCCTACAACGGAGGGCTCGCTGGCCTGGATCCGAAGACCGGCGCGGTGCTGTTCAAGAAGCCCGAGCTCCTCCACATCACCGGTCTCGCGGAGGTGAAGGGCAGCGCCTGGGTGGTCGCCTCGATGGGCGACGGACAAGCGATCGGCCTCGATCCCCGGGACGGCCGCGTGCGGTGGCGCTACCGCCTGAAGAAGGGTGGGGTGCCCAACTGGCCCCTCGGCCTCGACCATGGGCTGGTGGCGATCCCGTCCTTGAACGGGCCCCTGGCGATCCTCGACACCTCGACCGGCCGCCCGGTGCAGCTGGTCAACCCCGGCAGCGGACTTTCGGCGCTTCCCTTCGCCCGCAACAAGGACCTGGCGGTATGGACGAACAAGGGGCACCTGCTGCTCCTCCGGCTCGGCGAAGGCTCCAGCGTCACCGCCGCCGACTGACCACGTCCCCCAAAACTCTGACATCCATGTCGCGGTCGATCGGCCGAATGCGTCGGCTTGTCATGGTAGGCCGGAGGGGCAGATCGCCTAAGTCAACGCGTCACCACGGGCTTTCGTTCAGCGTGGGCTCCGGCACGCGCCGTGGAAAGAGCTTGGTCCATGGGAGGCGCCCTTGGACCCATTTAGGCACGACCCCAAACTTCTCGACGCATTCCGTCAAGGCAAGTCTGAAGCCTTAGACCGCGTGTACCGCAGCTTTTTGAAGCCCCTTCGCAACTTCGTTCTCCGCGGCTTCGCCTTTAAGAGCGATGGCCGCGACCTTTATTTCCGTGGCGTGTGGAGCGACCACGATCTCGACGACATCACCCAAGAGACGTTCCGCCGGGCCTTCGGGCTGAAGGCCCGCCAGTCCTACGACGGCATCCGCCCGTACAAGAACTATCTGTTCACGATCGCCCGCAACGCCGTGATCAACGATCTGATGGCCAAGGGCCGCCAGATCCCGGTCGGTGAGGCGCTCACCCGCGACAGCCAAGGTGACGATCTCGGACCGCTGGAGGCCTTCGTGCTGGCCCACCGCATCCAGCGGGACGGTGAGGCCGGGGTGATGTCCGAGGAGAAGGTCGAGAACCTCGAGATCTACGGCTTGGTCTCGGCGTTCCTCGAGGCGCTCGGCGACGAGGATCGCCGCTTCTTTGAGGCGCGCTTCCTCGCGCATCTGTCCCAGGAATGCACCGCGCGGCAGATGGGCTGGAACCGCGCTCGCGTCCGCAAGCTCGAGACCCGGCTGCGGCGGGCCTTTCTTTGCCACATCCAGGGCACCGGCTACCTCGCCGACCGGCGAGAGACGCACGTCGTGCGGAGGGCGGAGGATCAGGGCAGGGCGCGCCAGGTCTTCGCCAGAGCAAGGGCGATCTGGAGAGAGCGCAGGGTCGAGGGTTCCAACGAGTTTCTCCAAGAAGCAGCGGCCTAAGAAAAACAGCCCATTCGTCCTTCCCTGCTTCGTCGCTCCGTCGTTCCCTACTCCCCCGCAAACCCCAGCGCCGCCGCCAGCTCCGCGATCAGCACCGGCACCGGGGCGTTCCCGCGCAGCTTGGCGTCGAGCCGACTCGGGGCCCGCGCTCCATGCAAGATCTGCTTGGTAAAGCCGCGCGCCATCGGCGGCAGCCCCATCATCGCGCGCTCGCGGTCCTCTCGCTGCATGCCGTTCAGGTCATAGAGCACGAGGCCCGCGGCCCCAAAGCCAAAGCGCGTCAGGCGGGCGTCCGGTAAGCTCAGCCCGCGCTCGGCCAAGGCCACGAGGGTCCGCACGCCCTCCAAGGCCACGGCGAGTCGCTCGCGCAAGGACAGCTCCTCCAAGGCCTCGGCCACTGGCGCGCCGAGCTCGGGCATCGCCAGGTACGGCGTGCCGTCTTCGCCCAGACCATGCGCCAGGATCGGCGCGATCCCCGGCAGCACCAGCTCGGCCTGCACCTTGGCCTCAAACGACAGCCGCCCCGCGTCCACCGGCGCTCCTGCGCGCGCGATGACCGCGCTCGGACGCTCGAGCCAAAACGCGCGGAGGAGCCCCTCGGTGCCGGGGATCTTGGGTCCCAAGGTGAGCTTGCCAGCCTTTCGATCGGACAAGGCCTGCTTTCGCCCCGCGATCCAGGCATCGCCGGGCAAGGCGGCGCCCAGATCGATGACCAGCGCCCGGGCCTCATCGAGCGCGCCCTCCACGAGCAGTTCGTCGATGCGCAGCTTCCATAGCTCCGCGTAGGCCGGGTTCTTCTTGGGCAGCGCCTTCAAGATCCGGCGCACCGCGTCCTTGGCTTGACCGGAGACGCCGCCGGCCAAAGCCAACTCGGCGAGGCGCGCGCGCACCGGCTCGGGGTAGGTGCGCAGCGATCCTTCGGGGGCCTCGAGGAGGAGGCCGATGCCCTTGGCCAAGGAGCCGTCGTCCTCTTCGTCACGGGGGGCCGGCTCCCCGCGAACGATCACCTGGTGGGCCGCCGACAGCGGTCCGAAGAGGTCCTTGAGCTCCGGGGGCAGGCCAGCCAGCCCCGCGGCCAAGGCTTTGCGCATCGACTCGTTTCGGAGGAGCTCAAAGAGCGCCCGGATGCGATCGCTGGCGTCGAAGGTCTTGGCGATCACCGAGAGCAGGTGGGTCAGCTGCTTTCCGGCCAGGCGCTCCACGTCGACCCGGCCGATCGTCAGCGCGAAGCCCTCCGCCGCGGCGCGCCGATCATCGGCGTCGGCCAGGGCCTCGAGGTATTGGAGGAGCAGATCCACGTCGGCCGAGAGCCGGGCCGCGCCGCCCAGGAACGCGGCCCGCTCCTTGGGGCTCTTCTGGAGGGCGTCCTTGCGCAGGGCCTGCTCGATGGTCGCCCGGTCGACCTTGGCCAGGAGGTGCTTGAGCACGCCGCGATCGGTCGGGGGCTTGGCGCCGTTGACCAAGAGGTCCTCCTGAGCGTTGAGGCCCAAGCGGAGCAAGGTCTTGAAGCGGCGGAGGAAGCCGACGTGGGCCTCCGCTTCGCGCAGCTCGTCCTCGTGCAGGGGTACGTCCGCGGGCAGGCTCAGATCCAGCCGACGTACCTCGGTGATCGGCCGGAGCTTCTCGCGACCCTCCCGGCTGCGGCTGTCCGGACCACGGCTGCGGTTGTCCGGACCGCGGCCGCGGTGGTCTGGGCCCCGCCGTCGCTTTTGCTGCCGGCCCCGATCTCGATCGCTGTCACGCATGGCGGCGCACACTACCGTTGGCGTATAGAGAGCGCCATGAAAACGAGGGCACTGCCGCTCTTGCTGGGGGTCTTGGCCACGTCGATGTTCGCGGCCTGCGGACAGACGATCGTGGTCGTCGAGTGCGACGGTCACGCCGCGGAGGACGCCAAGGCCAGCGACGCTGGTTTCGTGGAGGCGGACGGGGCCGACGCCACGCTCGACGCCACGCAGCCCGATGCCGCGGACGGCGGCGGCCCCCCCGCGGACACTGGGGTGCAAGACGGCGGTACGCTCCCCGACGCCGGCCCAGGCTGCGGCAGCTATTGCATTCGCAGCGTGATGGCCTCCTCGATCCGGGTCGACACCCGCGAGGTCGTGACTCTTACGCCCGTGGTCGAGAACCCCGGCCAAGTCGCCCTGAGCTACCGGGTCAAGCCGGCCGAGATCCTGCTGACCCGCCCGCCCACGCGACCCGCGGCGGTGCTGCGCGAGCTGACGATCGACTTCACGGTCGATCCGGTCACGGGGATCGGAAGCTTCCGGCTGGGCGACGTCCCGCCCTGGTTCATGAGCACCACCTTCGAGCTGCGGATCTACGCCAAGGGCCCCGGGGCCGGCGATCCCGAGGTGTTCGGCTCGGCGCTGGTGACCGTCCGCGGCAACTTCGTGTTCTCGGCGATGGTCAGCACCGACGGCGCGGTCATCGCGGTCGCCTCGGATGGGCGCCCGGCCCGCGCGCTCCCGCCCAAGACCCACGGCGAGCTGGTGACCATGTTGGTCCGCGACCCCCGCGCGGTCCTCCTGACCAAGGCCGGCACGCTCCTGGTCTATGACTATGGGCTCGCCGAGCCGACGCTGGTGCAGTTCGAGCTGACCGGAGAGGACCAGCAGCTCTCCACCTTCGCCTCCCGCGACGCTCAGGGCGTGCAGCTCTTTGACGACAGCAATATGGCCTACAACTCGATCGCCGAGCTGGCCGACGGACGTTTTGCCGTCGTGGACGTCAACACGGGGCGCCCGCAGTACTCCCGGCTCGTGCTCTTCCATCCGGATGGCACCTTTGATCGCGTGATCCTGGCCCCGGCCCAAAACACCTATTGGGGCGGGGTCGGTGTGCGAGAGAACGGCGAGCTGCTCCTGGCCCGCCGCGAGGGGACCTTGTCCCGGGTGGAGCGCTTCGATCCGATGTCCGGCGCGCAGCTGACGCCGGACTTCATCAACAACCTCCCGGACACGGTGCGCGCGGTGCACGGGGTGCCGGGCGGCGGGGCCTATGTTTCAGGCGATGGCTACGTGCTTTTGATCGGAGCCACCGGCAGTCGCAGCAGCGTCACGCCGCTCCCCGGCGGCAACGCGACCTACTGGCGCGGCCTCGCCCCCTTTGAGCCGGGGCGGATCATCGCCATCACCGACGACTACTCCTCCACCACCGGGCTGGATGTCATCGAGGGCAGGACGTGGCTTAAGAACATCCGTCAACCGAACGCCAGCAACGTCCAGACTGGGATCCAGGGTGCCGCTTTCTTGGAGTAGGCGGGTCGCTCGCGGCCTCAGGGCGGGTCTCTTCCTCCGCCCGGGGCCGGTCATTCGTCGTACGCCGCGTCTCCCGCGCCCCTTTGGGTTGCCACGCTCCCGGGTCGGTGATAGCGACCGCCTCGGGAAAAAGGGAGCCCCTCTTAGAAAAAAGCCCCATGATCAAGCAGCGATACGCATCAAAACGACTCGCTTGGGTGGCCGCCGTGAGCCTCTTGGCGATGGCGTCAGCCCACGAGGCGCAGGCCCTCCAGGGCGGTGAAGACGCCGCGCTATTTCCGGTGCTCGTCGACAAGCGGTTCGGAATGCAGGGGCGGCACCAGCTAAGCCTGCAGTTCTCGACGGCGATGGCGACCAAGTACATCGACGCCACGGGCTTTTACCTGGCCTACGACTACAACTTTTGGGACACCTTCGGTCTCGAGGTCGGCGGCGGCTACATGTTCAGCAGCGAGGCCTCCATCCTGAAGGAGGTCCGCGTGCAGGCGGGGAACGACCAGCCCAGGGTCGACGGTCTGCAGGACATCAACCAGCTGCAGTGGATGGCCAACGTCGACGCCATCTTCACCCCGATCTACGGCAAGATCTCCTTCGCCTCCGAGATCGATCCCTCCTACGACCTCTTCTTCCTGGCCGGCGGCGGCGTCAGTGGCACCCGTCGCCAGCAGGGCGCGGACGATACTCGGACCTATGTTTCCAAGGTCTCCCCGCTCTTCAACTTCGGCGTGGGACTGCGCTTCTACTTCTTCAAGTCGATCGCGCTGCGCCTGGAATTCCGCGACTTCTTCTTCCCCGATCCCAGCCCCGATGGAGGCCTGACGTTCAGCCTCCACTTCCAAACGGGCGTGCAGTTCAACTTCGGAGGCCCGTGATGAGGCGCTCGATTTTTACCGCGTTCCTGAGCGCCGCCGTCGTCAGCCTGCTCGCGCTCCCGGCCTTTGCGGCCGAGGAGAAGGACAAGGACGACGACATCGGCAACGAGACCTCGGTCACCGAGGGATCGGCCAAGCCGACCGCCAAGATGGACAAGAAGTCTCAGACGCCGTTCCCGCGCGTAGCGGACGACGAAGAGACCATCTACGCCGTCCAGCGTAAGGCGTACCTCGTCAACCGACGCCTCGAGCTCACGCTCATGTTCTCGGCGGCCTTCACCGACCGCTTCGTGAACTCGATCGGCCCGGCGGGCGGCGTGACCTATCACATCGCGGAAAACTTCGGCGTCTCGGCGTTCGGCGTGTTCATGTTCCCGGACGCTTCGGCGCTGACCGGAGAGCTCCTGGGCAAGCTGCGCCTCACCCCCGAAGTCGCCAAGCTCACCCAGATGCTCTGGGGCGCGGGCGTGGGCTTCGAGTGGAGCCCCATCTACGGCAAGGTCGAGATCTTCGGCGCGTACCTCGGCAACTTCAACTTCTTCGTGGACGTCGGCGGCGGGCTCGGCCAGACGCGGGTGCCTTGCACGCGCGGCTTCGACCTCGATCCCAACGTGCACGGCGTCGGGACGAAGTGCCCGGACAAGGCAGCGGACGCCTTCGTCGTCGTCTACGAGCCCAATCGGCTGCAGCTGATGGCGGCCTTCGGCGGCGGCGTGCGCTTCTACTTCACGAACCACATCGGTCTGAAGCTGGAGTTCAAGGACTGGCTGTTCCCAGCCCGCGTCTTCCGGCCCGGCACGACCGAGCTCACGCAGCGGTACACCGACGCGATCCGCAACAACATCTTTGTGCAGATCGGCGCCACCTACATCTTCGGCGGAGAGGATTGAAAGCGATGCGGCGTCTCACCCTGCTTCTTCCGGCCGTCCTTGCTCTGGCAGCGCCCGTCGCGGGCGCTCAGGAGATCGACAAGGCGATCGAAGCGTACAACGCGGACAAGCACTTCGATGCGGCGTTCCTCTTTTACGACGTCATCCAGAACACCAACGATCCCGACGCCCGAGTGAAGGCCGAGTATTACATCGCGCAGTCGCTCTACAAGGCCGGGCTCTTCTTGCCGGCGCTGGTCTACTACGCCGAGGTCTTCAATACGGGTCGTTCGCACCCCTACTTCTTGAAGGCTACGACCGGGCTGCTCCGCGTCGCCGGCAAGCTGCAGGACGACACGCTGATCCCCGAGGTCATCAACAAAGGCTACGGCAACTTCGATGAGTCGCTGCAGCCGAGCAACACGGCCCTCGACGCGATCAACTACCTGATCGGCATGATCGCCCAGCGCAAAGGCAACTACGCTGAGGCCGAGCCCTTCCTGGGCGCGGTCCGCGAGAAGTCTCCGCTGTTCGTCAAAGCGCAGTACCTCCTGGCCATCATGGAGGTGAAGAAGGCGCGCGATCAGGGCACCGGCGACTACAACAAGGCCATCGAGTACTTCTCCAAGATCGAAGGCAAGCTGAAGACCGCCACCACCGACTCGCAGAAGAAGCTCTACCGCATGGCCCTGCTCGGGAAGGCCCGCGCCTACTACTCCCAAGAGGACTACAAGAACTCGATCGAGTTCTACGAGAAGGTCCCACGCTTCTCCGACGACTGGTACGACTCGATGTTCGAGTCGGGCTGGGCTTACTTCCAAAACGCCGAGTTCGGCAAAGCGCTGGGCATGGTCCACTCCACGCAGTCGCCGTACTTCGACGGCCGCTACCGCGCGGAGGCCTGGGTGCTCAAGGCCACCACCTACTTCCAGATGTGCCACTTCGATCGGGGCCGTAAGGCGCTCGACGAGTTCTTCCGCATCTACGAGCCGATGGCCGAGCAGCTGAAGCCCTTCCTCGAGGGTGACCAGACCGACGCCGAGATGGTCGATCTCATCGCCAAGGGCGATCCCAAGTTCCCCGAGGAGATTCGGAACCAGCTCCTCTACAATCGCCGCTTCAACAAGTTCCTCGGCGTGATCGAGCGCGCTGATCAGGAGACGGCCCTGGCCAAGAAGAACCTGCCGGAAGGCAGCTTCAAGTCCTACGTGCTGCAGCTGCTCAAGGATCAGCGAGACGACCGCGTCGCCCTTACCGGGCGCCTCGTACGCGCTCAGCTGGCCCGCGAATCGGCCAACCTCGAGGACTTCCTGAACCAGGCCCGGATCATCAAGTTCGAGACCGCAGACGCCGAGCGCAAGATGCTCGAGGCCGGCAAGGACATCACCAAGGGTCCCCGGGCCAAGGGTCCCCGGCCCAACGTCCCGAGCAGCCGATACCAGTACTGGGCCTTCCTCGGGGAGTACTGGATCGACGAGCTGGGCTTCTTCGAGCACTCCATCAAGAACGAGTGCTTGAAGGAAGTCTTCGAATAGACTCGGTTTTTCTCAATGACCCACGCGTTGAGCGAAGCGATCGCGCCCGCTGGGGGGTTCACCCCGGCGATAGCGGGCCCGGACGCATCGGTCAGCCGACGGGTCCCAAATCCGGTGCGCTCAGGCACATTCCGCAGACTCACAGCTCAGGGGCCCTGGATGTTTCCGGGCACCCTTTGAGGTTTTTTGAATGATGAACTGGCTCCACCCCACCTCCTCCCGATTCGCACTCACGCTCCTGCTCCTCACCGGAAGCGCGGTGGTTGTCAGCTTGGTGCTCCCAGAGCCCGCTCACGCCGTTGAGAAGAAGAAGAAGAAGAAGAAGAAGAAGGGAGAGCCGGCCGAGGCCGCGGAAGCTGGTGACGCCAAAGAGGCCGCTCCCGCCGAGGCCGCCAAGCCCGCCAAAGGCGACAAGAAGAAGGACGCCAAGGACGGCAAGGGCCTAGAGGGCCCGGGCGGCGCCGAGACCGAGAAGCCCGATCCCACCAAGCGGACCGGCGCGGCCAAGATGAAGGTCGAGAACGCGGTCGATAAGAAGGACTTCGACCGCAGCCAGCAGGCGGACAAGAAGCGCGACGAGGCCATCGAGGAGCTGAAGAAGCTCATCCCCAAGGCCCCGACGGACCGCAAGGCCGAGATGATCTTCCGCCTCGCCGAGCTCTACTGGCAGAAGTCGAAATACAACTACGGCCTCGAGATGTCGGCCTACGAGAAGGCTTACCAAGCGTGGTCCGATTCGGGCTCGAAAAAAGGTGAGCCGACCGCCAAGGACTTCACCCGCGAGTCCGAGCTCATCAAGCAGAACGCCCTCAAGCTCTACGAGAAGGTGCTCGAGGAGTTCCCGACCTACCAGAGGAACGACGAAGTCCTCTTCTACCTCGGCTACAACGAGTACGAGGCGGGCAATAAGGACAAGGCGGTCGGTCACTACTGGACCCTGATCAAGCAGTTCCCGCAGTCGAAGCTGGTCCCCGACGCTTACCTGCAGCTCGGCGAGCACTTCTTCGGCGCCAACGACGTGGCCAAGGCCCGCAAGGCCTACGAGCGCGCGCTGGCCACCAACGTGCCCAAGGTCAAGAGCTACGCCCTCTACAAGCTCTCTTGGTGTGACTACAACGTTCAGGAGTACGCCGAAGGCATCAAGAAGCTGAAGGAGGTCATCGCCAACAGCGAGAAGGCCGACAAGGACAAGGACGCGCTGCAGCTCAAGAGCGAAGCGCTGGGCGACCTCTCCCGCTTCTTCTCCTACGTGGATGAGACCGAGACCGCCTTCGCCTACTTCAAGGAGAAGGGCGGCGAGGACATCGCGATCCGCTACACCGCGCGCCTGGCCGAACTCTTCCACGACCAAGGTAAGTGGGATCTCGAGATCACGACCTACCGCCTGCTCAACAACAAGTACCCGATGTACGCCAAGGCCCCGGCCTACCAGTCGAACGTGGTCACCGCGTACAGCAAGCTCAACGACAAGGAGAGCGTGCGGAAGGAAGTCGAGCGCTTGGTCGACCTCTACCGCCCGGGAACGCCTTGGTATCGTGAGCAGGAGCGCAAGAACGACAAGGCCACGCTGGAGTACGCCTTCGATCTCACCGAGTCGAACCTCCGCGAGCTCGTGACCGAGTACCACCGCGACGCGCAGAAGCGGAAGGACGTGCCGACCTACCAGCTCGCCCGCGACATCTACAAGAAGTACCTCGACGTCTTCACCGAGACCGAGTCGGCCTATCAGATGCGCTTCTTCTACGGCGAAGTGCTGTGGGCCCTCAAAGAGTGGCGCGGCGCGGCGGATGTCTATGACGCGGTGGCCCACATCAAGCCCCCGGCAGGCGTGAAGGAGAACTACACGCGCACGGCCGCCTTCGATGCGATCTTGGCCTGGGAGAAGATCGTCGCTGAAGGTGAGAAGGGCAGCCTGGCTGGCACCGAGAAGATCGACGAGAAGAAGAGCAAGGGCGGCGTCGACCGCACCGTGACCAAGTTGAAGGTCGCCGACCTCGACGCGTCCAAGACCTACACCGAGCAGACGATCCCCGAGAACAAGCTGAAGCTCTCGGCGGCTTGCGACCTCTACTTCTCCATCGCCGATCCCAAGGATGAGGATCTGCCGGCGATCAAGTTCAAGGCCGCGTTCATCTACTACGAAGCCAACCACTTCGTAGAAGCCGCCAAGCGCTACGCCGAAGTCATCGAGCGCTGGCCGGGTGGCGAGCTGTCGCACAAGGCGGCCAACCTCGTCCTCGACTCCCTCAACGTGCAGCAGCAGTGGGAGGCGCTCGAGAAGTACGCCCGCGGCTTCAAGTCCAACAAGGCGCTCATCGGCGGGGACAAGAAGTTCTCCGACGAGCTTCAGGGCCTGATCGAAGGCTCAGCCTTCAAGTCGATCCTGGTGGCGGACGATCGCGCTCGTAAGCTCGGGGGCGACGAGCAAGAGACGGCGCTCTCGGCGGTGGCCACGCGCTTCCGCGGCTTCCAGAAGGAGTTCGCCGACTCCACCTACTCGGACAAGGCGGTCTACAACTCGCTGATCATCTATCAGAAGGCCGACGAGCTCGATAACGCCATCGAGATGGCCGAGCTGCTCATCGATAAGTACAAGAAGTCGGATCTGGTCGAGCCCTCGACCTTCCTCCTCGCGTCCTTCAACGAGCAGACCTCCAACTTCCAGACGGCGGCCGATCAGTACCTGAAGTACTACGACACCTATAAGGATCCGAAGGACATCAAGGAGAAGGCCAAGCAGGACGCGGTGAAGAAGAAGGCGGCCGACGCCCTCTACAACGCGGGCGTCTATTACCAGGGCATGCAGGACAGCAAGTCCGCCATCTCGGCCTTCGAGAAGTACACCGCCGAGTACGCCGAGCGCGCGGACGCGACCGACGTGGCCTGGCGGATCTGCGAGATCCAAGAGTCGGACAAGAAGTGGAAAGAGACGATCGACTGCTTCAACAAGTTCCGCGACAAGTACAAGAAGGCCTCACAGGCCAAGATCTTCGAGTCGCGCTACCGCATCGCGCTGGCGCTCGAGGAGCTCAAGCAGCACCCTCAGGCCGTCACCGAGTACAAGTGGCTGCGCGACAACTACAGCAAGCTGCCCAAGGCCGACCAAGAGGCCCCGGGCGCTCGCTTGGCCGGCGCGCACTCGGCCTTCGATCTTCTGGAGCCGGAGTTCGCCGACTACATGAAGCTGAAGATCACCCTGAACAAGAAGACGCTGACCGAGAAGACGGCCAAGGCCGAAGAGCTCGCCTGCGTCGATTCGGGTGAGAACAAGTGCAAGAAGTCAGGCAAGTATCTGGCGATCCTCTCCTACGGTAACGGTGAGTACGGCATCGCGGCCCTGACCCGCATGGGTCTCATCTACCGCAGCGTGGCCAACGAGATTCGGAACGCCCCGCTGCCGAAGAACCTGGATGAAGATCAGCTCGAGATTTACCGCGCGGAGCTCGATAACTTCGCGCTCGGACCGGAGGAGAAGGCCCTCGAGGCCTTCGAGAACGCGACCGCCAAGGCCTACGAGCTGAACGTCTACAACAAGTGGTTGCTCCTCGCGCAAGAGAACATCAAGGAGCTCAACCAGAACAAGTATCCGGACCTGCAGCAGCCGGGCTTCCGCGGGGCGGACTTCTTCATCACCGCCAGCATCTCGAACAAGAAGCCCGCCAAGGCTGGCCCCGAGCCGGGCAAGGCGGAGGAGCCGGCCGAGGGCAAGGACGACGGCAAGGACGAAGAGTCCGGCGACGACGAGAAAGAAGCCCCCAAGGCCGGCGCCAAGAAGCCGACCACGGCGGCCAAGTGAGCCAGGAGCGAACGATGTCGATCTCGATCAAACACGCGATTCTCTCCACGGTGCTCGGCGCTTCCTTCATCGGTTGCGCGACGCCCCCGCCGCCGCCCCCGCCGCCGCCTCCGGTTGCGCCGGTGGCCAAGGTCGAGGCCAAGAAGGACGATCCAGTAGAGGAGGGGAACGCGCAGTTCTCCCGCGGCTCCTATGAGGAGGCCCTCAAGGGCTACAACGCCGCGCTGGCGGCCGATCCGAAGAGCGAGACGGCGGCCTACAACAAGGCCGTCACCCTGCAGAAGCTCGGCAAGCTCGAGGAGGCCACCCAGGCGTATCAGGCGTTCTTGGCCGATCACCCCGATCACGCCGAGGCCACCTTGAACCTGGGGGCCATCTACCGCGCGACCGGCAAGCAGGCCGAAGGGATCGCGCTGTACAACAAGCACCTCAAGAAGGACCCCTACAACAGCCGGATCCTGAACAACCTGGCCGTCCTCTACCGCGACAAGAAGGACTACAAGTCGGCGATCGACAAGGTCCGCACGCTGCTCATGCGCGACCAGAAGAACATCGACGCCTACAAGAACCTGGCGCTCGTCTACTACGACCAGGGCAAGTACAAGCTGGCCCAGACCATCTTGGCCAACGCCTTGACCATGGCCAAAGAGCAGAAGGTCAACGACCCCGACATCCACGTGAACTTCGGCCTCACCCACCTCGCCCTGGGCGACAAGGGCAAGGCGATGGGCTCGTTCAAGAAGGCGGTCGAGATCGACCCGAATCACATCTTGGCCAACTACAACATCGGCGCCCTGGCGCTGGGTCACCGGGACTACAACCTGGCGGCCCACTGCTACGAGGTCGTGCAGAAGGCCTGGCCGACCGATCCCGACGTCATCGCGGCGCTCGGCTACTCCTACCAGGGGCAGCAGAAGTTCGCCGAGGCAGCCAAGGAGCTGGAGAAGGCCAAGGCCATGAAGCCCAACGACGAGCCGGTGATCTACCAGCTGATGGTCGTCTGGCAGGCGGCCAACGAGCCGGAGAAGGCCCTGGGCTACGGTAAGGAAATCCTCAAGGTCCAGAACAAGGTTTGTAAGGACGATGAGTACGAGGGGATCTGCGGCCGGATGAAGGGCCTCGAGGCCATGATCAAGAGCAAGACGGCCCCCGCCAAGGAAGAGGACAAGAAGCCCAAGGCCAAGGGCACGGGCGAGTCCTTGTTCAAGGAGGGTCCGGCCGAGGGCGATGAGGCCCCGCCGGCCGCTGATGCCCCCAAGGAGGCAGCTCCGGCCGCCCCCGAGGGTGGTGACAAGCCCAAGTGAGCCCGGGCCCCAGGTGGGGCCTTTGGGTTCGCGCCCCTCTGAGTCCGACCCTTGACCGATTGGGGAATGGACGGTCCCGGTGAGATGAACCGGCAGACGCGGCGACGACCCGTCTGGCCGAAGGAGCAGTGAAGATGAAGAAGCTGATGCTGAGTGGGATCATCGCCGTGGGGCTCTTGGCTCCCGGGCTCGCTTTTGGCCAAGAAGAGCAGCAGCCAGACAAGGTCGAGTACAAGAAGAAGACGATCATCGACTTCTCGGACGTGACCATCCAAGGCGAGCTCACCAAGCCGGAAGGCAGCTATCTGCTCAACCGCAAGAAGACCAGCTTCCGGACCTTGCTCAAGATCCGGGGCGACTTCTTGCCCGAGCTGGTCAACTCGATCGACAGCCTCTGACCAGCGACGTCCGAAGGGAAGGGCCGCCGGGCCCCCGGGCGTTCTGGTCGAGCAGTGGACAGCATAGGACGAAGGAGTAGTACGGCAGTGGGCAGGATCATCTCGCTGAACATCACGATGCCCGACGGACAGACGTCGAGCCGCGATTTCGACGCAGACACCGTGCTGATCGGTAGTGGTCCGTCCGCCGTCCTCAAGATTGAGGACGCTGAGGTCTCCTCCATCCATGCGGTCATCAAGGCGGGCCCCGACGGCTCGCTCACGATCGTGGATCTCGGCAGCGACGCCGGGACCTCGGTCAACGGTGCGGCGGTCAACGAGCCCATGCAGCTCAAGTCGGGCGATCACATCGGCCTCGGCCGCGTGAAGCTCGTGCTCTCCGCCCCTGAAGCTCCCAAGGCCGAAGCCGCGCCTCCGCCTGCGCTCCCGCCGACCGACGACCTCCTGGCTCCGCCCGCTGAGGTCTCTTTGCCCGTCGCCGCGGCCTCGGCCCCGGCGGCACCGGCACCCGCTCCTACGATCTCGAAGGCGGCTCCACCGCCTCCCTCATCGGCCGCGCCGGCCGTTGACCGGAAAGGACAGCACGACGTGAAGACGGAATCCTCCGAACCCAAGAACGGGAAGACCGCGCATCCGATCACCGCCCAAGGAGATCTGGATCTGGCCGTGCTGAAGACTCCGCTCGATGAGTCCAATCAGCCGACGATGCAGCAGCATTCGCTGGAGATCAGCGTGCTGTGGGGCGGCGCGATCGTCGACACGGTCCAAGTCCGGGAGCCCCGGGCCGTCACTCTGGGACCGATGCGCGGCGCTGAACCGCGGCCGATCCTGCCCGACGGCATCTTCGGACCCCAGACGACCGACCTGCAGGCCGAGGTCGATCTCCCGGTGTCGAAGTTCACCATCGCCCACAACGCGGGGACGGACGCGAGCATCATCGTTCCGGCTGACGCCAAGGTTGGCCTCCGCAAGGCCGATGGGTCGATCACCCGCGACGTGGCGCTGGCCGGAGCAGACGCGCCCTTCCCGGCGAAGACCTATCGGCTCCAGCTCGGCGAGCGTTTGGCGTTCAAGGTCGGCACGCTGACCTTCGTCGCGCAGTACGTCCGCGGCAGCGCGGAGCTCGGCAAGGGCCAGCCCTTCGACTGGTTCTTCCCGCGGATCTTCACGATCGTGGCGTTGCTGCACGTCTTCTTCGTGGTGGCGGCCTTCGTTACCCCGAACATCTCGAGCACGCTGACCGACGACCTCTTCAAGAATCAGAACCGCTTCGCGCAGATGATCTTGAAGGCGCCCGAGAAGGAGAAGCAGCGGAAGAAGCTCGACCTCTCCGGAGCCAAGGGCGCCAAGGCCAAGGACGAGGAAGGCAAGTTCGGCAAGAAGGACAAGCCCAAGAAGGACGCTCTGGCCTCCAAGGCGGGCGCTCCTCGCGTCGATCCCAACAAGCGCGAGAAGGATCGCAAGATCGCGCTGAACTCCGGCCTCCTCAGCATGCTCGGCAAGAGCGGCGCGGTCTCCAACGTGTTCGGTCCCGGCGGCCTCGGCTCCGGCATCAACAACGCGATGGGCGGTCTGCAGGGCTCGGAGATGGGTGATGCGGGCGGCGCGGGCGGCCTGGGCACCCGCGGCACGGGCGCTGGCGGCGGAGGCAACTCCCTCGGCATCGGCGGCCTCGGCACCCACGGCAGCGGCCGCGGATCGGGCGGCTACGGCAACATCGACCTCGGTGGTCGCGGCAAGGGCGAGACTCGTATCACCCCCGGCAAGACGATCATCCAAGGATCGCTGTCCAAGGAAGAGATCGGTCGCGTCATCCGCCGCAACTTGGCGCGCTTCAAGTTCTGCTACGAGAAGGAGCTGAGCGCGAACCCGAACCTCGCTGGAAAGGTCGCGATCTACTTCACGATCGATCCTACCGGATCGGTGGCGGAGGCTTCGGTTCGCGAGACGTCGATCAATGACGAGAACGTCGAGCAGTGCGCGGTGAAGGTCATGCGGTCGCTCAAGTTCCCGCAGCCCAAGGGCGGCGGCATCGTGGTTGTGACGTACCCCTTCGTGTTCGCTTCTACCTAAGGTCTGCCTTTCGCTCACGCCCTTCTGAACGTGAGCGGTCTCCTCCAGCTTTAGCCTTCGTCGCTACGGCTTACGGCTTACGGCTACGTTCACGTTCACGTTCACGGCTACGGCTACGGCTACGGCTACGGCTACGGCTACGGCTTACGGCTACGGCTACGGCTACGGCTTACGGCTACGGCTACGGCTACGTTCACGTTCACGGCTACGGCTTACGGCTGCGGCTGGCTACGTTCACGGCTACGTTCACGCGTGCGGCTTGCGGCGCCTCCGTCATCCTGCGGACAGGCTGGATTTGCTCGATTTCTATCGCGACGCCCCCCTTCACCCGTGCTAGGGGAGTGCGCGAGGAGATTCGATGCGTCTTGTAGTTTCGTCCCTCTGCTCTGCGCTCCTGCTCGCTCTACCCATTTCCGCTTTCGCTCAGGATGCGCCGGCGGACTCGTCGCCTGCGTCGTCTGAGCCCGAGAGCCAGAAGGCTGCGCCGGCGGTCGCGCAGAAGCCGGCGGAGGCGCTGACCGATGACGCGCCTTTTCAGATCAAGCGCGGGCTCTTCGCGGAGACTGATCTCGGCATCTTCTTCACCTTCGGCGGTCGCAACACCAATGACCCGATGTTCCCGAAGAAGACGATCTCCAACATCCAGCCTTATCTCGGCGTGTTCTTTGGCTACGACATCGTTCGGGCCAACAAGCTGACCTTCGCGGCGGGCCTCAAGCTCGCGGCGGGCTACTCGGGCGGCGCCGGCCGCGTCAGCGAAGCACAGATCGCTGCGCTGGGCTCCAAGGTCGGCGAGCTCCCTTCGGACTTCGGCATCATGCAGATCGGTGCGGGCATCTCGCTCAGCTACTTGGTCTCGGAGCGCATCGCGGTGGTCGGCAAGGCGGACGGCGGCATGTCGGCGGTGCTCCCCAACCCGCTCGTCGAGGCTTCGGCCACCGGCGCTGGCGGCGCGGCCTTCGGCGGGATCTTCGGCGTGGGCCTGGGGATGGAGTACTTCACGCTCCTCAACGACTTCTCGGTCGGCCTCGACGTTCGCTTCTCGATGGCACTGCTCTCCGGCGCGTCGATCCCGGGGCTCGGCATCACGATTCCGGTCAAGTATACTTTCTAGCCATGTCCTGGCTCGATACGCTCGAAGAGGTCCGCAAACGCGACTGGTCGAGCGCCACCCCGATCGAGCGCGAATCCAAGGCCAAAGAGATCATCAACATCTGCGGGTACGGCGCCTGCGTAGGCGCCCTCGTGCCGATCCCGCTCGCTGACTTGGCGATCTTGCTCCCAGTGCATTCGATGATGGTGATGACCGTCGGGCACATCTACGGGCGCAACATGACCCAGACCGAGGCCAAGAAGATCGCGCTCGAGCTGGGCGCGGTCGCCGGGCTGTCGTTCGCGGGGGCGGCGGCGATCAGCGCAATCAAGCGGTTGCTCCTCCCGGTGGTCGGGGGGCTCCTCTCGGTCCCCGCGACCTTCGCGCTCACCTGGGGCCTCGGCCAAGCGTCCATCAGCTACTTCAAGACCCCCAATCAGAGCCGCGAGGAGCTGAAGAAGGTCTTCGAAGACGCCTTGAAAGAAGGCAAGTCGGTGTTCAGCCCGGAGGCCTTCGAGCGATTTCGCGCACGCCACGCCGACGAGAAGGCGCCCGGGACCACGTCGGTGCCGCCGACACCGGCGCCCGAGGCACCGGCCGAGCCCGAAGCCGCCGCGCCGCCCGAGAGCGAGACGCTGCGTCCGAAGAAGCGCACGCTCTGAGCGAGGCTCAGCAGCGCCCGCGCTGAGCGAGGCTCAGCAACGCCCGCGCTGAGCGAGGCTCAGAAGCGCCCGCGCTGAGCGAGGCTCAGATGCGCCCGCGCTGAGCGAGGCTCGACAGAACCCCTCTGGGAGGCTCAGAACCGCCCGCTCACCATCACGCCGCTGGGGCTCGCCATCACGCTGGCGCTGACGTCGCTGCTCGGCGGGGCCACGATCAGCATCGTGATCCCTCCCGAGAGGAGCAGGCCGCCGATGATCGCGCCGCTGATCATCACCGCATCTCCGGTACGGATGGTGCTGGCCTGATCGGGGCACAAAAACTCGTCCTCGAAGCACTCCGGCCCTGAGAACGTGGCCGCCGCGCCCGAGCGCACGCCGATGCCCACGCCCATCAGCGCGAAGCCGACGGCGCCCGCGCCGAGGCCGACGAAGCCGAGCGTGCGCAGGGTCGAGCCTTCGTCGGTGCTGACGACGGGGGAGATCGCGCTCGTGGGGCCCGGGTCGCTCCGCGGGAACTCAGCCTTCACCTCGGTCGTGGTGCCCGGTTTCACCTCGGTGAGGACGCGAAAGCTGGCGCGGCCGGGCGCCTCGATGGTGAAGGCCTGTTTCCCTTTTTCGGCGTAGTGGACCGTGCCCGGCTCGGCGGGAGGGTGCCCGCCCATCCGCACCGTCGCTCCCTCGGCGCCCACCACGCGGACCACCACCGCGCCGACCTCTTGCTCCAGCGCCTGCTTGGACTCGGTCAACGCAGCTTGGTTCTTGAGCACCCAGGGATCGTCCGCGGCCGCCAGCGCGGCCAGGATGTGTTCATAGGCCTCTGGCAGCCGCCGCAGGGCCTGCTCGGCGAAGGCCATCTGGCCGAAGCTGCGGGGGCTGGGCGCGCTCTGGTGGGCCTGCTGAAAGAGCGCCAGCGCCTCTTGGTCCTTGTGGGCCTTGCGCAGCTCCACGCCGCGCTTGATCAGGTCGTCGGCCGCCTCGGTGTCGGCGCGGGCCAGGGTCGGGCTCGCCGCGATCGCAGTGGAGAGGCCGTAGACCACGGCGAGTCGGAGAAACGAAGACGTCATGGCTGGACCCTCAGTCGACGATCGGAGCGTCGTTGGTGCCCGTATGGTATCCCTTTTTGGGCTTGGGGGCCGCCGGCTTGGCCTTGTCGGCCGGCTTCGCGCTCGGCGCTGGTCCTTTGCTCGCCGCCGCAGTGGGCGAGGGCGTAGGCGCGACCGCGGGGGGCGGAGGAGAGAGCGCCGCGGCGGGAGCGGGGGCGGCCTGCTCCGGAGCCGCCGCAGCGCTCGGGGGAGGCAGAGCGAAGGTCCGGACCTCCGGCTCCCGCGTCATGCTGAACCACAC
>Ga0154020_10002330_pt1 | contig 23124 bp, 22 predicted proteins | sample Klosneuvirus_201_FD_109709 | JGI IMG/M metagenome (GOLD analysis project Ga0154020, IMG submission 109709) | Active sludge microbial communities from wastewater, Klosterneuburg, Austria - Klosneuvirus_20160825_MG | ecosystem: Engineered > WWTP > Aerobic digester > Activated sludge | place...
TCAAGCGGACAAATAAACATTGACGCAGAGCCGTATTATGTTCCGCAAATTTTCGGACAATTCAATCATTTGACAATAGCACAAGCGTTGCGAATTGAAGGCAAATTGAACGCTTTGAAAGACATCTTGAACGGAAACACAAGCGAGGAAAATTTCAATTTGCTGAATGACGATTGGACAATAGAAGACCGTTGCAAAGAGGCACTGAACTTTTGGCAATTGGACGGCTTAGACTTATCGCAAAAAATGGAAACGTTAAGCGGAGGACAAAAAACAAAAGTTTTTTTGGCGGGAATTTCCATTCATCAACCCGAATTGGTTTTGTTGGACGAGCCAAGCAATCATTTAGACGTTTCGGGCAGACAACTTTTGTATAGCTTCATTAAGTCCACAAAAAGCACATTGATTGTTGTAAGCCACGACAGAAAATTACTAAACTTGTTGGACACAATTTGCGAATTAAGTAAACACGGAGTTAAAGTTTATGGCGGTAATTACGACTTTTACAAAGAGCAAAAACAAATTGAAAACAACGCTTTAAGTCAAGACATTCAAAGCAAAGAAAAAGAACTGCGAAAAGCCAAAGAAAAAGAACGGGAAACATTGGAACGACAGCAAAAATTAGACAGTCGTGGAAGAGGCAAACAAGAAAAAGCGGGCGTTGCCCGAATAATGTTGAACACTTTGCGAAACAATGCAGAAAACAGCACATCAAAAATGAAAAGTGTTCACGCAGAAAAAATCGGGGGCATTTCGCAAGACTTACAAGAACTTCGTTCTTCGTTGCCTGACATTGACAAAATGAAGTTTGGTTTTGACAATTCAGCATTACACAAAGGAAAAGTTTTGTTTACGGCAACAAATATCAATTATGCTTACCACAAACAACCGCTTTGGAAAGACAATCTGAACTTTCAAATTACAAGTGGCGAACGAATCGCATTGAAAGGTACAAATGGTTCGGGAAAAACTACTTTGATAAAACTCATCTTGGGCGACATTAAACCGCAAGCAGGAACAATTTACCGAGCAGACAACAAAGCGGTTTACATTGACCAAGACTATTCTTTGCTTGACAACAAACTAAAAGTTTACGAACAAGCCGAACAATTCAATGTTTCTGCATTACAAGAACACGAAATCAAAATCCGGCTCAACCGCTTTTTGTTTACAAAAAATGATTGGGACAAATCTTGTAGTGCTTTGAGTGGTGGCGAAAGAATGCGTTTGTTACTTTGTTGCTTGACGATTAACAGTAAGTCACCAGATATTATTATTTTTGACGAGCCAACAAATAATTTAGACATACAGAATGTTGAAATACTGACAGCAGCAATAAATGAATACCAAGGGACAATCATTGTTGTGTCGCACGATGAAACATTTTTAGAACAAATAAACATAGAACGGACAATTGAACTTTGATAAAAATACAGCCGCTAACAAGGTATTGCCGCAATGGGGGGTAAAGTGCTTCTATGAAACTTTTGTGCTTAAACAAACGGTAGTACATCTATTGAACTTTGGTGCTGAAAATCCCCCACTGCGGCAATACCCGAACCGTGAGCTGCAACCCTGTAGGACACTTCCCGTTAACTCAATCGGACATTTTTTGCGACACTTCAAAACCATCTTGTAACGTTGCTGATGTCTTTGTATTTAAGTATTTGCTTAAATAAGTAATCTTTGCTACATTTGACCCGACAAACAAATTTGACAATGGCAAACGACACTTGCATAAGGTTACAGGCAGACATAGAACAAATTAAAAGCTGCCGAGAAAAATTAAAGTCTAACTCAAAATCATTTTTGCAGTTGGGACAGGTTCTTGCTTTAGCAGGCAACGAAGTGCGACTGAAAATACTGTTTCTGCTTGAAGAGGAAAATGAACTTTGCCCTTGCGACCTTAGCGATATTTTGGGAATGAGTATTCCTGCCATTTCTCAACATCTTCGCAAACTAAAAGACGGTAACATCATTGAAGCCAGAAAAGCAGGGCAAACTATTTTCTATTCTTTACGCAGCGAACATCTAAAAACTTTAAGACCGTTTTTTAAATTTATTAATCAACAAAATTTGGCGACAGTATGACAACGACAACAAAAAATAGTAAAGGTTGGGTTGCAGGTCTGTTGACAGCAGTTGCGGCTTCCCTTTGTTGCATAACACCAGTTTTGGCTTTCTTAGGTGGTGCAAGTGGACTTGCTTCCTCGTTTTCGTGGATTGAACCGTATCGTCCATATTTAATCGGTTTGACAATTGCAGTTTTTGCATTTGCCTGGTATCAAAAACTCAAACCGCAAAAACAAATTGACTGCGACTGTGAGGCAGACAATAAAAAATCATTTTGGCAATCAAAAGCATTTTTAGCTATCGTTACAGTAGTTGCAGGATTGTTAATTGCATTTCCTTATTACGCAAAAATATTTTATCCAAAGCCTCAGGAAGCAAAAGTTATTATTGTTGATAAAAGCAATATACAGACTGCAGAATTTAAAATAAAAGGTATGACCTGCGAAGGCTGTACAGAACATATAAACAGCGAACTTTCAAAAACATCGGGAGTGATTGAGTTCAATACTTCTTATGAAAAAGGCAGCAGCCTTGTTAAGTTTGACAACAGTAAAACTTCCGTTGACAGCCTTGTATCCGTCATTAATAAAACTGGCTATAAAGTAACTTCTCAATCAGTAATCAACAACTAATGGAAAAAACTATCATACTTCAATCTGTTATTACTTGCCCTGTTTGTGGACACAGACAAGAAGAAACAATGCCAACAGATGCTTGCCAATATTTTTATGAGTGTTCAAATTGCAAGACACGACTTAAACCAAAAGAAGGTGACTGTTGTGTTTATTGTAGTTACGGGACAGTAAAATGTCCACCAATGCAATTGGGAACATCCTGCTGTTCGTAGTGACGAAGGGTATGCAGCTAACAGCGAGGTTTGCTGCTATGCTGGCTGACGAATATAAACTCATCTTCATATCGCTATCAGCCCATATCCAGCCGACGGAATTCTATCAGCTTTTGTTGTTATCTTCATCATCAGTTTTTCAATCGGCTGCGGCTCCGGGCTGGACATTATAAAATACCAGCACAGCAGCAAGCCCCAACGTTGGCGGTCAGCTTATCAGACCTCTGCTATGGGGGAAGCCGAAAACCCAATAGAGTAGGCTTAAAAACTAAATCAATTAAATGAACAAATTAGCTATCCTTCTACTTGCAGTACTAGTGACAAGTTGTGCATCGACAAAACAATATGTTTCTTTTACACACGACAAGCCGTTGGAAAAAGGAAAAGGGAGAATTTACGTAATTAAACCAGGATTTGCAGGTTCAGCGGTTAAAGTTTCTGTTTTCTGCGATGACGTACTTATTGGCAACGCAACTAACGGTAGTTACTTGTGTTGGGACATAGCAGAAGGAATGCATACAGTAGGAAATACACAGTTTGCACATGCAGGTGCGACTTTAGGTGCAGGTTCAGCAGAGGATATTTTTAGAATTAATGTCAAGGACGGCAATAGTTATTATATAAAAATATCGCCTAAGTATTTAGGTGGCATGGACTTTAATATTCTAAGTACGAAAGAAGGAGAGAAAATAATTAAAGGAAGAAAAAAGCCTAAGCAAAACTATGTAGAGTAGTGAACAACTTAACCCTTTACTTATATGTGTACAAAGTATAAAATTGGACAGAAAGTAATTTGTGCTAATAAGAAATGTATCGTTATTGCGACAAAAACACAACCTTATCAGCCAACTGTTGACCCTTTTAATAGAAGCAGCTTGTTTCCAAATGCTGACTACTTACTTTTTATTGTCCATAAGTTAGACCCATTAGAATTTAAAGGCACTTTGGATGTTATGGCAGGACAAATTGAAAGTGACAACTGGTAAGAACACAAAAGCCGAACCGCCAACAAGCGGTTTGGCAATATGGCGGGGCGACGAATATATTTTCAACTTTTGTTCGCTATTCGGCTTCGGTTCCAGCCGATGGAATTCTAATCAGCAGTAGAATTAACAATGAACTTTTGTAACTTTATTAAGCAGCGGTTACGGGCTGACGATTTTCAAATACCGCCACATCGCCAAGCCGTAATCGTTGTATGTCACCCTAAACAGCATCCTACTTAAATTCAAACTAACATGACTTTGCCACCCGACCCCTCGCAATTTTTAGCACATTGCAAGGCACACATAACCCCGACACAAAAGCCAACCTTGCAAAGAGCTAAAAATGCCAATGCACTACCCTCCCACCCCAGCAGACGTAATTCTATTGGGCTTGACGAGCAAAATCTCAACAACATAACAACCATCAGCAGACTTTATATCACAAAGCAGCTTCATCATGCACCGAAAGCAAAGCAGTAAATACATTACTATTTTTATCTGCTATTTTCCTCACTTCTTCTGTATAGTTGTTATTCTGTAAAAATACTTTTAACCATTCATCTGTTGCATATACGGGAATAGTTTCCGAACCCAAATATTCTATGCCTCTGCCCAATGCTTCAGTTTTTATGCCCATCCTATTTAAACTTCTTTGTAGTTTTTTATCGCACTCTGCAACCATTATACTGTTTGCATGTTGACAAATGTTGTAAATGGCTAACGTCAGTAATTGCATTATGAGTTTCATACCAAAAGGGTTATCATTTTTGGAAACAGCCAATCGCCCTACATGCCATACCAATACATAGTCATGATAAAATGAAAGTTCTCTACATTGTATGTTAAACAGTTTTTCTATCGGCAAAAAACTTTAAGCAGTATTTTAGAACTGCGAATGGCAGATTACTCTTGTTCTGTTAAATAAATGCTTTTACTACTATATTCTTCATTTTGGTAGGAAATTAACAGTTTTCAAAAAAATATTTTACTGAACTATAAAAATAGTCCTACATTTGAACTACAAATATAGTTTAATGAAACAGCTTACAAAAGCAGAAGAACAAATAATGAAAGTTTTGTGGAGAATTGATGGTGGCTTATTGATGGAAATTGTTGAAAAAATGCCCACGCCTCAGCCTCATAAAAACACTGTTGCAACAGTATTAAAAACAATGGTAGAAAAAGGCTTTGTAAAAACCGAAAATGTTGGAAGGTATTTCAGGTACAAACCAGCTATTAAAAAAGAACAATATTCAGAATCAACATTATTAAACGTAGCAAAAGGATATTTTGGAGGCTCCTTTACTAATATCATTTCTTTTCTTATAGATGAAGATAAAGTATCAGTAAAGGAGTTGGAGCTTTTGATACAACAAATAAAAAAATCTAAAAAATAGTTTATGATTATATTTCTTTCATATTTATTTAAATCACTTGTCTTCAGTGCAATTTTATACTTATATTATTGGCTTATACTACGGAATAAAAACTTCCATTCTTACAACAGGTTTTATTTAATGCTTGCCATGCTATCCAGTGTTGTTGCTCCTATTATTCCTTTTAGGTGGTTCCAAATTCAGGTTACGAAAAGTGTAGGAGTAAACAATTTTGTAAGCAATTCTAACCTTTCTGTTACTAATACATCGGAGTTAGTTGTACTTGGTATATGCACATTTATAAGTTTCATTCTTTTATTTCTTTTGGCTTCTAAAATAATATGGATTTATCGTGTTAAGTCAAGTAGCAAAACTGTTCAAATGAAGGGGTATATATTCATTGAAACAAAAATAAAACAAGCTCCGTTCACCTTTCTTAATAATTTATTTTGGAAGCAAGGGCTTTCAAAGACTGACGCTTTCGGCAAAAGAATTTTTAAACATGAACTGACACATATTTTTCAAAAACATACTTACGACAAACTTTTCACACAAATTGTATGCTGTTTATTTTGGATGAATCCATTTAACTGGTTCATCCAAAAAGAGCTAAATACCATTCATGAATTTATTGCAGATGCTGCTTGTATTGAACAGGGAAGTAAAGAAGATTTGGCTACAATGCTTTTGTATGCATATAATGAAGGGAGTTATCTTTCTCCATCTCATGCGTTTTTTAGCTCGTCATTGGCACGAAGGTTACACATGATTGGTTTGCTACATGGAACAAAATATCCTTATTTAAGAAAAATGTTAGCATTGCCTGTCCTGTTATTTTCTATAGCAATTTTAGGTCTTAGCCTTAAAACAAAGGATAATTTAAAAACAAACACTCCTTGGTCAAATAAACAGTGGTATCTGAATCAAGTAATTGTAGTTGGCTCTGATTTAAATAAAACATCTCATTTTCCACTAAACCAAGGGAAAATTAATATGAATAAGAAATTAAAAGCCGTAACAGGTTATCCATTAAATAGCACAAAAAAATAAGTTGTAATGAAAAATCTTTATTTCGTACCTGCATTGATGTTATTATCTATATCTGTGTTCACAAAAGGCTTACTAGAGTTAAGCTCATGTAATCAATTATTCTTTACGAGCCAAAGAACCAATACCGAAAACTCCGACACCACTATTATTTTCAAAAAATTCCCCAAAGAAGAAAATCTAAGATTTGAAGATTTCCTTAACCCTGAATTAGCTTATGTTAGAGGAGTTCTTTTAACAGATACAAGTATTATACTTACTGACGATAAAGATTTTAGTTCCGGCTATTTTTTTTATGAATATTCTCTAACTTCAAAAAAAGTAGTGGGTAAATATATAAAAGGCGGAAGCAAAAAAGGAATGACTCTTGCACCAATTAGTTTCGGGTTGTTTCAAAAAAACAAATTGTTTCTTAAAGATATTTCTTTAAGAAAAACAATAGTTGCAAATCTTTCAAATAAATATTCCCTGGATTCTGTAGCAACAGTGGAATATCCTACCCGGCAATTTAATTATACTGAATGCTTGCTTGAAGATAATACAGCACTAAAATCAAGTGTTCTTGATACCATGCCGGAAATTCTACAAATAACCGACCTTAAAAATGATACAGTATTAAAAGCTTTTGGTCATCTTCCACCCTCGCCGGAAAATATACCTTTCGGCTCATGGAAACATGCCAATCTCAATTTTTTGTTTTTAAAACCGGATGCAGCAAAAGCCGTATTAGCGTGGCGATATACTGACAAGATTGAAATATTTGATTTGAAAACAGAGAAAGGAATTATTGCAATAGGTCCTGAAAATATAGAGCTATCGTTTTTGCCAATAAAAGCAGGCACTCGGTATATGAGCCAGCCTACCGAAAAAACAACCTACACATACAGGAGTGGATGTGTAACTGACAAGTTTATTTATTTGTTATATTATGGAAAAAATGAGGATAGTGAATCTCACATTGACGGCGAAACCATTTTCGTATTTGATTGGAATGGCAAGCCAATAAAAAAAATAAAATTAGACCGCTCCATACAGGGCTTTGGAATAACAAACGATGATTCGGTTATATATGCTTTTGATGCCGGAAAGAAGCTTATTGTTTATTCAAAACTAAATTAAGCAAGATTCAAAATACATGAAAACGAAACAAATAATTCTATATTTATCCTTCTGTACAAGTATTTTATTTCTTGCTTTAAATTCATCCTGTAATGCAGATACGGAAAATCCTACAAAAGATAAAGAAGAATTATCATTTCCTTTTTCTTCCACAAGAATTAACTTAGACAGCCTGACAGAATATAACCCCTTTAACATTTCCACAAAAGAAATTACCTCAAAACCGGAATATACTATTATTACTTATATAAATGTTAGCTGTTCGGTTTGTATTGCTGAAATTGATAAGTGGAAAGAATTTTTTGATACCGCCTCAAATGATAGTCTTCAAATAAAACTGATATTTTATTCAGAGGATAAATTTGAATACATTAAATATTTATCCGAAACAAACGGAATTAAGAAATTTCCATTCCCGTTTTATTTGGACACTAAAGAAGCTTTTGCTATTAAGAACCCTGTATTTAAAGACAAAACAGTTGATAAAACAATTATGATAAACAAGTATGGAAATATTGTGTTGACAGGTAATCCGTTACATTCAAAAGAGATTGAATCCAAATACTTAAATAAGATTCAGCGAATAAATAATTAGCCATCAAAAACTTAATGTAAAAAATGAAAACACTTATTTGTACCGGTATCTTTTTAATTACCGGTTTGTCAACTTCGCTCATAGCAAAGAGCCAAAATACAGAGCCTGCTTTACTAAAAGTTACATACACTTTTTCTTATTTGTATGATACTACTAATAATACGCCCCCATCCGAAACAGAAGTAACATTACGAGTAGGAAAAACAAATTCAAAGTTTAATAACTCCAAATTAGAATCGCCACAACGAATGCCGGTTAAAGAAAACTCCATAAACCCGGGTATAAAGCTGAAAGTTACTACTGTTGTCGGAACTCCTATTGTGGTTGTAACAAGTAAAGAAGTTAATAAAGAAATTATCTATCAAATACCTGACGAAAAACGAATTGTCAAAATTAACAGGTTGGGGTTTCAGGATTATAAGATTGAACTACCCTTTCCCAATATTAATTGGACAATAACTCAGGAAACCAAACAGGTTGGCGATTATACATGCCAAAAGGCAACAGGAAAATTTGGTGGTAGGTTATACACTGCATGGTTTGCTCCTGATTTACCATTCAAATATGGCCCGTGGAAACTATGTGGATTACCGGGATTAATTTTAGAAGCCTCCGATACAGATAATGAAGTAGTATTTAAGTTTAAAGAATTGAAGAAGCCAGACATTTCCGAATTTATAATTTATGATGCAATACGACCTGTTTCAATTAAAGAAAGTACTTTTAATAAAGCCAAAAAACAGTTTGATAAAGACCCTATTGCATATTGCAGTGCACAGCTTAAAAGTGATACTCCAATATCGCAAATAACTTTTATAAATGCTTCGGGTAAAGCTGTAACAGGAGATGAAGCAAGAAAGGCAATAAAAGAAGAACAACAAAAAATTATAAATAATCCAATAGAAATTGAAAAATAACAGATTACTACGATTATTGAATAATTATTTGTTGAAATTATATTTTACCTCTTGCTATCAAAAAAAGATTTTTTTTCTTATTGCCGCTTCCTTTTTCTTCGTTTCAGGTACTTTAGCACAGCCGGTAGTGATTACAGGAAAAGTGCAAGACTCAACAAATAATGCAGTTCCATCCGCAACAGTACTAATAAAAAATACTGATGCTAAAATTGTTCTATTCAGTTTTAGCGATGCAAAGGGAAGTTTTAAGTTTGAAATTCCGGATTCTCTAAAAAATACAGGTGCATTTATTGAAGTGAGTGCTTTAGGATATTCAAAGGAAAAGATGAAATTGGAACCGTCTAAACAGTACTATTTATTTGTCCTTAAAGTATTGTATGGTGAATTACCGGAAGTGTCATTAACATCACGCCAAAAAATAAAATCATCAGGAGATACAATAAGCTATGACGTGAAATCTTTTGAACAAACTGAAGACCGAAGTATTGGGGATGTTATAAAGCGTATGCCGGGAATGACAGTAGCTGATGACGGGTCTATAACTTTTAACGGTAAACGTATAAACAACCTGATAATACAAAGCGATGATTTAATGAATGGCAGATACGGGTTGGCAACAAAAACAATCTCAAAGGAAATGATAAAGAAGATTGAAGTAATTCAGCATTACCAGCCTATATCTATTTTAAAAGATAAAGTATTTTCAGATGATGTAGTGGTTAATTTGGTATTGAAAGATGAGAATGCCATAAAATTATCAGGTCAGGCACAAATAGGGGCTGGATTACCCAATCTAATCAATTTAGCAACCAACTTAATAACGCTTAGCAAGAAAATAAAAATGCTAAATAGCATTAAGTATAACAATAGTGGTGAAGATTACAGATTTGATTTCAAAGACTTAACATCAGTAAACAATATCTTTCCAAAAGAATTGTTATCTGACGCTGTTTTAGAAAATCCTGGGCTTCCAAATAAATACATTTATCGTAATAACTCTTTTTCTATAAGTACTAACAATTTATACAACACAAAAGACAGCACTCAGCTTCGTGCCAATATTCGGTACTTTTATGACAAAAATAACCTTAACTATAATTCCTATACGGAAAATTATATTCTGAATGATACGGTTATTTACAAAGAAAACCAGAGTGTGAAACGTATGCCTTACAATTTTGATGCTGGGTTTAGCTTACTACGAAATAAAAATGCTTATTATTTGAAAGACCAATTACAACTTAATTTGAAAGGTTACACAAACAACAGTAAATTAAATTTTAATGATGACAGTTTTCCTCAAGCCGTTTCATTAAATCTGAAAAATATTTCAAATAATTTTCAATGGATACCCAGTTTCTTAAAAAAAGATATAATTACTTTCAACTGGCAGTTCAGCTACTACAATGCCCCACAGAACTTAAATGTAGGCAGGGGTATTGACAGTTCAATTCTTAATAACAACATTCCATACAGCTCACTTCACCAGTTTGCCGAAATTCCCACATTTGTGAACAAGCTCTCTGTAAACTATTACATAAACAACGAAAAAAGATTGCAGCAATCTTATGAATTTGGAACAGAAAATAAATGGCAGAAACTTAATTCCACTACCTATTTGACACAGCTAAATGGTAGCACAAATGCTTATACAGGCGATTATGGCAATGCCATAGATTGGAAGCAAAATAGTTTTTTCGTTAAAACAAATTTTTTTGTAAAAAAGGAATACTGGAGAATAAACCTATCTGTTCCTTTTGTATTACAACAAATAAAATATACTCAAGATGAATATTCTTTAAACGCAAATAGAGCATTTTTTGCAGTAAACCCAGAGCTCAAAGGTGAGTATTACTTTAATGGAGAAAATTCATTACTATTTTTGTGCAAATACAACAACAGTTTTGGTGAAATTGAAGATATATATAAAGGCATTATTGTAAATAACTTTAAGCAGATTACTAACAACGAAGCTTTTATTCGTGAGCTTCGGTCAAACGAAATCAACCTGCAATACAAGATGAACCGTAGTTTAAAAATGTTGTTTTTAAATATTGCGTTTCAATACAAAAATAGTTTGTTAAACGCCGTTCCTGCTATTAATTATACTAATACTATACAGCAAACGATATATATACCTTTGAAAAATACTCAATCTTCGCTCCTTTGTTTTGCTAATATCAGCAAATATCTTTTTCCAATAAAAACAAAGGTTGGGATTGATTTTGGTTTTTCTAATCAGAATGCAAAGCAGTATATCAATACCCAGTTAGTACCTTTTGAAACCAACAGTTTCAATGCAGGAATTACGGCAGATTGCAAACTGATTGAATTTGCATCTGTTAGTTATTCAGGTACGGCAAACTGGATTACAAGCAAAGAGAAAAATGTTCAAAATAATATTAAGCCTATCAGCAGTAACGTAAACGTATATAACCAAAATATTTCTTTAACTATTGTGCCACCCCGATTCCCGTTATTTATTACAATGGGCAGCACATTTCAAATTAATGAAAGTTCTTTTTCACAGAGAAATAACTATTTCTTCTCTGATATAAATTTCCGGTATAGTTCAAAAAAATTACGAACTGACTTTGAGTTTAATATTGATAATATTTTCAATGTTAAATCCTACAATATTTTCTCTACTACTTCAAACCAGTTAGTTGCTTCAAATTATGAGTTACGAGGAAGAATGGTTATGCTAAAAGCAACATTTAATTTTTAGCGAATACTCTGCTGAATATTTTGAGTAGTTGTAAATCACCGCACCAAGTCAGGCACATTTGCAAGGCTCACAATGCCAACACTCAAAAGCCAACCTTGCAAAAGAGCCAGCCTTGTTCCCACGCTTCCGGGACACACCCTACTCCGTTGGACACAACCTTTCAACTCAAATTACCAAGACGAAGGGCGAACATACAACAAAAGTATTTGCAAAAGCAGGGCTGGACAAAGAAACATCAGCTATGTGCTACTATCAGCAGCAGTTCCGGCTGGACATTCATTATTCAGCTTTAGTTCTTAACTTCAACCACATATTTTCAATTGGGCATTTGCACCGGGCTGGACAATCAATGAATTCCCTGCCTTCGCAAATACTCAAACGTTACAAGCAACCCGGACAAACGACTTTGCTAATTCAAACTGACTGCATTAATGAAACGACATAGCAACGGAAGAGAACCACTAAACGACAACTATCTAACAATATTGCCAAATAGACAACGTTAAGAAACTTGGTATATAATCATTTTTAAATTTCAAAACTAAACAATCAAAAAACATGGAGAATCAAAAACAAATTTCAAACGCCCCAATGATTTTGGGAATTATCGGTGGCATCTTAGGACTTCCCGCTGCATTTTGTTCTGGTGCCTGCGCTGCAGGACTTTCATCGCTTGGCGATAATGCAACCACAGAATCTGCAAGCGATGCTGGAAGTGTATTCTTATGGATAGGTTTGATAGCCGCTTTATTAGGACTTGTTAGCGCTTTCCTTTATAAGAAAAACCCAAAAGGTTGGGGAGCTATGATGATATTAGCAGGTATTTTATCAGGAATAACTTTAGTTACTTTTAATTTACTTTCCTTTATAGTATGTATTCTACTTCTCATTGGCGGTGTTATTTCATTGGCACAAAAGAAACCATCATTATAATTAAAAATAGGTGGGGCTCTGCCCCACCATTTCTTAAATGTTACGATTTATAAACATTGGTGAAAATACTTTTATCCCATCTTACAATTTATTTGTAGGAATTGGTATTGCTATCGCTATGCTTTATTTGCAGTATCAAAAATTATTCAAAGAAAAGAGAGAAAACGAAAAATTTAAAATTCATTTGAGTCTTATCATTTCAATAATTTTTGGTTTCATAGGCTCTTTTATCTTAGACGCATTTACTCAAAAAATCCCAATAACTTTTGACAATCTAAATAAAATAGGTTTGACTTTTTTCGGTGGATTAATTAGTGGTTCCTTAATTTTGTTTTTAAGCCTTAAGTTTTTTTCATTACCAGTAATTACAAACCTCAATATTTTAACCATTCCATTTTGTATTGCTCATTTCTTTGGTAGGATTGGTTGTTTTATGACTGGTTGTTGCTTCGGTAGCCCAACAAACTCAATATTCGGGGTTGTTTTCCCAAAAGATAGTTTGCCCTACAATCATTATCACGAATTTATTAAAATACATCCAACCCAATTATATGAAAGCGCATTTGTGCTTTTACTATTATTTTTTCTTACCAAATTTAAAATAAAAAATCAGTTCTTTATCTACGTTATAAGCTATTCAATTTTTAGGTTCTTTATTGAATTCATTAGAGCAGATAACCGTGGTATAGTTTTACATCAAAACCTCTTTTCACCTTCCCAAATAATATCTATTCTGACAGTGATTTTTTTCACCTCATTAATTTTCATAAACAAAAACTTACATACACAAACCATCAAACTATAAAAATATGGAAAGCTTATTCGCACTCTTGATTTTAGCCAGTTTTATTCTGCTAATTATTGGTTTTTTTAGCCCTCAGAAAAGTTTATTCTGGTACAAACAAAAACGAACAGGAACAAAATCAGCAACAATATATGGCATCGCATTAGTTGCTTCATTCATTCTGTTTGGTTTAACATCAGACAAGGATAAAAGCACCAACAATATTACACCAAGAGATAATTTTGTAAAAACAACAACACCTGAACCTGAAGAACAACCGAAGATAAAACAATGGACAGAAGTTTACACATTCAAAGGAAACGGAATGAAGAAATCGCCAACATTTGAATTAACAGGTGGCGAAGCTAAACTGAAATATAAATATGAAAGTCAAGATGGAATAGGTGTAGGAATGTTTGCTGCTTATGTTGTTGACGAAGGGAAAGACATAATGAAACAAGGTGGTATTCCTGAAGTTATGACATCGGAAGAAAAAGAAGAAAGCGAAAGTTCTATACAAAAAAGTGCAGGACGATATTACCTATACATAAACGCAACTGGTAAATGGACAGTAACAGTAGAAGAATTAAAGTGAAGGATGACCCAACAGAAGGAAGGGCTGCTTGTAACATTCGCATTGGCAATAGCAGGGCTGACGTGTATTTCATCAGCTTTTGTTCGCTATTCGGCAGCAGTTCCAGCTGAAAATTCTTTGATGAACTTTTGTACTTATTCTGTACTTTTAGTTCTTTATTGAGCTTTGGTTCCGGGTTGAAAGAGCATTGAATCCCTGCCATCGCCAATGCGTACCGTTATCGGCAACCCTTTGGCGGCAGTGCTAACTTCAACCGACAGAAATAAAACCGAACTTTTTTCGTTAACTCACAAAATAATATAACTACAAAATGAAACAGACAATTTTAATGACCTGCATGTTGACAGTTTCAACGTTATTATTCGCTGGGACACCGCCTGAAGCAGTAACCAAAGCGTTCAATCAAAAATTTCCGACAGCAACTAATGTAAAGTGGGGAAAGGAAAACGCAACCGAATGGGAAGCAAACTTTATTGTTGGTAGCACAAAGGAATCTGCAAACTTTTCCGCTGACGGACAATGGTTAGAAACAGAAACAGAAATTCCTGTTTCAGAACTTCCAGAAAAAATTGTTGCTGCAATCAAGCAAGCAAATCCTGGCTGCACTATTATTGGCGGTGACAAAATTGAAAGTGTAAAATCAGGAACACTTTATGAAGCTGACATCAAAACGGGAATGAAAAAGAAAGAAGTTGTTTACAAAGCAGACGGCACATTTGTAAAGTAGTTTTATGACATCTGAACAACTGAATAAAGTTGCCAAAATCACTCTGATATTTTGGCTTATGAAAATTGTCGCCACGACACTTGGCGAAACGCTTGGAGATTTTATTTCCATGACTTTGAATTTGGGTTATGCCATTGGAATCGGAATTACTCTTGCATTTTTTCTTGCTGTGTTGCTGACTCAACTTTCACTCAAGAAGTATGTTCCAATCATTTATTGGTTAGTGATAGTTGGCACGACAACATTAGGAACTGAAATTTCCGATTACATTGACAGAACATTACACCTTGGTTATACTTTAGGAAGTGCTTTGCTTGTTAGTTGTTTACTGTTTACTTTGTTTTTATGGTTTCGCAAATATAAGAACCTTGAAGTTTTTCCAATTGCAAACAAGCAAAAAGAAATTTACTACTGGACTGCAATTCTATTCTCAAATAGTTTAGGGACTGCTTTCGGAGATTTTCTTGGCGACTACTTCGGCTTGAGTTACTCGCAGGGAGCAATGGTTACAGGCGGAGTAATACTTATTGTCGTGTTGCTTCACTACTTCACCAAAATAAATCACATCGTTTTGTTTTGGATTGCATTTGTTTTCACCCGACCTTTTGGTGCAACCTTTGGCGACTTACTTACCAAACCTCTTGACAAAGGCGGTTTACATCTCGGCACTTTAAACTCTTCACTTGTATCGGTTGGCGTGATGACTGTTCTGCTTTTCATTGCTCACCGACAACATAAATTGAACGGATATGACTGATGGAGAAAGTAGGGCAGCCGATAACAAGGTATTGCCAAAAGCGGGGCTGAACGGCTTCGATTGGACATTTGTGCAAGGTTTATCATTCGTTCTTCGATTGAACTTTAGTGCTAAAAATCCCCGCCTTCGGCAATACCCAAAACGTTAGCAGCAATTTTTAAACGACACGACACTATATGAAAATAGACGAAAAAAGATTTCCGATTTTAGGTTGTATTGACAACAATATTTTGACACCTAAAATTCAAGAATTTGTTGACAGGCAAGTTACTGACAAGGCAGAGCAAGCCGACATCTTGAAAAGTGTAAATTTCTTCAAGGACAAAAAACTTCAAATCAACTACATCTCAAACACAATTCACGAAAAACTAATTGACACATCTAACTTTATTAAGGCAAAAGGCTTATTAAAAAACTCACCTACCACAGTTGGACTTATTTTGTTGCCGACAACAATTTATCCAGACTTTACTAATGTCCCTGAGTATGTTGATGTAAACAGTGAAGATTATCCAATAAATGCAATTTTATATAGTTGGCTCTCAATGAATGAACACGACAAACTTGCCAACAGCTTTGACGAAGAAGACCCTTGGGAGAAAGATGAAGACAGAGAACTTTTGATATTGCCAATTTTTGACAATGGCACTACACAAGGGACAAAGTTTTATGAAATGACCAACCCTGATGAAATTTATGGTTGGGAATATAGCGAAAGTGAAGGACGGGCTTGGTATGGAAAAATTCACGATTACGTTATGTCGTTCATTCTATTTTACAACTATACAGAAACAGAAACTCACATTATTCACGGAATAGACACAGGACAATCAAGAAGACTGAAGCTGAATGACGAGAAGTTTTTAAATGATACTAAAAACAACATTGAAATAATTGATGTGACATATTTTACAAAACTTATAAGGACAGGAGAATTTGGAGTTTCAGGACATTTTAAGGTTCAACATTTTGGTGTCGGAAATAATGAGGCGAAAATCATTTATGTTGACAACTATAAAAAAGGTGGATATACTCGTGGAGCAAAAATTGATAAAGAATAAAACTGCTGCTAACATCGTATTGGCAATAGTGGGGCTGACAGTTGTAAACTCAACATTTGTGCTTCTATTGGGCATTTGTGCAAGTGTTGGGCTGACGTTTTTCAAATGCCCCACCATCGCCAATACGTAGACCGTTATGTGCCATACTGCCCAGCAATTTTACCAACGTTGGGGCGACAGTAAAAATGTTCTTTATCATTTGGCTCTGACTTGAACCAAAGCCCACATCAGCTTGACGTTCTTTGTTCAGCTTTTGTACAAAATATTTTTCTTTAGTTTTTCAATTTAGCATTTGCATCGGGTGGACTTTTGTTCAAATCATAAGGCAAGCGGACACAGTACACGGTTTGACAATCACTGCAACCTTGACCAAAAATTACTGAACAGCACGACACATAACTTTGCAGCATGTTTAAGCATTTTATTGTCTAACTATAAATATTACTTTATGAAACGCTTATTATTAAGTATACTTTTAATATCATCATTAGCAGCTTGCAAAAAAGACAATTCAAGTTCTTCAATTAACGGACTTTATACTGAGACAAGTCCCGTTATTGGACGTTCACAATTGAATTTTATTAGCAGCAATTTAGTTGTAAAGAGTGAGGCAGGCAGTAGCTATGCTGACACTTTTAAATATTCAATTTCCCAGACAAAAATTATTTTAACTCCTACTTGGACAACACAAGACCCACCACAAGAATTTGACTTTGAAATAATTGATGAAAACACAATTAAAATTCAAAATCTTTATCCAAGCATACCTGAAGCTCCTAAAAGCTATATAACCTATAAAAAGTAATTCCAAAAATTAACAACATAGAAATACGACACATAACTCTGCTACAGTTCATAATTTTTTGCAGCAGTTTTCGGCGGACACAAATTTTGTTTCGAAACTTCTACCCTTTTGCAAATTGTTTTTGGTGCGACACATTTCTGTAGCGAAGAAAAATATTGTAAGTGCAAAGTTTTTTCGCTGCTAGTTTGGGATGGACAGTTTGGCTTTAAGTTTTTAGAAACAAAAATTTGTTGCAAGCCGGTTGACAGAATAAAATTTGAAAGTTCTTTTTAAAACTCAAGCATTCAATTCCCGACTTGGAAGAAGTACGGCACATAACAAAAGTATTTGCAAAAGCAGGGCTGGACAATGTAACATCAGCTATGTGCTACTATCAACAGCGGTTCCGGCTGGACGTTCATTATTCAACTTAAGTTCTTAACTTCAGCAGCATATTTTCAATTGGGCATTTGTACCGGGCTGGACGAACAATGAATTCCCTGCCTTCGCAAATACTCGAACGTTATGTGCCATACTGCCCAGCTATTTCATCAACGTTGGGGCGACAGTAAAAATGTTCTTTATCATTTGGGTTTGACTTGAACCAAAGCCCACATCAGCTTGACATACTTTGTTCAGCTTTTGTACAAAATATCTTTCTTTAGTTTTTCAATTTAGCATTTGCATCGGGTGGACTTTTGTTCAAGTCATAAAGCAAGCGGACACAGTACACGGTTTGACAATCACTGCAACCTTGACCAAATATTTCTGAACAGCACGACACATAACTCCGCTGAAGTTCATAATTTATTGTAGCAGCTTTTGGGTGGACACAAATAAAATTTCAGGTGCTTTTAGTTCATTAAAATTCTTCAGGGCGACACAAAAATATTTTTTATTGTTTGCAGCAGTTTGCAGTTAGACTCAAATTTTATTTCGTAGCTCCTACCCTTTTGTAAATAGTTTTTGGTTCGCCACATTTTTGCAACGAAGAAAAATATTATAAGTGTAAAATTTATTCTTACAGTTTTCGGTGGACAGTTTTGCTTTAAGTTTGTGCAATCAACATTTGTGGCTTTACAGTTGACGATTTTTAAAATTTGAAGTTCTTTTTAAAACTCAATCACTCAATTCCCGACTTGGAAGAAGTACGGCACATAACAAAAGTATTTGCAAAAGCAGGGCTTGACAATGAAACATCAGCTTTGTGCTACTATCAGCAGCAGTTCGGGCTCGACGTTCATTATTCAGCTTTAGTTCTTAACTTCAACCAAATATTTTCAATTGAGCATTTGTACCGGGCTGGACGAACAATGAATTCCCTGCCTTCGCAAATACTCGACCGTTGGCGGAAACCCTATGAACGACCGTGCAAACTCAAACGAACAGTATAACATTGAAACGAAAATGGCTATAAACTTTAGAAAGAGAAAGAAAATTTTACCCGGAGTTTATTTGAACTTCAGCAAAAAGGGAATCAGCACAACGGTTGGACCGAGAGGTGCAAATATCAACTTCGGAAAGAAAGGTGCATATCTTAACACAGGAATACCTGGAACTGGACTTTATTCCCGACAAAAAATTGGTGGCGGAAGCGGAAGTAGCCCAAGTTTTACACCTGCCAACAATTTTACATCAAATGCCAATGCTGTAAAATCAGACAAATCAAAAACGACAACAATTTTGCTTGCGTTCTTTTTAGGAACATTCGGGGCACATCGTTTTTATCTTGGACAACATTGGAAAGGCATTTTTTCTATTCTGTTTTTTTGGACTTACATTCCAACAATTATTTCGTTTATTGACGTGATTGTATTTGCCGCTATGTCGCAGGACAAATTTGACGACAAGTATAACAATGTAACATCTAATTCAAATGCAGAACAATGCACCGTTTGCAACAAGAACTTAATGTTTATGAACAAACCTATGTGGGGGTTAGGAAAACTTAATGATGGAACAAGACTTTGCTACAATTGTTTTTCAAAAATGACAAAATTGGATAGTGGTTTTATGTCCAACTCTAAAAAGAAATACGACACAAATCTTGTTCGACAAGTTCTTTCAGGCACACCTGTTTCTTTGCTTGCGTTTTCTTCATCTAACAACAAAACAGTCAGCACAACTTCAATTCCGACAAGCCAAAGTTTGGAAGAATTGAAAAAACACATTGAAGAAGCAAGACAGGAAAGGCAAGAATTAGAAACTGAAATCAAGCAACAACAATCAGCAACAAGACGATTAGAAAGTAATCTCAAAAGCAAACAAAGTGGTATCGGTAAAATGTTTGCAAAACAGGAAGTGGTTGAACAACTTGAAACCGAAGTAAAAGAAGCCAACGAATATTTAACAGACCTTTACAGCCAATACGAAGAAAGCCAAGCAAACATCAACATTGAAAGCGACAAAGAATTTCAGGAGCAATATCTGAAAGTAAAAGAAGCATACGTTGACCTTTCAAAAGCAAATAAGATTTGGGACATCGTTTCAGAAAGAGCAACTACCGAAACCAAATCGGCAGCAAAAAATTCCATTGACAGAAAAGAAGTCCGCTTTACTTTTGATGATATTGATTTTGTCCTTTCCGAACATTCGGCTTTCCATTTGGAAAATGCAAATGGGGACAATTTGTATATCTACCCCGCTTTTGTTTTACAACTCAATCATTCGGGAGCGATTACTTTAATTGATTTAAACGATTTGCGTTTCCGTTTTCACAGGCAACGTTTCTTGGAAGAAAAATCTACAACGCCAAGCGACACACAAGTTATTGATTACACTTGGGCAAAAGTAAATAAAGACGGAAGTCCTGATAAAAGATTTGTCGGCAATTATCAAATTCCTGTGGTTGAATATGGAGCGTTTGAGTTTTCAACGAACAGCGGATTGAGAGAAGTTTATTACATCAGCAATGTGCAGTTAGCAGAAAAATTTGCTAACGAGTTCAGGAAATATCTTTCGTTGCTTACACCAACAACAAGTTCTTCTATTCCCGATTTTACGCCAAGTTCAAACGGAGGAAAGACCAATAGTTTTTCTTATCAGTTTTATTCGTTGCTGAAAGATTTCTCAAAATCGTTGTTGCAAATCGTTCATAAACTTCAAACCAACAATGCAATTTTAGAACGTATGAATGGTGGGCAACTGCAAACTACGGCAAGTGAATTTATTGCTAACTGCGTTATTTATGATATGATACAAGTTTCCAACATTCTTGCGAAAGGCAAACTTTCTACGAAAAGTTTGGAAGCAACAGGATTGGTTTTAGCAACAAACCAATTATTGCCAAACAATAGCGAAGATATGTTAGATAAAGATTTTGACACGCTTGCATTAGCTCATCAGCAAGGACTTTATCAGGATATTTCCCGACAACTTCTTGAAATTGGAGCAGTAGAAAATCCTTTGCAGATAACCATTCAGGAAACGCAGGACGAAAAAGTAATTTCATCAACCAAACAACAAAACAACCTTGCGTTTCCGACATTCTTAAAAATTTCGGACAATCCGTTATTTGAAGAATACGTTACCATTCTTTACCGATACGCAACAATCATTTCAAAAGCAGATAATGTGGTTTCAAAAACAGAAGAAGCATTATTGAAAGACATTTATCAAATTACACATAATCCAATTCCCGAAAAGAAAAACGAAGCGTTACATATTTCAAAAGGCGATAAAAATGAATCGCTTGACGAAGTGTTGAATGAACTAAATTCTCTGATTGGTTTGAACGAAGTAAAAACGGAAATCAATACGTTAATCAACTTTATCAAAGTGCAGAAAGCAAGAGAACAATCAGGTTTAAAATCTTCTTCGCTATCTTATCACATCGTTTTTACAGGAAACCCCGGAACAGGAAAAACAACCGTTGCAAGAATTGTCGCCAAAATCTACAAACATCTTGGCATTTTAACCGAAGGACAATTAGTAGAAACTGACCGTTCGGGTTTGGTTGCTGAATACGTTGGACAAACAGCCGTAAAAGTGAATAAGACTGTCAATTCAGCATTAAACGGGATTTTATTTGTTGATGAGGCGTATTCTTTGGTTGGCGAAAACAAAGACGATTTCGGAAAAGAAGCCGTTGCCACTTTGATAAAAAGAATGGAAGACGACCGAGGTAAATTAGTTTTGGTTTTGGCTGGTTACACCAAAGAGATGACAGATTTCATTGACACAAACCCCGGCTTTAAATCAAGATTTAACCGCTACATCAGTTTCCCCGATTATACGCCAAGTGAATTGTTTGAAATTTTTGAAAGCAGTTGTAATAAGTTGGATTATCGCTTAACCGAAGAAGCAAAAACAAAACTGAAATCAGTTTTTGAAAATGCTTACACAACAAGAGACAAATCTTTCGGCAACGGACGATTTGTCCGCAATGTTTTTGAAAAAGCATTGGAACAACAAGCCAACCGAATTGCAAAAGAAAGCAGTCTGACCAAAGAAATTCTGACAACGATAACGGAAAATGATATAGCAGAAATTGCTATCTTAGCGGACTAATTATTTGTTGCTTTTTTGATGATGAAATTATCCAAGAATAAATACACGGAATTACTTGACAACATTGGCTCAACGCTGCAAAGAGCAAGAGAAAATGCTGTCAAAGCCGTTAATAATGAATTGGTAAAAGCTAATTGGGAAATTGGACAATACATTGTAGAATACGAGCAACAAGGAAAAGAAAAAGCGGACTACGGAAGTGCTTTGCTGACCAACTTGGCAAAAGACCTAAAAATCAAATATGGCAAGGGTTTCAGCAAAAGCAACATTTACCTTTGCAGACAGTTTTACATCAAATACCAAAAATTCCAGACAGTGTCTGGAAAATTGAGTTGGAGTCATTATGCCGAATTATTAACGGTTTCAGACGATTTGGCGAGAAGTTTTTACGAGAAACAAACCATCAAAGAAAATTGGGGTTTCAGAGAAATGAAACGACAAATTGATTCGGCATTGTTTCAGCGTTTGGCATTAAGCACCGACAAAAAAGGCGTTTTGGCATTGGCTGAAAAAGGACACGAAATTGAAACACCCAAAGACCTTATCAAAAATCCATACGTTTGGGAATTTTTGGATTTACCAAAAGACAAACTGATTAAAGAACGAGGACTTGAAAAGAAATTGGTTGAAAATTTACAGGAGTTTTTGTTGGAATTAGGCAAAGGTTTTTCGTTTGTCGGCAAACAATACAAAATCACGGTGGACAACGAACACAATTACATTGATCTTGTTTTTTATCATCGTATTTTGAAATGCTTTGTATTGATTGACCTGAAAACACGAAAAGTAAAACATTCGGACATCGGACAAATGAATTTTTACCTGAACTATTTTAAGGAAGAAGAAAACACCGAAGGCGACAACGAGCCAATTGGGATTATCATTGCAGCCGATAAACACGAATACACCGTTAAATATGCAACAGGCGGACTTGAAAACAGAATTTTCGTTTCAAAATACCAACTGTATTTACCTGACCAAAAACAATTAGAAGAAAAAGTAAAAGAGATACTTGAAACGGACTGACAAAAAGGGCATCCGCCAACATCGGTTTTGCGTAATGGCGGGTAACGGATTTCTATTGAACATTTGTGCTAAACCGAACGATAGTAATTCTAATCATCGGTAGTGCTAAAATTCCGCCACTACGCAAAGCCGTAAAACGTAATGTGCAAGCGGTGCGACCGTTCACTAATCGGCAGACCGTTGGACAATGAACTTTCGTTTTTCAAAGTGTTTTAATTCTGCTCTGCTTCCTTGCCGACACACATTTTAGCACATTTGCA
>Ga0154020_10002331_pt1 | contig 23110 bp, 25 predicted proteins | sample Klosneuvirus_201_FD_109709 | JGI IMG/M metagenome (GOLD analysis project Ga0154020, IMG submission 109709) | Active sludge microbial communities from wastewater, Klosterneuburg, Austria - Klosneuvirus_20160825_MG | ecosystem: Engineered > WWTP > Aerobic digester > Activated sludge | place...
ATGTATTGGTTTAGCATGGGGTATTGGAAAAGCCGCGGTATACAAACATATACCCGAATATTTCCCGAATGAGGTTGGTGTAGTTGGCGGAACCGTTGGTGTAATCGGCGGCTTGGGCGGATTCGTTTGTCCAATTGTGTTTGGATATGCTTTACAATATACCGGCCTCTGGACCAGCAGCTGGATGCTGATGCTACTCGTATCGGGTATAAGTTTGATATGGATGCATAATATTATTACAAAAATGATGAACAAAGCGTCGCCGCATTTGGCCGAACATCTTGAATCCCACAAACTAAACTGATCAAATTGATTTCCTAATTATACTTGAGTTTCCCAAAAAAACTTAAGTATCCCTTGGGCCTGCTCACCTTACCTTTAATTTCGTAAATTTACTTATATTTCATTGTGCAATTTATGAAACTGAATACGATTTTTGTTTTCTTGCTTTCCATATTTGGAACAGGTCTTTTTGCGCAAAAAAACAACGATGATAAATTAGCACTACAATACCTCGAGCAAAAAGAATACGAAAAAGCAAATGTGTATTTAGAAAAACTCTACGACAAAAGTCCCGACCAATGGTACAATTATTATTATACAGGATTAGTTGGCGTAAAGGATTATAACCGCGCCGAAAAAATTTCCAAAAAACAGATTAAACGGAACCCACAAAATGCAGTTATTTATATCAATATTGCCAAACTATATAAAGAGCAAGGCGATTCGAAAAAAGAAAACGAAAATTATCAGAAAGCAATAAAAGAAGTATTACCGGTTCATGCATTTTTACAGCAAGTGGCCAATGCATTTGTTGAAGAAAAACAATATGATTTGGCAATAGAAACTTACAAGAAAGGGCGCAAACAAACACCTGAGTATCCATACTTCTATGAGATTGCTGAAATATACCGAAGGAAAGGAGATTTCAAATCCATGATTAATGAATATCTGGATGCTATTGAATTCAGGGAAAGCGAACTTTATACTGCACAAAATTTTTTACAGAACGCACTTGGTTACGATGATGAAACCGGCGGCTTCAAAAATCCTGTACTAAAACAAGAACTTCAAAAACGCATTCAGCAACATCCTGATAAAGTAGTGTTCGCTGAATTTTTAATCTTTATACAAAAACAACAAAAAGATTTTGATGGTGCTTACACACAAAGCAAAGCCCTAGATAAAAGATTGAAAGAAGACGGCAGGCGCATCTATGAATTAGCAAAGATTTGTCAGAGTAATCAAAAATATGAGACTGCCTCAAAATGTTATCAGTACGTCATTGATAAAGGACCTAATTACGCCTATTATGATGCATCTGTAATTGACATTATCAATTGCGAATATTTTGCGTTGACTACAAAAGCTCAACCTACCACCGAAGAATTAACTGCGTTAGAGAATAGATTTTTAAAAGCACTCGAAAAATATAAAGATGGTCACATGGCCAATTTTCTCATTACAAATTTGGCGAATTTGGAAACATATTATCTCAATAAACCTGATGCAGCCGTCGAACAAATAGAAAATTTATTAAGCAATCCTTCACTTAATGCACAAACACGCGCCGAATTTAAAATTCAGTTAGGCGATATTTACTTAATTAAAAATGTGATTTGGGACGCTTCACTATTATACTCGCAAGTAGAAAAAGATTTTAAGTTTGAGCCAATCGGACAAGAAGCGAAATTCAGAAACGCTAAACTTAGTTATTACGCGGCTGATTTTGCCTGGGCCAAATCACAGTGTGATGTATTAAAAGGAAGCACCACCAAATTAATTGCTAATGATGCCCTTGATCTTTCTTTAATTATTACCGATGCCATTGGAGTTGACACTAACGCTTTGCCATTAGCGCGTTTCGCCGGGGCCGATTTGTTAATCCTACAACACAAATACACAGAAGCAATAGGCGAAATGGATAGCATTAATAAACTATTTCCTGATCACACTTTAGGGGATGATATATTGTATAAAAAAGCAGAAATATTTATTCGTTTAGGCAAATTTGCCGATGCAGAAAGAATGTACCTGGATGTTTTAAAATTTTATTCTGAAGAATTATATGGCGACGATGCCCAATTTAAACTGGCAGAACTTTACGAAGTTAAATTGAACGACATTGAAAAAGCCAAACAATCCTATCAGGATGTGTTAATTAAATATCCGGGAAGTATTTATGTGGTTGAAGCCCGTAAACGTTACAGGGCTTTGCGCGGCGACAATTTAGACAATGGATAGAAAAGATTTTTTAAAAACAATTTCATTACTCATGGCAGGCCCAATGGTTAGCAGCGCACAACCTCTACTCGACGAATTAAAAAAAGCCGATTTTACTCCTCGTATGCCCGTACTTTTTATCGGACATGGCAACCCCATGAATGCACTTTATGATAATGCCTTCACAAAAAAATTACACAGCTTAAAAAATAGCATCACTTCACCAAAAACCATATTAGTAATCTCTGCCCATTGGTTAACACGCGGAACCTATGTATCTACCAACCCTTCTCCTAAAACTATTTATGATTTTGGCGGGTTCCCAGATGAACTGTTCAAAGTAAAATACGAACCTAAAGGCAACCCTGAATTGGCAAAAGAAATACAAACAAAAATTAATTACTCAACAATTGGTGAAGATACCACAATGGGATTAGACCATGGCGCCTGGACCATTTTAAAACATATTTATCCGAAGGCCGACATTCCAACATTTCAATTAAGTATTGATTATTCTAAGCCTGCCTCATACCATTACGAATTAGCTAAACAATTAAATTACTTGCGCGATAAAGGAGTTTTAATCATTGGCAGCGGAAACATAGTACATAATTTAGGCATGGTTGACTTTAATAACCCAACTAATGCTTACGATTGGGCCATTGAGTTTGATACAACTGTAAAAACTTATTTGGACAAAGGCGATGATGTTTCTCTGATCAATTACGAGAAATTAGGAAAAAGCGCGCTTTTATCCATTCCAACAAACGACCATTATTTACCAATGATTTATATTTTAGGATTAAAAAACAAAGGCGAACACGTTTCTTACCTTTACGAAAGTATGGAATATGGCAGTTTAAGTATGCGTAGCTTTATAATTAACTAGATTACTAACTCACTCACTAATTCACTAGCCCACCAACTCACTAACTTAATAACTCACCAATTGACATGTACATCTACAACGTAACAGTAAACATTGACGCTTCGGTTCACGATGAGTGGCTGAAATATATGAAAGAACAGCACATTCCGGATGTAATGCGATCAGGCTGCTTTGTTTCTAACCAAATAGTAAAGGTGATGAATGTAGATGATACCGGTCACACCTATTCCTTTCAATATACTTTTAAGGAGATGGGTGATATTGAGCGTTATCAAAAAGAACACGCGCCTGCATTGCAGGCTGATGTGAAAGCAAAGTATGCCGATAAATTTGCTGCTTTCAGGACGCTCTTAGAAATTATTGATTAAAGCCACAGATGGCACAGATTAACACAGAACCATTGAAGTCAAACATTAACAATTATAATTTAAACCGAATTTATCAGTGAAAATCCGTGGAATCTGCGGCTTATAAAACATGACATCACCCATACGCGCCAAAAAACATTTAGGTCAGCATTTTTTAAATGATGAGAACATTGCTAAAAAAATAGTTGATGCATTACTTGAATGCAATAATAATTTACCTGTTATTGAGGTTGGCCCGGGAACTGGCGTACTCACAAAATATTTAATACCCGAATTAAAAAACAATTTTTACGCATTGGACGTTGACCGCGACTCTGTTCCGTACTTAAAAGAACATTATCCTGAAGCTGCCGGACAAATTTATCTGGCCGATTTTTTAGAGTTTGACATTTCAACTATTATTAACGGAAAATATAATGTGATAGGGAATTTTCCTTATAATATTTCTTCACAAATCATGTTTAAAGTACTTGAAAACAGAAACCATGTTGATTGTGTAGTGGGCATGTTTCAGAAGGAAGTAGCTCAACGCATTGCTGAAAAACCAGGTTCAAAAGTTTATGGTATTTTAAGTGTGTTCCTGCAAGCCTTTTACGATATCGAATATTTATTTACTGTTAACGAAAACGCCTTTACGCCGCCGCCAAAAGTAAAATCGGCTGTTATACGTTTAAAGCGGAATGAGCGCAAGGCGTTATCTTGCAACGAAGAACTATTTATTAAAATAATTAAAGCCACTTTTAATCAGCGCCGCAAGACCATCCGTAATTCCATTCGTGCTGTTGTGAATATTCCGGATGAAGAATTAATACCACTATTTCAAAAACGCCCGGAACAATTAAGTGTAGAGCAGTTTATTGAACTGACTGAGTTTGTGGAGGGGAAAACAAAATAATACTACAGATAAAACTCACTCATTTGTTTCCCCACCGCTTCATAAGAAGCGTGTTTCAAAATAAAGTCCCGCATAGCGGCTTTATTGAAGTTGATCGTGTTTGAACAAACCGTTTCCAGTGCCTGTAACAATTGTGTTTCATTGTTTACGTCCACCAATATACCAAACTCATTGTTAATCATAAAAGGTAACTGCCCTACTTTGCTTGCAATTATTGGTAGTCCGCAACTCATGGCTTCCAGCACCACTACCGGCATGCCTTCAAAATGACTAAACAAAATTAATGCAGTTGCGCATTGCATTTCAGCGGCTATTTTTTCAGGGGATAAAACGCCTGTGAACGAAATATTATTTATCTGTAATTGTTGCGCCAACTTTTTTGCTGCGCTAAGTTCCTCCCCTTCTCCACCGGCCACTACAAAATCAAAATCGTAACCTTTGTCTTGTAAAGCCTTCACAACACGAAAAGATCCGCTGATATTTTTTTCACGCTCCACCAATGACGACACATGCAGTAATTTAATCCGGGGAGATGTGTTTTTTTGAGGCGTAAACATTTCAGTATTCACCGCATTATATATTAATTCGTAATTGCCTTTTAATCCGTGCGACAACATCGCTTCTTTTTGCGGCTGTGAAATATGCCAGATTTTATTGGCAGTGTTGATGCATTTCTCGGTATAACGTTTTAACGTGCTGCCATGGTAATTACCGTCCTGAGGCAAATAGCCGCTCCAATGCTCAAGTACGGTATGTTCAACATTAAAGTGTTTTTTATATTCTTCTAAAACCACAGCTGCCGGAAACACCACATTAACCTGTATGGCTTTTACTTCGGATTTGCTGTGTAATAAATGATGAATTAAAAAATGATGCGCCTTTTTTAATTTAAAAAATTGTATGGCCGAAGAAAAGGGCTTTAACGTGATTAAAGGCTTCGGGTACTTAATGGTTAACTCAGTAAGGTTTTCGTTTATTTTTATCTCTATTGGCTTATAATAAGGTCCCGTAGCCGAACTATAAGCATAAACAATAATTACCTTTTGAAATAGAGATAATGCCAGGGCATGGTTACGAATAAATATACCGTGAGTGGGATTTTCGTTTACCGGATACCACGATGTTAAGAACAATATGGCACCTTTGCTTGACGACATTAAAGGGTTGAGATTACTCTAAGTTTACTGTTGACTTTAAACAGAACAAAGAAAGATTGTCATTGATTTTAGCGAAAGAATAACCGAGCTTATTTCCGCTTTTCATGGCAATGGTAATAAATCCTAAGCCCGCTCCCCCTTTGTCGCTTAACTCGTTTTTCTCGAGGTGCTCCATGTAATAGGTTTTTAACTCAGCAGGATCTTTAAATAAATTCAGCCTCTCTACGTCGGCCGTTAGTTTATCAACAATTGCATTAGGAACAATATTAGCGGTGATAATATCCACCTTGGTGTGGTTCTTTGATAGGATAAAATAATTATGCTGGTGACCCATCTCATCTTTACCACCGTGAATCAACATGTTTTGCAATGCTTCAACAGAAATAAAAAATATTTTCTTTAATGGTCCTTTTGGAATTGCAAGAGCTGTAACTTTATTCTCAACCTCAGTTTCAAGGCGGCTGATTGTATCAACATTCAATACACCATCATAAGCCAATAACACTTCGTTATCCGGCTTTAAAGAATCTATTGTTTTTAAAAAATGCTCTTTAAAAAACGTTTCTTCTATATGTGATGCGTTGGCCAACTTATTTAAATAATCCGTTTAACTGGCTATCAATTAGTCTTATTACTTTTCCTAAATCTTCTTTGTTCTCATTGAAATTCACATCATCAACATCCACAATCAATAACTTTCCTGATTCGTAAGTAGAAGCCCAAGCTTCATATCTTTCATTTAATCTTTTTAAATAATCAAGTCGTATTGAATTCTCATAATCCCTTCCGCGCTTTTGAATTTGCTTCACCAAAGTAGGCACCGATGCTCTTAAATAAATAATTAAATCAGGCGCTTTTACCAGGCTTTCCATTAGCTTGAATAAAGAAAAATAATTTTCGAAATCACGAGTAGTCATTAAGCCCATTGCATGCAGATTCGGCGCAAAAATATACGCATCCTCATAAATGGTTCTGTCTTGTACTACCGTGTGTTTCCCTTTACGGATATCTAAAATTTGACTGAAACGATTGTTTAAGAAATATACTTGCAAATTGAGTGACCAACGCTGCATGTCTTCATAAAAATCGTTCAAATAAGGATTGTCGTCAGCGTCTTCATAATGCGCATGCCACTTATAGTGCTTAGCAAGTAAAGATGTTAAAGTTGTTTTCCCTGACCCGATGTTACCCGCAATTGCAATATGCATAAAACAATAAAATAATAGACTAAGATATAGATTTTACATACAAAAACCAATTTTTCCGCTACGAACACCTTTTTTAATAAATTGATTTTAAAGCACTTAGTTAGCCTTTGCTCATGTGCTTTTTATAAACACCCGCCGAAAAACGGATTTGCTCCTCCACAGGGGTGAATTTCCAGTCTAAAACACCTTTGATTTTTTTGTTGGAATAGGTGGTTTTTCCAAGCAAAGTTTCCACCATGGAAGCACTCACCTTGAGGTCTTTTGGAAGCAAAAATGTGAAAATCCTGGCCAGCGTGAGGAACGTTTTTCCGGCATTAATGTCCGGAGGTGTCTTTCCCAACTCTGCATGTATAGTTTGAATAATGTATTTGAAGGAATAATTATTTTCAACCAAAACAAATCTTTCACCAAAAATTTTCCTATTCATTAACTCAACCATGATATTGGCAACATCAGTAACACCAACAAAACCATTCACGCCCTCAGTATAAAACTTGACACCTTTGTAACTGGTAGAAAATAATTTTCCGGTGCCACGGTTCCAGTTACCAGGACCAACAATAACGCCGGGATTTACAACAAATGCATTTAAGCCTTCTTCAATTCCTCTCCAAACTTCCTGTTCGGCCAAATGTTTACTAAGCGAATACATGTTTTGATTAGGCTGACTTTTCCAGAAAACTGTTTCGTCTTTATCACCAATAAAATCAGGATTCTGCAATACAGTAATTGAACTCACGTAACAAAAACCTTCTGTTTTATTGTGAAGACAAGCGTTAACAAGATTGGCTGTACCTTCTGTATTAATTTTTAAAATTTCACTTTTGTCATTGGTGTCTAATGAAACCATTGCCGCACAATGGTAAACTATTTTTATATCCTTCAATAATTCATCTAACCCCAGAACGTCCGAAAAATCAACATCACGCCAGATAATTTTATTAAATAAATTTTTTGAATCCTCAGTATAAAAAGAAAACACACGTTCAACTTCACTTAAGTCGCTTTGCGGTCGTTTGGTACCCACAACAGTTTTACCCTGTTGCAATAGTCTCAGCATAACATGCGATCCTACTAAACCCGTTGCTCCTGTTATTAATACCATACCTTATAATAAATTAAAAACATGGTATTATGCCGAGCGCCTTCAAATCCCTTTTCAAAAATAAAATATTTTTCACCTCTGTATAAATTCAAAATATAATTAGAGTTTAAAGTTTAAGAAAAATATAAATGCAACCACTTGCGTAGCGAATCCTAGTAAAAAACCGCTATAAACTTGAGAAGGTTTATGAGCCTCGAGGTAAAGTCTGGCTGCTGCAATTAAACCTGCCAATAAAAATAAAAATGCAATTTCAGGAACTGCGTTATACTTTAACACAAAGGACACCATCATTAACGAAGCGATCAAACCCCCAATTCCAACTGCATGCGCGCTAATTCTGTATTTCAAATTAATGATGGCGGTTAACAAAACTGACAATCCTCCTCCAAAAATCAACACTTTTATACTTGGCCAAATATTTAAATCAAGAAATAAATAAAACAAACCGAAATAAAAGCATGATGTAATTATGTAAGGGAATGTTCTTTCATTTTGATTTTCTAAGGTCAATGAACTAATGCGATTCAATTTATACAAAATGTAAATATTGATGACCGGTAAAACAAAAGAAAATGAAAATATCATCGCGGAGATTACCCATTTCAATTTCAACGGCGTCATAAAATCATAAATAGAACCTTTCAAGAAGAAGAAAAATAATATACTGCCGTAACTACACATCAATAAAGGATGGAATACAACAGATATGATATTAGAAACTGTTTTCAATAACTACGATAGTTTTTCGGAGAGTGCTGCCATCTCGCTCCGAGGGTCTTTATTCCCGTAAATAATGTTATAAACTGCGTTTGTTATTGGCATTTCAACATTGTATTTCTTATTAATTTCATGAACGCATTTTACCGCATAATAACCTTCTGCGATCATGTTCATTTCCAATTGGGCTTGTTTAACACCATAACCCTTACCCAACATTGTTCCGAATAAACGGTTACGGCTGAACTGAGAATAAGCAGTTACTAATAAATCCCCTAAATAAGCTGAAGCATTTATATCACGGTCAATTGGATGTACTGCATCAACGAAGCGCTTAATTTCCTGAATGGCGTTACTAACCAAAACTGCCAAATAATTATCGCCATAACCCAAGCTATGACAAATTCCGCCGGCAACTGCTATCACATTTTTTAAAACGGCAGATAATTCCGTTCCATAAATATCATCGCTACTGGTTGATTTGATATAACGGCAATTCAAATACGCGCAAAGTGTGTCGGCATTGCTTACTTTAGAACAGGCAATAGTTAAGTAGGATAATTTCTCCATAGCCACTTCCTCAGCATGACACGGCCCGGTTATTACACCAATTTCTTCGAATGGAATTCCATAAACCGAATGAAGATATTCCCCAACAATTAAATTATACTCAGGAACAATACCTTTGATGGCTGAAAAAACAATTTTGTTTTTAAATATCCCTTCAGGTAAATCACAAATACTTTTGTGAAGAAAAGCAGATGGTATAGCCAGAATAACAATATCTGATTCTGCAATACATTCTTTCACATTATTAAACAACTCTATCTTTTTTAAATCCAGATCAACGGAACTTAAGTATTTAGGGTTATGATGATGCTGTTTGATGTATTCAATATCTTGAGTATTACGGAAGTACCAATTAATTTTTTCACTATTATTACTTAGTATTTTAACAATAGCTGTTGCCCAACTACCGCTTCCTAACACGCCGATTTTATGTTTTTTATTACTCATTGTTTATGCAAATACAATATCCTTTTCGGTTAACATTGTTTGATTGGTGTATTTTTGGTACACCCTTGCTAAAGTAACAACGTCCTTAAGACAGTATTTTTTTATTTTCTCAATGTTATCGTCCTCATGGTACACTTTAGAAACCATACTGCCGTCCATGTCGTCTTTTGGCGAAGGGATATTAAAAATATGCGCCAGCAAATTTAAGGATGTAAAATTTTTTATGTCGCCGAAACGCCACATTTCCATAGTGTCTAAATGCTTGACTTCCCACGGTTTTTTGCCTTGCAACTGAAAATTTTTCGGGAAAGCCACACCATTCACTATCATGCGCCTGCTTAAAAACGGATAATCGAACTCTTTGCCATTGTGTGCGCAAAAAACATTATCAGCTTTATTAAAATGTGTCTTCACTATTTCAATAAACTCCTCAAGCATTTTTTTCTCGTTTTTATTGCTGATAGCCTTTACACGGAATTGTTTGCCATTATAATAACCCAGGCCAATGCAAATGACCTTTGAGAATTCAGCATAAACCCCTGCTTTGGCATACAACTCTGCAGGTTTATTGTCGGGATTGTAATTCCATTTTTTATCCCACAACTCTTTTTCGTTGGTATCTAAATCCGAATATTTATAAGTAAGAGGAGCGGTTTCAATATCCAGAAAAAGTATATTTTCTATTTTAATTTGGCTCATTTTTATCACTAAAGTATAAGAATAATTTTAATAAAAAAAGGGCTGTTCCAAATAGAAACAGCCCTTTTTAAACTTCTACAAAATCAACATGGCATCGCCATATGAATAAAAACGGTATTTTTCTTTAATCGCTTCTTTATACGCTTTCATAATAAGATCGTAACCACCAAATGCACTTACCATCATTAATAATGTTGATTCAGGCATGTGAAAATTAGTAATCATGCAATTAGCCACACTGAAATCATAAGGAGGAAATACAAATTTATTGGTCCAGCCTACATAAGGATTTAATTGGCCTGTTGTTGAAACCGAAGACTCCACCGCACGCATAACTGTTGTTCCTACAGCACAAACTTTTTTCTTCTTGGCTTTTGCCGCATTTACTGCTTTACAAGTATCAGACGAAATCAATGCTTCTTCACTTTCCATTTTATGTTTAGTTAAGTCTTCTACTTCCACTGTTCTGAAAGTTCCTAATCCAACATGTAATGTAAGTGGTGCGAAATTCACACCTTTGATCTCTAATTTTTTTAATAACTCACGGCTAAAATGCAAGCCGGCTGTTGGCGCTGCAACTGCACCTTCGTTTTTTGCAAACACAGTTTGGTAACGGTCGATATCACTTTCTTCCACTTTACGTTTAATGTATTTTGGAAGTGGTGTTTCTCCTAAATCGTATAGTACTTTACGGAATTCTTCGTAAGAACCATCATATAAAAAACGCAAAGTTCTTCCGCGTGAAGTCGTATTATCAATTACCTCAGCAACCAAAATATCATTTTCGCCGAAATACAATTTGTTACCAATACGGATTTTACGGGCAGGATCAACTAACACATCCCACAAACGACTTTCTGCACTCAATTCACGCAATAAAAAAACTTCAATTTTAGCACCGGTTTTTTCTTTGTTGCCATACATACGTGCAGGAAACACTTTTGTATCGTTCAACATCATCACATCGCCATCATCAAAATAATTTACGATGTCTTTAAATTTCTTGTGTATAATTTTTCCTGTAGCGCGGTCAACTACCATTAAGCGGCTTTCATCACGGTTTTTTGAAGGGTACTCTGCCAATAATTCTTTAGGCAGATTGAATTTGAACATGGATAGTTTCATATGTCTTTGTTTTTTCTTGTGCCAGATGAAATTTGGTGAAATTATTGCGAGAACAATAATTGTGGCCTTATTTCATGCAGCTTGTTTATAATAGGTAAGAAACATGAAATAAAACCGCCTTTTTAGGGAGGAGTTGATTTCTTAATCTTACGGGATTAATTACTAATTTATAATGAACGTTTTTATTCTTAACCGTTTAAAGCTTCCGCACCACCCACAATCTCCAAAATTTCATTGGTAATTGTAGCCTGACGCGCTTTGTTATATGTGATTTTTAAGTCACGTAGCATTTCCTTAGCGTTATCGGTTGCTTTGTGCATAGCCGTCATCCTTGCACCATGTTCTGATGCGAATGAATCAAGCAATGCTTTGTATAATTGTGTTTTTAATGAACGAGGAATTAAATCACTGACAATATATTCCATCCCCGGTTCGTAAATGTAATCTGTTGAAGCAGCATTGTCAACATTTTGTGGTGGCAATACAGGTAAAAACTGTTCGGCTTGAGTAATCTGTACGGCTGCATTTTTAAATTGGTTGTAAACCAGAATAACCTTATCGAATTGTTTACCTGCAAAAGCACTCATGATACTTTCCGCAACCGGAGAAACTTTATTAAATGTTAAGCCATCAAACAACTCATTAAGATTCGTTGGTAAATCTTGTCCGCTTATAATATACTCCGTGCGCTTAAAAGCATCTTGCGATTTTTTTCCTATTGGAAGCACAGTGATGTTATAACCTGCATAGTCGTTCTTTATTAAATTCCAGGTTCTTTTGATAATATTGGAATTAAATGCGCCTGCTAATCCTCTGTTACTACTTATTGGTATTAATAAGATGTTTTTGCCGCCTTCGTTTCTTGAATAAGAATTTTCAGAGCTATCCAAACTACCACTTACATTGCTTAATATTTCCTGCAATTTTAACGCATACGGGCGCATTTGAGTAATGGCGTCTTGAGCTCTTTTCAATTTCGCAGCACTTACCATTTTCATGGCGCTTGTAATCTGCATTGTTGAGCCTACTGATACTATTCTATTTCTTACTTCTTTTAAACTTGGCATTTTTTGAAATTTAAAATTATAAATGTTGAATTACTAATTAAGGGCGTCCAACATTTAACATCTCTCATTTAAACTATTTATACTTTGCTAGTAATTCGTTTGCTGCTGATTCTAATACATTTGTGATTTCATCGTTGTATTGTCCGGCTTTCAATAAATCCAATGTTGCTTTTTGCTTGCGTTCTAAGAAATCAAGGTATTCCTTCTCAAACTCACGAACTTTATTTATAGGAACAGAACGTAACATGTTTTTAGTACCCAGGTAAATAATAGCAATTTGCTGCTCAACACGTAAAGGAGAATACTGACCTTGCTTACAAATTTCCACGTTGCGGGCACCTTTATCTAATATTGACTTTGTAGCCGCATCTAAATCTGAACCGAATTTTGCGAAAGCCTCTAATTCACGGTATTGTGCCTGGTCTAATTTTAATGTACCGGCCACTTTTTTCATTGACTTAATCTGTGCATTACCACCAACGCGTGATACCGAAATACCCACGTTAATAGCAGGACGGATACCTGCGTTAAACAAGTTACCTTCTAAGAATATCTGTCCATCGGTAATTGAAATTACGTTGGTTGGAATATATGCTGATACGTCACCTGCTTGTGTTTCAATAATTGGTAAAGCTGTTAAAGAACCACCTCCCTTAACTAACGGCCTGATAGACTCAGGCAAGTCGTTCATGCTTTGAGCGATTGTATCCGAAGCATTAATTTTAGCAGCGCGCTCTAATAAACGGCTGTGTAAATAGAATACGTCACCCGGATAAGCTTCGCGTCCTGGAGGACGGCGTAATAATAAAGATACTTCGCGGTAAGCCACTGCTTGCTTTGACAAATCATCAAATACAATTAATGCCGGACGACCGGTATCACGGAAAAATTCTCCGATTGCAGCACCTGCGAATGGCGCATAAAACTGCATCGGTGCAGGGTCAGAAGCGTTAGCTGCAACAATAGTTGTATAAGGCATTGCTCCGGCTTCCTCTAAAATACGCAATACGTTAGCAACCGTAGAACCTTTTTGTCCGATTGCAACATAAATACAATACACAGGCTTACCTGCATCATAAAATTCTTTTTGGTTAATGATTGTATCAATACAAACCGCTGTTTTACCGGTTTGGCGGTCACCAATTACTAACTCACGCTGACCACGTCCAATTGGAATCATCGCATCAATAGCTTTAATACCGGTTTGTAATGGTTCAGTTACAGGCTGACGGAAAATTACACCTGGTGCCTTACGCTCAAGTGGCATTTCGTAAGTTGTACCTTGAATCGGACCTTTTCCATCAATAGGGAGGCCTAATGTATCAACAACACGGCCTAACATTCCTTCACCTACATTAATAGATGCGATTTTTCCTGTTCTTTTACAAGTAGAGCCTTCTTTTACATTGTCACTTGGCCCAAGTAATACCGCACCAATATTATCTTCCTCAAGATTTAATACGATACCGCGTAAACCGGTTTCAAATTCAATTAACTCACCGGATTGCACTTTAGATAATCCGTAAATACGAGCGATACCGTCACCAATTTGTAATACGGAACCTACTTCCTCCAATTCAGCCTCACTTTTAAAGCCTGATAATTGTTGTCTTAATATTGCAGATACTTCTGCTGGTTTTACTTCTGCCATTTTGCTTAAGTATTATTTTAATTTAAATCAGGCACGTATAAGTTACCCGAAAAGTTCTTTTTGAAATCATTTAATTTGCGCTTGATACTTGTATCAACTTGTTTTCCATTCACGGTTAATACAAATCCACCAATCAAATCCTTATCTGTTTTTTCAATTAATTCTATTTCTCCTTTATATTCCTTTGCAATTAATTCAAGTGCTTTCGCCTTACTTGAGTCGTCAAGTTTTACTGCTGTTGTAATAACGGCAGTAGTAATATTCTTGAATATTTTATATTGCTCATCGAATGAATAAGCTATATCATCAATATATCCTTCTCTTCTTTTTCTGGCAACCAAATCTAAAAACGTTTGAGTTGTTGCTGTTATTTTACCGCCAAAAACAGTTTTGAAAATAGCCATTTTCCTGTCGGTTTTAACAACAGGGCTTTCAAGCATAATTACAAACTCTCTGTTTTCGAGACAAACTTTCTTAATAAGGCGCATATCTTCACGAACCTCCTCAAGTTGTTTTGTTTCAACCGAAAGGTCTATCAAAGATTTAGCGTATCTGGATGCAATTCCCATTTTAGTTTAAATTGACGTCCTTCATTAAGTTGTTTACTAATGTCTTTTGCTTTTCATCAGAAGATAATTCTGAACGCAATATTTTTTCTGCAATTTCAATCGATAATGTTGCCACCTGATTTTTTAATTCAGTTACAGCAGCATTTTTATCGTTATTAATTTGATCACGTGCCGAAGAAATAATTCGGTCAGCTTCTGCTTTAGCTTTAACTTTTGCCTCATTCACAATCGCATCTTTAATATCTCTTGCTTCTTTTAATAAAGCATCACGTTCTGCACGCGCTTCAGTTAAGATTTTTTCGTTTCCAACCTTTAGCAACTCCATTTCCTTCTTTGCCTTTTCAGCACTCTCCAATGCGCTTGAAATACCTTCTTCACGTTCCTTTATTGAATTAAGAATCGGTTTCCAGGCATACTTGCTCAGTAAAAACACTAAAAGCAAAAACACAACAGTAGTCCAGACAATTAGACCAATCCCCGGTGTGATTAACGAACCTAAAATTATTAATGCAGTCATTTTATATTTTTTTGTTGTAATAATCAATTTTAATATATGCCCCTTACCAATCGTAAGGGGCATAATATTACTTAGACATTAATGCAACTACAACGCTGAATAATGCAACACCCTCAATTAGGGCGGCTGCGATAATCATGGTAGTTTGAATTTTTGAGTAAGCTTCCGGCTGGCGGGCAATTGCCTCCACCGCGCGTCCTCCAATTTGTCCGATACCGATGCCGGCGCCAATTGCGGCTAAACCTGCTCCGATTGCTGCGATACTTCCTGTCATTTTACTTGGTTTTTATATATGGTTAAACAAATTACTAATTAATGTTGTTGTGCGTGTGCTTCATCGCCATGCCCTTCACCGTGGTGCTCTTCACAAGCGGCACCAATGAATAAAGCAGTAAGCAATGTAAAAATATACGCTTGTAACAAGGCTACTAAACACTCTAACACATCAATGAATAATGCAAATCCTACCGCTACCGGGGAAATCCATAATGTTTTAAAAACGAAAATTAAACCTACTAAACTAATAACGATGATGTGCCCAGCCGTAATGTTTGCAAATAAACGAATCATCAATGCGAATGGCTTGGTAAGAATTCCGACAACTTCTAATGGCACCAAAATAATGTATAAGGCCTTCGGAGCCGGTGGTGCAAAAATATGGTGCCAGTAATTTTTATTGGCATTAACATTCGTAATTATTAAAGTGAACACCGATAAAACTAATGTAAATGCGATATTACCTGTTAAATTAGCTCCGATTGGTATTAAACCTAAAACATTATTCGTTAGAATAATAAAGAATACAGTTAATAGATAAGGTACAAATCGTTCCGGACGGTTAGTAATGTTGCTGGCCGCAATATCATCACGTACAAAAAGGATTAGAGGTTCAAAGAAAGATTGCTTCCCTTTCGGCGCTGAAGTAACGCCAGTAGATTTGTAGGCTTTTGCAATAGACGTAAATAGGAAAAAAATAAGGGCAGCAGAAAATATTAGTTGTGCTACATTTTTTGTGATTGAAAAGTCATAAAAATTTTCTGATGCCTCTTCAGATACAATTTGTTCTTCCTCTAAATGATAACCATTATACGATGCGTGACCATGCTCAAAATTTGAAGAACTAAAGAATTGAAGTCCTTTTGTGCTTGAATAAATAATAACAGGTAACGGCATTGCAACTGCGTCATGCCCTTCACCCCAAAAATGCCACGAATGTGAGTCAAGAATGTGTTCGAAAGCTACTTTGGTGATATCTACTTCCTCGCTTCCGTGCTCTTTACCGTGAGTTGCGGCAACATGATTGAGTGTATCTTCTACTGCGTGCTCAACAGACTCGGACGCAGCTAATTTGTTTGAAAATAAGCCTGATAAAACTAAAAATACAGATAAAAATAAGTTCCTATTTAACATGAAATATCTCTAAAAATTTTCTTACTTTTTATTTCGGGTGCAAATGTAGGTATTATTTGATATTTGCGGTAATTTTTTGAGAGAAAAAAACTAAACCTTCAATAATCTATTTTATTGATATTATGATATTTATGACATAAGCCCGGCTGGAAAGAAATGATTTTTATCAATTCCCCATTTTAAAGTGCAGAGTGCAAGGAAATTTAACGCATCCGACGGAATATTTGAAAGTAATAAGAGCCGCTGAGGCAGACCACGAAAAAGATAAGAAGTTTCATGATATGTGGGATAATGCCCGATAACGATAAACCTCTTAAAAAAATGCCATAAAATGCTTCCAAACCCCAGTTTAAAGGGGATAATGTGCTTATATTTTTCATGAATCCCGGCATCACAAAAGTCGGTATCCAAACTCCACCAATGGCAGCCAGCATTACCACGAAAACAGCACCGAACAAGGAAGCTTGATCTTGTGAGTTAGCCACAGTGCCTAATAGTAATCCAAAACCTGTTGCGGCAAGCCCTGAGCTTAAGGCTATTACAAGTAACGCCAGGTAGTTACCACCTGTTTGTAAGGTAGGAAGTCCAATTGCAGGTAAAATATATATGCCTACACTTAACATCAATACAAACTGAATTAAAGAAACAATCAGGTATAATAATATCTTACCGGCTAATACATTTAAGTATGACCCCGGCATAGTTAGTAAGCGAAAAGCACTGCCGTCTTCCCTTTCACGAATGATATTTCCTGAAAGCGGAATACAAATAAAAAACATAGCGAACATGGTCCAGGCCGGCACATTGTGTTGTACCGAATTTGGAATTAATACTGATTCGCTCTTTGTTGCATATTCCTGCTCTGTTGTGACTAACGGTTTATTTTCGAATTTAAGGTTTTCGCTAACCGGCATAAGATCTTTTAACTGTGTATTCAATACTGTGATCATACTTTGCATTTCAATTGCCGAAACAATTCTGTCAACAGCCCCACTTATACTTACTTTAAATGATTCTTTGGTTATTGGGTCAAAATAGATTTTTAGTTTCAATGCACTTGTATCTTTCTCTCTGGTAACAGCGCTGTCTTCTGAAGGAAATAATTTAGAAATACGCGCATTGGCTTTTTCACGAAGTAGTTTTGATGTGTTCTGCGGCACCACAATTCCAATTAAATATTTCCCGTTGGATACACTTTCCTTAATTGCTTCATTCGTTAAATCTTTCTTAATTATCTCAAAAAACTTTGTTTGTGACAATGCCTTCTCCAGTTGTATCGACAAAGAATCATGGTCTCTGTCAACAAAAAGTAAAGGAACTGCTGTTTCGTTCACCGATTTGAAAGTAGAATCTTGTATAATAGTTACTACAAATACAAGCGCCATCGGCATCACAAAAGTTACAGCCATAGCGGCTTTATCCCTTACTAGCAAAATGTACTCCTTATATAAGCTATACAATAGTTTTTTCATCTAGTCCCTGAATTTCCTTCCTGTTATCTTTAAATACACTTCTTCAATATTTGAGCAATTATTTTCGGTAATCAAATCATTGGTTCTGCCCTGTGTGATGAGTTTTCCCTCATCAATAATAGCAATATGTGAACAAAAATGCTCAGCCTCGCCTAAATGATGTGATGTATAAAATACAGTCATGCCGTTTTCTTTATTAAGCCTTTTAAGATATTCGATAATCGCCGTTTTCGATTGAATATCAACTCCTACTGTAGGCTCGTCAAGTATAAGTAATTCTGGATGGTGTAATAATCCGGCTATTAAATTAATTCTTCGTTTCATTCCGCCTGAAAATTCAGCAATTTGCTGGTCTTTGTTTCCGGAAAGCCCGAGTATTTCGAGGTTATCGTTAATTCTCTTCTTTAATTCAGTTGTTTCTATTCCATACATATGCCCCAAAAACATCAGGTTTTCATATGCAGTTAGTTTAGAATAAAGTGCGATTTCCTGCGGAACCACACCAATAATTTGTTTGATTTTTTTTGGCTCTATGGCAATATCTAAACCATTAATTATAATTTTCCCGCTGCTTGGCTTAAATAAACCGCAAAGCATAGATATTAAGGTAGTTTTACCGGCTCCATTTGGGCCTAACAAACCGAAAATACTTTGTTTTGGAATTACTAACGAAACATTATTAACAGCAGGACGTGAAGCCTTTTTATAGTTCTTAGTAACCTCACTTATTTCTACCATTAATTGCTGCTGCATTTCAAGAAATTTTTTAGAACAAATAGTTAACTTATATAAACTATTCCTGAAGGAATATTTTCATTTCACATTCCGCTACAGGTTCACCGTTACAGGTTGAAGAAGCTGTAACTAGAGTAACATTCATGACAAATGCCTTAATTTTAATCTCAGTAATTACCTCGCTGTTAACTGACGGCAATTGATGAATTACCAGGTCCTTAATGTTACCAATGAATCCCACCTTAGGAGGCAAATTTTGTTGGCGTGACAGGAAACCTGCATGTGCAGCTGATGACTGGGCCATGTTTTCGGTAATACCGGCTTCAGTAAGATGACCGTTGTTCACCAGCAAGTGGTTTTCTTCAACATTAAATCCGGTTTTAACACTTTCAGGCGTGCACTCGTAAATTGTATGCACCAGACAAATTGGTTCGCGTTGCGGAATGTATTCGAGAATATTTTCGCGGCTTACTAATGCCATTAGCAAACAGTTAATAACGCATTTGAATAAGAGAATCTGGCACTTTCGGGAACAGATAAAAATATTTTTTGGCCCTTTTTTAACTTACCCGATGTGATTAACGCCTCTAATGCAAGGAAAATTGAAGCAGCGCCAACATTTCCGATTTCAGGAAGATTAATAAACCATTTTTCTCTTGGAATAACAGTATCAGCTTTCACCATTTCGTCGTATAATTTATCTGCAAAATACATACTCGAGATGTGTGGCAAATAAAAATCAACTTCCGATGTTTTTAAGCCATGCTTTTTTAATGAAGAGGAATAAGCAACGCTTCCAAACTGAATAATGTTTTTATCAAGCAACTTCACGTCTTGCTTCAGCGATAAAAGTGATTTATCGAGCCATTCAGTAGTCGGATGATCGGACCAACCTTTTAAATTCCCATTGTATTTTTCGCCTCCCAAATACATGCATGTCTCGGCCTGGTTGGCGAAACTATAAGTATCTATCCATTCAATTTTCAAACTGGTGCCATTAGTATTGGGCTTGTTTCCGATTAGCAAAGCCGCTGCTCCATCACTTAACATCCAACGTAAAAATTCCTTTTCGAATAATATGATTGGATTACTTTCTGACAGTTCCAATTTTTTATTCTCTTCTTCAAATATCTGATGTTTTAATAATGATGATGTTCTTTCAGAAGCTGCCACAACCGCGTTTTGAGTATCGCCACTTAAAACCGAAAGGAAAGAATGTTTTAATGCATGCATGCCAGAACAACATACACCACTAAAAGAAAAAACCTGAGTATTACTTGCCTCTTTCAATAACCCATGAACCATAACTGCATGCGATGGGATTAACTGATCAACAGTACTGGTTCCGCAAGCCAGTAATTCAATGTCTTTTAAACCCGAAGCGTCAGAAAACAATTTCTTAATGGCATTTGCAGTTAATTCGGCATTTGTATAAGTTGGTTGTGAATTTTTATCCAAAGCATAATACCTGGTTTTAATTCCGTTACTACGCAATACAATTGATTTTGAGCGTGATTTTTTACCTCCAATTACACCCAGATACTCCTCCATTTCTTCATTAGAAACCGGAAGACCTGGCAAATAAGCAGCAATTCTATTTATATAAACATTTTCCGGCATGAACTAATAAACAAACAAATAGCCTTTTTGTTAAATAATTAAGGCACAAAAGTAAGATTTCTTATGAATTTGACGTGATAATAAATAAAATTAAAATTAGGTGGGCAATTTTACTACGTTTTTAAAGAATTTTGCTGATAATAAGCTATTTGATTTCTTATTTTTCTAGGCGCAACTATCGGTGTGAGCCTTGCTATAATTGTAATAATAGGCGACAATAAAAGAATGGCTGTTGGCAAAACAAATCCAAAAATTTTAACACGGGTTCTCCTACTAGTACTGCCTGAAGTTCCCTTTTTTGAGATATAATTGGCATATAACGGGAACATAGCCTTCCCCCTGCCTTCCATGATCATTAAGTTAGGCTTTATCTGCACAAAATTATTTTTAACAATGCTTGATTGAAGTTGGGTGTATTCTCCTTTAATTAAGGCTGCTTTTATGTCTTCTCCAACTGAAGGCGCTCTTTCCAGGTCTTTTTGATTAATCCCATATTTAGGAAAAAAGCCCATAAATTTTTCTTTAACGCCTTTTAACTCAAACGCTAACACTGTTACAAGGCTAGTTAAATTTGAGGAATGATCAGTAAATACAATATTACCAACCAATTTTGCCTCCACACTCAATAACAGTTTTTTCATTTTCTCTTGAGCACCCAACCACATATTTCTGCAATTAATAATTGTAATTACAGGCTTATTTCTAAATAACTGTTTAGCCTCGCTACTTAATAAAAAAGAATTCACCGGACGACATACACTTAAAAACCAAGGTTGATAGCCTATCACTATCAAATCAAAATTTTGAGCTAAATCTGTTTTAAACGGCTCTAATTCGAAGGGAATACCATGCACGTTTTCAGGAAAAGCATCGCAAAACTCAGTAAACTGCCAGGGATAAGGTAATACATTTTTTGGTTTAATTAACTCATAATGTATTTCAAATTGTGCATCAGCAACAAGCGGCTGCAACACTGCATCAATAGCTTTTTTGGCCTGTCCGGTTTGAGTAAAATATATTACGAGAACTTTTTTCATTTAAATTAATTGCTCACAAATTTAAGCTTATATTTATATTTGCTTAAATTTTTCAAATGAGCTCAGAGAATTTCAAAATAGAATCAAGCAAAGCCCCGGAACCCGTAGGATTGTATCCACATGCGAGACGGGTTGGTAATTTATTGTTTTTAAGCGGCGTTGGGCCACGTGAGAGGGGAACTAAAAAAATTCCGGGTGTTGAACTTGACGGGAACGGACAAATAATCAGTTACGACATTGAAGCGCAATGCCACAGCGTTTTCAGAAATATAAAATATATTTTAGAAGATGCCGGTAGCAATTGGGGAAACATCATTGACGTGACCGTATTTTTAACCAACATGAAAGACGATTTCCCTATTTACAATAAAATTTGGGCAGATTACTTTAAGGAAAATGCACCCTGCCGCACTACCATAGAAATTAATAAACTACCTACGCCAATAGCCATCGAACTAAAAGTAATAGCCACCATTTAATTAACTCCAATGAAAAAATATATTTGCTTCGCGATTTTATTGGTTACGTTTTTAACCAATGCTCAAAACTCTAAACCTGATTTTTCTAAATTAACCACACTCGACATGGTGAAGGTCTCGGTACACGGCGTGGATTTACAAAACAATATTTGGCAAGACAGTTTAGTAAAATTAAAAGAACTTAAATTAAGAGGAACTGACGCAGATAACTTCATCATTGTTTATTTCAAGTTTAAAACCAACTACAAAAAAACACTTTCAGTTGACGAGTTTTATAATGAAAAAATTCCGGTGCCAATGACTCAATTCTTCACAGACCTTGAAAGCAACTGTAAAGTATCTTTTGAAGACATCGTGATCAAACATAAAGAAAATGGTAAGCTATTTAAGATTAGTCCGCTTTCCTTTATCATTAAAACCTAAAACTACCAATCTATCTTATTGATTAAGATAACGTTATGGCAAATAATCAATTTGCATTTATTTCAGTTTTTTACTACTCAATTATCATTTTACCGTTCAAATAATTTACAAAAGTTCAGGTTATTATTAGTAAATTCGCTCTCCTTTTTTGAAACGGAATGAATAAATACCCTGAATATAAACAGCTTAATTTACCTCAAATAAGTAATGAGGTTTTAAAATTTTGGGAAGAAAACAAAACTTTCAGCAAATCCGTATCAACACGTGAAGGTAATGCGCCATGGATATTTTACGAAGGGCCGCCCAGCGCTAACGGAATGCCCGGCATTCATCACGTGATGGCACGAGCCATAAAAGACATTTTTTGCCGCTTCAAAACTTTACAAGGATATCAGGTAAAACGTAAAGCCGGTTGGGATACTCACGGCTTACCAATTGAATTAGGTGTTGAGAAAAGTCTTGGAATTACCAAGGAAGATATTGGCAATAAAAACAGCCCGAAATATATTTCTGTTGAAGATTACAACAAAGCTTGCCGTAAGGAAGTAATGAAATACACCGACAAGTGGGAACAAGTAACTGCACAAATGGGGTATTGGGTTGATATGAGCGACCCTTACATCACTTACGACAATAAATACATTGAGAGTGTTTGGTGGTTGTTGCAAAACTTGTATAAAAAGAATTTACTCTATAAAGGATATACCATCCAGCCATATTCTCCTGC